>JAALOO010001838.1_pt1 | contig 13119 bp, 2 predicted proteins | sample 7257641 | NCBI WGS metagenome assembly JAALOO01 (sample SAMN14085613, study PRJNA598686) | mite metagenome | biome: ENVO:01001000; feature: ENVO:01001002; material: ENVO:01001226; isolation source: single female mite from University of Michigan culture on fish food culture... ... | reverse complement strand
GAGAGAGAGAGAGAGAGAGAGAGAGAGAGAGAGAGAGAGAGAGAGAGAGAGGCAGCAGTCGTTTAGACTGGCTTCTTTTTTGTTTGAATTGGTTTGCCCTGGTCTTCTGTGCTCTGTTGTGGCTGGGGAATTGTCTCTCGATCCTTTCTTTTTCCTTCTTGGTAGAAAGAGGTAGTTGGTTGGCTGCCTGGTTGCTGCTAGGACCCAAGGGATTTAGGAGGCATTGTAGCTCGTCTATTTTTTTCCTTCCTTTTTAGCTTTCTATCACAGAGTTTGTCTCCTCTCTCTCTCTGATCGATGATGAATCTCTGGAAGAGGAGAGATCTCGGGAAGGGGAGCTCGTTATGACGGATTTTTCTATTGTTTTAGATTTTTTTTCTTTTGGATTCAGGCGCTTTTTGGCGGTGCTTTTGGTGCTCGAAGGGTAAAAGAGCCCTGCTCGAGCTTTTGTGACACTTTTCTCCTTTTTGCTCAGTTTTGAGCTGTCTGAAGGGATGAGATAGAAAGTAGGGGAGAAAAGTGGCAGCATTTTAGTTGATTAGATTAGGCGACGATGAAAAGGGAGCGAATTTCTTTCTTCGCTTGATTGTTTTGGCCTTCTTTTCTTTTCTCTTCTTCTTTTTGACGCCCGTGCTTGGGGGACCTTGGGACTTTGAGGAGAGGCTTCTCTTTCCTCATTCTCGATTCTCACTTCCTCTGCCTGCCCTTTGCCGCTCACACTTTCTATTTCTAATTAATTTTCCATAAATCTTCTAGTGTGTGTTGTAAATGTGTTGTAAGTAGTGTGATGTGACAATTAATTGTCGCTGAGTTTGCTGCTGCTGCTTTGGAAGAGCTGGGCCTTTACTTTTTGCCCTTTAGTTACTGCTGCAGTAGCTGATTGACATTTTCCGAAGCACTCGGATGTGATGCATTAACTCTTTATTTTTCTTAGATCTTTGAGTTTGAACTTTCAACTTAAAGATCGAACCACTTTTTAGCCTATCTTTTTACTCACTCACTTGCATAAACTGCTAAGCAGCTTTTAGTGCTAGTTTATTATTAGTACTTGTGCTAGTACGTAGTTTGTTTTCTTTAGCTCTTTGAACTTTTTTTCTTTTCTCCATTTTATTTCACTCCACTGAGCCTGCTTGCCTGCGGATAATGGCCCTCAGTTCTTCCCTCGGTTAGCAGAAAGTACACACGTGAGAGTGGTGTGTGTGTGTGCAGCCACTGGATAAAAGTTCTTTTCATTTTCCTCTTCTCTAATTATTTTTCCGCCTTTGCCTCTGTCTTGCCGGCCTTTCTTCTTCTTGGTCATTTCTCGACCGACTAATTCCGGTGCATTCTGCTTAGCTGCTGCTGCTGCTGCCGCTGCCCTTGCCATTTCTGTTGCTGACAGGTCACGAGACGGTAAAATGAGAAGAAAAAGTTGGTGGGCGAGGATTTAGAGAACCTCTCTCTATTTTCTCTATCTTCCCGGCTTTTTGTTTTATAAAGTTCTCTTCCCTCTCTTTTTCGCTGCCATTTCTCGGATCACTAATCTTGGTTATTAATCTTTGCTCTAGGGGCAGCAGCGACGGCCGCGGCTGCTGCTGCTGACTTGGACGTTTTTTTTTTATTTTTGGTGGTAATTTAATTTGCTGGGTAGTGTGAGGTTATCGCCACCTTTTTAGCAGCAGCACTGTAATTGATAAAGTAGTAATACCTCGGCTGCTGCTGCTGATTTTTTGGCTTTTTCGATTTCATTTTTGTGTGAAAGGATTCTCTCTCTTTTTCTCACTTTCTTTCTGGTGTCTACTATCTTTAGGTCTTTGCCGTCAGCAGCAGCAGAAGTAGTAAATCCAATTTAATTTGATTTTTCCTCTCTGTAGGCTAGAAAGATTGGTGGTGGTGGTGGTTATTATTGCGATTACTTTTCCCGCCCGACGTCGTCGTCGTCGTCGTCGTCGTTGTCTTTTGGGTGGTTTTATTACTACTTTTTCTGTCTCTGTCTTTGACGGGATTTTTCTTCGAAGCTCTAAACCAAAAGCCAAGCAGTGGCTAACTTTTAAGGCTTTTCTTTTTTATATGATTTTTCGGGTGGTGTAGGCGAATTTATTATCATTGAAGAGAGCCCACTGCAGAACACAGTTTTTTTATTATTATCGGGTCGTTTCTTCTTGTTGCTAGATTTTATGTTATTAGTAGAGTCGTGCAGCAGTTTTTTTTACTGTTCACTGTTTTATTGGATCTGATGTGTAAGAGTGTGTGTTTGATCAGAGGTGGTGGCCATGTTCTTCTTGGTGTTTAATTTTTAATTTTGAGCTCTGTAAATTAATTGCCCCAGACCCTTTTCCCCCTTCCTGTATAAAATACCCCCGCTGGATTATTACACAAGAAGGGCGAAAAGAGTGAACAATAATAAAAAAAGGAGCCCCAGAGAAGGAAAATTAATTTCGCCCCTCCCTCCCTCTTTTTAGAGTACCTAGCTGATTTGATTTCATCTCACCCCGAAAACGATGTCTGAAAATCTCGACCAAAACGAGCCAAACGTCGGCGGCGGCCAGGGAACCCGAACCGAACAAGCCCGGGCTCGAACTGAGGCCATTGCCATTGCAGCTCGAGGAGGAGGTGGTAATCGCCAGGCCCGACGAGGTGGAAATAGAGGCGGAAATAGAGGCGGCGGTCGTCGTCGTCTTCGCCGAGGAGGCGGCGGCGGCCACAGCTCCAACGATTCTGTGAATTCTAGCGGCGGCCCACCAGAATTTAAACGTTTCCGGGAGACGAAGGTCGTGGAGGAGGAGCGCCTGGCGGCGTTGAGGCGTTTTCGATGCCCCTTCCAGGAGGAGGACACGTGTCGGCATGAGGCCCAGCCGGAGCGGTGTCAGTTTGGCCACGTGAAGAAGGAGGCGGACCTGGTGATGGCCTCGAATGCTGCTCGAAATGCCGCTCCAGCTGATCCCTGGGACGGCGGCCCGGGACCGAGGCGACGTCGGCGGGAGCCGATGGATCGAGTCGTTCCAGGAACGGTCGCAACCGAAGACCTGAAAAAGAAGGAAACCGAGGAGGAGAAGAAGAAAAAGGAGGAAGAGGAGAGGGAGGCAAACCGCGCCCGGAACGTGCACGAGCAGGCCGATCTCCTGGAGCTGCCCGGCTACCTCTGCCTCTACGGGCTGATGAACGCCTGTCGAAATAGGCAGAACTTCTTTCAGCTACGGGTGAGGAGCAGTAAGGAGATGCCTAAGCTTTCGAAAACCACTTCCGATGATGTCTCCCTGCCGCCGGCTATTTCAACTGATTCCACCACCGAGGAGGCTATTTCGGCTCCGACCACTGCCACAACCACCACAACTCCAGCAAACTCCAGCGCTGTCGAAGGCTCTTTGAAAACTTTTGAGGCTTCGAAAAAGACGGATGACAAGGAGGGTGATTCCAGCCATGAAGAGCAGCTGATGGAGACGTCCTCCTCTACCGGTGATGATAATGCTCCTCCTCCTCCTCCTCCTCTGGAGCCGATGGTCATTGATGACCACCAGGAGCCCTCGACCTCGACCTCGACCTCCAAAGCCGCCGGCACTTCCACCAAAACTTCCACCGATGATTCTACTTCAGAAAAGTCCACCACCAGCAGCAGCAAATTTCCCTGCTGCTCCAGCGGCCTCCACCTGACCACCGAGCAGCTGCTGAACCTGGCCGACTTTGAGCTCGTCCACGCCGCCGACATTGCCGCCTACTTTGGCGAGGTGGCCGCCCAGGCCCAGGGCCAAGGCCCAAATGGCCAGGGCGGGGAAAATCTGCGCGAAAAGGAGTGCGGCATCTGCTTTGACCGCGTCCTGGAGAAGCGCCTCCCCTCGAAGCGCCGCTTTGGCCTGCTGAACAAGTGCGCCCACGTCTTTTGCGCCGGCTGTCTGGAGGAGTGGCGCCGGCGGTCGAAGATCTGCCCCGTCTGTCGGGTCCCCTCGGAGAAGTACGTGACCACGCGCCGCTGGACGGCGGATGAGGCGGCGAAGGCGGCGCTCTTCGCCTCGGTTCGAGCTGACCTGGGCGTGGGAGGCGGAGGGGGCGGTCCTAGGGCCGACCCTCGCCTGCTCGAGGAGGCGCTCCACTTTGACTTTGCCGCAGTGGGCAACCTGTTTGCCTTTCGAGGAGGAGGCGGAGGGGGCGGGGCACGCGGACGAAGAGTGGCCAATGAGATGGCGCAGCTGCGCGAGGAGGCGGGGCGGCTGCTGAATCTGCCCAATGCCGGCGGAGGAGGCGCCGCCGCCGCCGCTGACAATGTCCCCCTGAACTGGCACCACTGGGACCGCGGGCTGTTTGCCGATGTCTTGGACGGCGACGGCCTGGACGAGGACGACATCGACCGCATTGACGACAGCGAGGACAGCGAGGACGACAGCGACGACGACGACGACAACCTCGTCCTTCACCTTGAGGAGCTTGTTGAGGAAGGCGACGGCGATGTCCACGACCAGCTGTTCTTTCACCCCAACGGCCGACGGCTGGCCCGCCTGAACCGAAACTTTAACCAGGCCGTGGTGGAGGCGGAGGCGGCGGATGCGGCCATTCGAGCTGCTCAGGCTGCTGCTCAGCTTGATCAGAATATTCCGGACCAGAATAATCGGAACTTTAACCAGGCCCGGAACCTGCCGGGCCCGAATCCGAACGCCATCGTCGCGACTGGCGTCGACATGAGCAGCTCCAACTCGAGCCAGAGCAGCGAGGAGGAGGAGGATGATGACGACGATGATAATTTCGGCGATGACTTCGACGACGACGACGACTACGAGAGCGCCCACTCCGAGGAGTACGACATGGCGGCGATGTACGACGACCTGGAGGGCATGTTCGACGACTACGAGGACGTCTTTGGGCCTGGCGATGGCGATGATGGCGATGGCGAGGCTGATCCGAACCGGCCGACGCTGGAGGAGCTGGTCGCCGATGCGGTGGTCATGGCGCGAAACGGCGGGCCCGAGGGCCTGGACCGCCTGAGGGCTCGACGAGGAGTAGGAGGAGGTCTTGGAGGAGGTCTTGGAGGTCTTGGACTTCGAAATAATCGTCGAGGTGGACATCGAGGAGGTGGACAAGGACCTGCTGCCCTAGCTGCTGATAATGCTGCTCCAGCTGCTGCTGCTGCTCTGGACGACGTCGTTGACTGGACGGCGCCGGTGGGCGAAAATGTGCGCGCTCTTCTAGGAGGTCGTGGAGGTCAGCGAGGAGGTGGAGGTCAACGTGGTGGAGGTCAACGAGGAGGTCAACGAGGTAACCGGGCCCGAGGAGGTGCCCGAGGAGGAGGAAATCGTCGAGGTGGTGGTGGACACCGAGGTGGTCGACGATTTTGAAGAGTTGATCCTCTCTCCTTCCTCTCCTCCTTTCTCCAGCTCGCCCAAATATCTTCTCGTCAAATACTCTACCGCAACAGCAACAACGTCTTTACCACCCACTTTTTACACACCCACTGATCTGATTTTCATTTTTCTTTTCTGTTTGAGCATTCTGCTTTCTTCTTCCTCTTCTACTTTTTCCTCTTTTTCTTACTCTTGTTCCATTTCTGCGCTTTCATTCTCTGCGCTTCATCCTTTACACTCGTTCTGCATACGTTTTCTTTTCTTTCTAATCTTTTCCAGCTAGATTTAATCTCTCTCTCTTTCAAACACTCTCTTTCAACTGTTAACACACATACATTTACACATTTTATACACTAGCGACATTAACTGTCCCACGATTGTAACCACCAGCACAACCAGCACACACACACTATTTTACTCTTCTCTGTAATATAATTTACACTACTGTTGTGATGATGTACACCACACACCTAACTGCTCGATCCCGGATGATAAACAACAAAAACACTATTGACCAAAGATTTTGTAATGAGATTGTTCTAGATGATAATGATTTCTCTAATGGCAAACAATTAGAGAGAGAGGTAATGTGATTCAGAAATTGAGATGATTTTGTCACATTCCCTCAGTCGAAAATCATTTTCCAACAAAGAGGAGAATCTGATTAGCGAATTCTTTTTCTGTGTGTTCAGCACCAGCTCACACTTCAAATAAAGTCGTCACCTCGACCAAGTTATCAATTTTCAACGCTTTTCTTTGTCCAAAGAGGAACAAAAATTGTTGTACTTTTATTTCCACTTTCCGCACTTTTCACCACCAATTAATTTCCCATTTTATATGTGGCCTTTAGAGAGATATTGATGTTATCAACTGCCGACGTGTTGAAGTCTTTCTTTTAGTGTCTAAAATGTTTAGACTCTCTCTCTCTCTCTTTTTCTCCTTCTTTCGCCTCAATTTTCCTCCGGTTTTCAATTTTTGCAATTTTCTTCCCTTCTTTCTTTCGTTCATTGCCGTCAGCCTGGAGCCATTTTTACCAAAGTAAAAAGCAGAAGGAAAAAAAAGGTTCAAATTCGATTAAATATTTTCCTCTCGTCTTCTGCTCACACTGAATTTTCGGAGCAGGACCGTGTTTAATTTTTTTCTTTTAGTTTTATTTTTCTCTGACTGCTTCCATCCTTCAAACTGGTTCTCCTCCTTTTTTTCCTTTTCGAACTTTGACAACTTTCCCTTTTCCTCATCAGGTTTTTCGTTTGAATTTTCGAAACATCGACATCGACAGAAGGAAAAAAATCCTTGCGACAGTTTTTTGCCTTTTTTCAGAATCTTCTGGTGTGTTTTAGTCGAACTACTATTTCCACCCATTCAGAGCACGTTTCAGAGCGGCGTTTGTTTTTCAAAGGCGGCGGTGGCGGGAAAAAAGTTTGAGGGGCGTCAGTGTTTCAATAAAGAGAAGTAGAAGTAGGAGAAGCAAGAAAAAGAAGTAGAAAAAAGTACAAAAATACAACCGGAGAAAACAGTTTGCACCATTAGAAATTCGTCGTCTTCTTTTTTCGCTTCACTCATTAGAAATTCAGGTCCACGGTCGTTTTCGGCGGCGGTGGTGGTGGTACGACAGCTGCGTCTTCTTCTTCTTTACAATTGTACGACTGAACTGTACGGTTGACCAGCAATAAAAGAAGGAAAGAAGCCGCTGCAGCTTGATGATATTGACAAGTTTGCTTGCTGGCTGGCTAGCTGGCAGGGCAAACTTTGACATCTCTTCTACAAAGTTCCTTTTTCTCTTTCTTAATTTGATCTCCCCTTTTCAATTCAAAGGAAAAAAAGGAAAATAGAGATCTCCTCCTAATTCAGGACACATACACTCTGTGTGTGTCTCTGTATTTTGGTGTGTTTTTTTCTTTTTTCTGGGCCTCACTGTCAAAGAAAAAAAGGAGAAAAGGAAAACGTTAGAGAGGTGCTTATTAAGTCAGTTTTCTTCTTCTGTTTTCTCTGCCTCGTCTTCACTGTTATTATTAGAGCAGTTGACATTTTTATTAGAATAATATAATGGGCCTCGAGAGTAGGCAGGCGAATCCGGTTATCTGGTTTTATATCAAACTGAAGAAACTGAGGAAGGAAAAGTACTGAGGGGAAGTGACTGACGGAGTTGAGTTTGCCTCTCTTTCTGTCGAAGATGATAATTAATAAGATTATTATCATATCTTCTTTGTCTTTTTCTTCTTCAGTGCCTGAAGACTGCTTTTTTGTGTGGTCTTCTTTTTTTTTCTTTTTCTTCTTTGTTAGTTTGTCTGTTTGTCAGTTCCTCAATTCCTCCTCCTGCTTTGTTTGCCAACATTTTTTCCCCAGCCAGTCAGAAAATACAGTGACAAAGACTGGCCGGAAAAAAAATTCGGGTTGATCTCTCGATTGAGAGCGAGGAATTTTCGTTCTTTTTGTTTTTCGTTCACCTCAATTTCATCCAATACTGTTTCTGATTCAGTGATATTGATTTTTTGTTTTTTCCCGTCTTGTTTGATATTGTTTTTTGCCAACTTTGTATCAGCAGAAGTTATTTTGCTCGCTGGATCGTTGGCTAGCTTTTCTTATTTTATTATTAAGGAAAACCTTTTGACTTCAATATAACACACTTACTTTGGTTATTCGGCTTGTTGTTTATTGTTTGTCTCCTGTTTGCTTGTTGGTGAATGTTGCAGCTCAGCTGCTGCTGCTGCTGTGATGTATTAATCCCCTTCTGTTGTAATTTTTGCAACGCCGTGTTTTATTAAATTTTGTGCCTATTTTTGCTTCCTTTTCTTTTTTGAATTGAAGTTGGAATTGAAGCTGTTCTGACCTGGATTTTTTTGTGTTATAACTGTCACTATTGTTGCTTGATTGTTTCTTTTGCTTTTTTCCTGTTTTGCCACTTCTTCCCTCTTGAAATTTTAAAAAAGGTTAAAATTAAGGTATTTTTAGTTTTATTTTTATGGTAGAATGTTTTCATTTTTTTTCCAAACTGGTTGCCACCGTTTATTTTTCTTTTATATTATTATTATGTTGGTACTGCCAATATTCTGGGCATTCATCATTATCATCATCATAATCATCAGCTGCAGCAGCAGCTTCTTCATTTATTTTTCTTATCACCAGTTATTTTATTTTTTGTTCTCGTTTTTATTTGCCCTCATCTAATCTTCTGCATAACTAAGAAGCAACAGCAGCAGCAGCAGCAGTCGTAATCGTTTGTCTTTATTTTTTGCGCTTTTACTTTGCCTGGTCAATTTAGCCGCAAAAGTTGTCACTGCTTGGTTCTGTTCTGTTTATCAGCAGCTCTTATCAGTTTCTTCTGTTTTAGAGGTTCCGCCTCCTCGAATCGATCATCATTGTTTTTCTTTATATGAACCTTCTTTACTTGGTCATAGAAACGGCAACAAATAGGTTTATTTTTTTCACTATTTTTAATACTTTTATGCCGGCTCAAAAAACTGGCAAAAATTATGCAGGAAAAAATTGATAGCCAAAAAATGGCAAACAACTAAAATTTTTTTTATATTTTTTGTTTTAGCTTTAAGTAGTTCCGGATTGTTGAAAAAGAAAAGCCAGAATATTCTTGCTAGTAAAACTTTGCACTATTCAATTTTTTGTGTGTGAATAGACAAGTTTTTATTTTGGAGAAATATGTGAAAGATAAACAGTAGTACTAGTGATGTGATGATGATGATGAAGAGAAGAAAGAAAATTGATTTTATTATTAGGCTTGAAAGCTAGCATTTTTGTTGGTGTTCTGGTATTTTTTTGGTTTTTGTGAGATAAAGTCAGTGACATACTTGCACTCGCAAGGTTTTTCTGGGTTTTGTAAAATTTATTTTTTCTGCTGAATTTTCTGCTAAATTTTTGAACTCAAAAAATCAAAAAAGTTTATTTTTTAGTCAGACAGGAAGGCAGCAGGCAGGCAGCCGTCTTACATCAAAAGTTTTTTTCGGTGAATATTTTCACTGTGTGTTATGATTTCTGACTAACATTTTTTTGTGCTGTGTGCAAATCAGCTCAGCTCAGTTCAGATTGCTGTTTTAGTTCTTTTTCCGCCATTACTGTATTTGAATTGCAAATTAGCGGTGAAAGTGAAGTGTGTTGGCTGTGTGAAGATTGTGGTAGTAGTAATGGAAACGGCAAAACTTTGATTAAAATCCTATTTTAATATACTGAATCGAAAGCTAAAATAATTAAAAGTATTTAATGTGATGTTTTTTTGAGTCACGCATTTTATTTAAAACGGTTGCATTTTTATATTTTTGTTTCATTTTTTAATTGTTTTAAATTGCAACAGTAGTAAGTTAGCATAAAAATGGTTAATTCAATTTTATTTAACAACAAAACACCACTGCCAATTTTTCTATCGTTGATTGACTGCTGTAAATGATTGATGGAGTGTTTATTGTGATTTTTTAACTGATTTTTAAAAGTTTTCCATCGTTTAAAATCTGGCTTTTAAAAGGTCACCCTCAACTGTGTGTATTTTATATTTCAATTTTCATTCACTCAATATTATCAATCGTTATTTCCAAAAGTCAGCCTCGCTCTAAAATGGTTCACCCCAAAAACTCAAATCATTTCAACCTTTCTACAAATTACGCACACACACACACACACACACACATTTCACACACTTTGCAACTTTCAACTTAGCAGCAGCAGCACCAACACATCATTAGGGCAAACAGCAACACTGGCTCACTCACTCACCACAGAGCAATTTGATGATGATGATGATGATGTGAACTTGTGATTCGAACTCCTTTTTTCACCCTCTAAATGATACGTCCTCCTCTGGACCCCGTTTATATTTTATTTGTCTATTTGTTTGTTTGTTTGTGTGTGTGTGTGTGTTTAGTCTTTTGCCGAACACGCATCAGAAAGTTTTTTTGTTGCTGAGTGCGCTGTAAAATAGTGAGAAAGAGCAAGAGTTTAACACACTGAGGCTTAGTGCAGTGCGGTGCTAACGACTTTAAAAACTTTTCCTAAAAGTCTTTAGTCTTTAGTGGTGGTGGTGGAGAAAAAGTTGTAAGTGATTCTCAGACTCGGTTTGACTGTTGCCTGTCTATTGATTTTGTTTGCTACACAGTGTTGTTTTTCCCCATTTTGAGGGCTTTCTTGTTTTTTGGCCAAACTTCTTCTCTCTCGCCGCTAATAACTCTCCAGAGAGAGATCTTTTACTACTACTATTATTATTTTTTGAGTTGAACTTGCATTTTTTGCTTGCATCTTTTTAGATTTGCTGGATTTGATGTTGTATCCTTTTTTTCTGCTGTTTGTTTGCGGGGAAAACAAGTACTTTTTGGTGTTTTTTGTGTGATTGTTTGTGTTTCAAAAAGATTATATTATATTGTACTTAATTTTTGTCTGCTTACATTTTAAAAACGGTTACCATTTTAACTTTCTTTTTCTTTGCAACTTTAACACTTGATTACATTTCTTTTAATTACTGCTATTCATTCTCGCTAACACAAAGCTATTTTTGTTTATTTTTCATTTTACCAGGTGATCATCATTTGACTAGCACGCAGAAAAACCTACAATTTTGTTTAATTTATAATCATTTTTTCGAAACCCTGAAAATGGTCACACTACCACCAATTTTACTACTACTTACTTCTCATTCAACAACTCTACACTTTTTGCCCTCTTTGCTGAAAATTCTCCACCTCTAAACTTACCTCAAAAAAGGGCTCTACCCAGTTTTAAGGGCCACTAGAAAAAGATGGGCCCAAATTATCACCACCACAATCACCATCTTCTTCATCCTCAGTCCACAATGTCCACCACCTCCAAACCTTGGTTTTATTCCGATCATCAACAATTTAGCAAGGCAAAGACGAGAAGACGGAAAAGGCTGGAGTTTAAAACTACCTTCCAAATTTACCTCCTCATCTGCACCTTCCTCCTCTTTGCCACCACTGACCTTTCGTCATATCTGAACAGCTCCAACACCTTCTCATCAACCTCATCCTCATCCTCTATTTTTCTACTCACCTCTGCCAGCTTCGTCGTTGCCTTCTCCTCCTCCTCCTCCTCCTCCTCCTCCTCAGGCGTTGACGCCTATTTCGACTCATCCTCCTCCTCAACCGGAACCGGAAATGGAGGTCTTCAGCTTCAACACCATCAACAGCAGATGTGTCCGCCGGTGTGCAGCTGCATCTGGAAGGGCGGCAAGCAGACGGCCACCTGTGATCGGCGGGGCCTAGCCTCGGTCCCGGTGGGCCTAGTGTCCACGACTCAAGTGGTGGACCTCAGTGGAAATTTGCTGCACGCCCTGCCGGCGAATGTCTTTCTGGAGCGGGGGCTGATTAATCTGCAGCGCATCTACCTGGTCGACTGTCAGCTTCGTAAGTAGACGCACTTTTTGTTTTTGGTTATATTTTGTTCGAGTTGATTAAGTTATCGTTTACAAAAGGTGATACTAAAAATTTTTTTATTAAGCATTTTTTGTTTTTTCTGACTTCCGCTGGTATTTAAAAAGGTTATTAGTAATATTTTTAAAATTTAAGTTTAGCTTTTAATTTTGGATTGTTTAGAAATTTTTTAAATTATTTTTTGAAACGTTGACACTTGAGAGAATATTTTTCAAATTCGGCAAGAGTTTTGATAAACGGTATTTTAATAATATTTTTTATGTACTAAAAACTATTTTTTTAAACTTTTAATATTTTTGTAACTTTAAAGTGTAAATTATATTAGCCGCAGTGCAGAATGATCTATCCGTTCGTTTATCCATTTATCAAAAACTACAAGTTTAGTACTTTTGAAAACGGCTTCTGCTGCTGTTGTCGAAGTAACAGAGTAGAAAAACGGCGAATCCCTTTGTGTTAGTCAGTGTGAAAAGTGCACATTGTTAAAAAAGGATTCAAAGAAAAAGAAGGGAAACCGGGGTTTTCAAGAGCGGATTCTCCTTCCCTCTTCTTTTTACCCTCACAAGATAACCACTGAATTTGCGGGGACAAACTAATTTGCTCCTCTCTTCACAAGAGTACTCTAATAATAGCCACCAGAGCAGCAGTATTACCCCATTTTTGTGCGCCCCCTCTTCTTCTTCATCTTCAGTGCAATGGAAAGCCCATTAGGCCACCACTACCATTTCTAGAGCGATAGAAAGCCGACCATCATTATACCACTGCAGCTACTCGACTCGACGATGAAAATAATAATAATGATGATGATGATGATGAGGACGACGAGGACGAGGACGATGATTAGTATTAATGAAATATTATCATAATTAACTTAGCGGCAGCGGCAGCGGCTCAGTTTGCACAGAGTACTCTTTCCTTCTTTTTGTTCAGTTCTGTTCTCTGTTCAAGTGCCACTACACTGTTCAATTTGGGCTTTAGAATAGAAAAAAGAGGGAGCTAAAGTGGGGTAAAGTAAATTAGCAGAAAAAGTGAGAAGGAGAAAAAGTGTGTGTGTGCTGGCAGTCAAAGTGGATCATCGATGGATGGCCAAATTTGGGAGAAAGAGGAGATCTGCTGCAAAGAATGCTTTGTGAATTTGTTTGTTTTAGGGTTTATAGGAAAAGCTATGCTTTCACTACTAATTTGAGGATAAAGATGTGTGTATGTGTGTGCCTGCTAGGCAGTTTTTGTTTTTACCGGTAGATTGTAGACATAAATTGAGTTTATATTGTTTTAGTTTTTAGGAAAGTATTTTTAGATGGCTAGTCAACTGGTTACTATTTTTAATTTTAATTTTATAGCATTTTTTATTTTTGTTTTTGTTTTTTATTAATTATGTTGCAAGAACGAGTAAAAAGATCACTTTTATTTAGTTTATTCTCATTATC
>JAALOO010001837.1_pt1 | contig 13125 bp, 10 predicted proteins | sample 7257641 | NCBI WGS metagenome assembly JAALOO01 (sample SAMN14085613, study PRJNA598686) | mite metagenome | biome: ENVO:01001000; feature: ENVO:01001002; material: ENVO:01001226; isolation source: single female mite from University of Michigan culture on fish food culture... ... | reverse complement strand
AGAAAGAGAGAGAGAGAGAGAGAGAGAGAGAGAGAGAGAGAGAGAGAGAGAGATAATAAGCTTCATCCGGCGGTCACTTTAGCCCAGCAGAGAAAAAAGAGAAAGAAGATGATGGCCACTCAGTGATGGCACTCTAATCAAGCCAATTGAGATGATCAGTGAAAGATGACCAGGTCTCCCGCAACACTGATCGCTCGCAGATCGTTCGATCAATCAACAGAGAGAAATCAGAAATGAAACTGATTCATAAGTGAGGAGGACGTGTATGCATGGCTTTAAGCCTACAGCACCTACAGGCAGTCGTTGAGCCAAACTTGAGCCTTATGGGGATCCGCTGAGTTTCTGCAAGCGAGTGCATCGGGTGCTGTCCGACACTGCACCGGCACTCACTGTCGCTGTGCCCTGTGTTCAGTTTCTCTTGGTGTGTTTGTTCAAATCTCACAAGAATAGCAGCCGCAAAGGCACCAAGCGGACACGGCTTATCCCACGCACTGGTCGATTGTGTGCGAGTGTGCATGTCCAGGGCAGGCTGAAGCTGGCAGAGAGCAAAAGCAGCAGCAGCAACAACAGCAGACACCCTGGCTGAGCGAAACACGTTCGAGCGACAATGTCCACTGTCAGACACATCATTAATTTCAATCAACCTTTCCACTTGTCAGATGGCCATCGATGATGTGCGCTCCCACTTTGTGCCGTTCACTGTACTTTAAAGAGTTTCAGAGCAGAAGTGTGTGTGTGCGAGTTTTGCTACTCCACCAAGTGCTACTCTGGGCACTACCGAATGCTCGTTAGTTGGGCTGACTGCTTGTTGGCTGCTTATGCTTTTTGACTGGTTAAAAAATGCTATCCTGACTACATATTTTTTGCCAATAATGCAATATGGTGACTCATATCCAATCAGTGTTCTTCAACGTACCTTTAATTTTAAATCTGTTGCCTAGGTGCCACTTTTTGAGGGCCTTTTCACTACAAATCTGGTTCTTTTCTTTTTTTTCATTTGACTTCCTTTGCTACCTTTTACTTGCACTGGAAACACCTCTGAGAATGGGCGCCAAATGTTGAGCAAAGTGCTCTAAATCGGCTTAAGTTGATGATTTATGTGTTTCTGTGTGTTTTTGCGAGTGTGTGCCTCCGCACTGAGCAAGTGCATTGACTGGGATGCCACCACTTGTGCCACCGACGAAAAAGTAGTGTGCCTTCCTCACGTTCCGTTTGGTTCTTCAGCAGTTTAAAGTACATCGTAATAGCTTCTTCCTCACACCTCTGGCAAAATCATTAATTGAAAGCTCAATGCGAATTAATGGCTCGAGAAGAGGCGAGTAAACAAATGGTCGCATCACTGCCTTAAGTGCAGTCTAATAGGGCGCTTCTCGGGGACAGATTGTATCGATTAGTGGATAGCAGACTGAAAAAATGACTGAGACGCCAAAAAGATAATGCAGTGAGGCACCCCAAATCGACGCCGTTTGGCGTGGGCCAAACTCATCTTCAGCAGCCACCACCTACTTTGACGACCATGCATGCTTCTCTGCTGATGGGTTCTTCCAATTACAGCCATTTTGGCGTTTTCAAATTATAGCGCTCCAGTGTGCCAGTGGTAATGATGTCAAATGGAGAGCTATTACGGTAATGGGACATTATGGTTCTCTTGGCACCAAGTACAAAAGAACCAAAAGAGAGGGACTAATGGGCTCAGCTCACCGGCCGCTTTGTTTACTTCCTATTCTCTATGTGCTGTGTGGCCGTAAGCCAGACAAATCGTCTAGCCGCTGACCGCAAGTGCGACACTTGTTGAGACACCGAAGTGAAGGTAACGAGCTGATTGAGAGTGATAGAGTAGATAGGCAGACGGTGTTGCAATAACACACCGGGTCACCCGACACTTCTTTACGCACAATTAACGGGAGCAGAAAAAAAGAGAGATAAATCACCGGTGACTACCGCTACTACTGAGGAAGAGGAGGCTATATGGACACTTGGCCTAATGCCACCGGGAAGCGCTCTATTTTAAAGCGATCATAAATTACACTTGGCCGTGAATAATTTTCTCATTACACTGATGATGATGATGGCGGTGACGGTGGCAGTGGCGATGATGATGATGATGATGATGATCATGGCAGTGGTGGCGATCGGATTATTAGCGCTAATAGATGCATGTGCTACATGGCCGCGCCAATTGCTTTCTCCTCAGTGCCACTTACTCACTTACTCAACGTGCTCCAGCCTAATGATGGCTACTGCAATCAAGTGTCCGCTACTTTTTCTCTTACATAACTGCCAACAGTACGTGCGCCCTCTTCCCTTCTTCTGTACATTTTCTTCTGAACCGCAAATGGAACCCCTTCTGCAAGAGTGGAGACAGCTCTGCAAAGTGGCTCGATGAGTGATGTCCGTCGGCTGTTCAGTGTGTCAAGTGTGAGATAACCCCCACTCTTTTCCTTGACTTGTCAGTGGAGAGCACAGACAAGCAAAACAAAGCCTCAAGTAGCCAATTCAGTGGTGACTCGTAAATTATGGCAAACCATCATCTACGAGTAGTCATGTCAACCACTGACTGACTGACTGCCGCTGCTTTCACTGCTCTCAAACCGAGCCATTCATTAATGATTCTGGCAGCACTGTTGCGCCAGTAGCACCATCACCACCACCACCACCAGAGTGCTTGTTGCGCATTATTTGCGCAGCCGTGGCCATGGTGGCAGTCAAAACAATGCCAAGCGCCAGGGGAAAACAAATACTGCGCTAGCGACGATCAAATTACCCCATTTGGCTAATTAATTGCATGCTCAGTGCTGGCAGTGTTGAACTACTACTGCAGTGTTCAGTGCACTCAAAGCATACTCTTCCAAATACTTCTACTGCTGCTGCCAATCAGTCAACAGAAAGAAATGTGCAGCGTAAGGAAAGAAGGTCGCTGTGAACGCATTCAAACAACTTCTACTGAAAACGAGTCGTAGTACAGCTATGCCGTTCACTGACTGGAGATTGCTTGTTTGTAATTGTTGACTTCTGTCATCAGCGGTTCTAACCACGGACAGTGAACTTATGAATGCAGACAACTTGTGCTTTCTTTTGCTGTCCACTTTTCTTGATTCTCATTAAGTTTTATTGTTTCATTACAGAGAAAAGGAGCTTTTGGCAATCGGAATACAGACCACCGTCACCTTCTACTGTTTTCCCAAAGTCTCTTCCACTTTAACTCCAACATCAACATCTCCTACTCCTCCTCATCCAGTGCTTGTGTGTATATTTGTGTGTTGTGTCTGCTCATTAGTGTGGTGATGCCTTTGTCTTGGTGCACTCTTGTCTGCTTGCACCGAGCATTGGCGAGTGTACTCAAGACAGCTACGGCGACGAAAACGACGACGACGAGAAGGTTTGTTGTTCTTCTGTGGCACGCCGCAAATCGTGACCAGCTAGCGCACCCGTACCCCTAAAGCAGCCGCTTGGGGCAGTGTAGTGTTCTCTTCCTTTGGTCACCGCCATCATCGTCACCATCAGCACCAGCATCAGCATGACCACCACCAGTGATTGTGTAGCTCCCTCGTGATGTCTCTTCTGCCCTGCTCGCTGGATCACCGCTATTTACTACGCCAATTCTATTCACTAGACTCCTCTGCTGCTTATTCTTCTTCTTCTATCGACTACTAGCGCTCTTTCTTCTTCGTCTTCCACTTTTTCAACTCTCCGAGCTCGCTTATCTGCAGTGCCATTGTCTACAGCAGAAGCAGCAGCAGCATTGTACCCCCAATAAATCTCTCTGCAAGACTCGTTATCGTTTGGCAAAGACAGATCCATTGAATTTCCTCCAGTGCAGCATCCAGTGAGTATCCCGCCGCATCAACTTTCCTATCATCAACCTTTCTCCATACCATTCACTAATATCTTGGAGCGATTTTGCATAATGACGGGCAGGCATCAGCTGCAGTCACACTGTGATGCCTGCTCTGACTGCTTCTGTCAAATCGCCTTCTCTCTTTCTTTTTTCTTTTTTTACGACAAAACAGCACTGATGCGCAGTTGCACTGGCAATTGGCATTGCCATCCTTAGCCATGACTGTGGCCATGTTTCCTCCAAATAGCCTAGCATCTCCATTCATGACGCCTGTATTGAGCGAGACAACAATTGCACCGCTGCAATACAACCCCTTGCCTGTCTCTGTTTGTCTGCATTCGGCCATGCGACGCTCTTTCTTCCTCTCTTCGTGATACAGTCTGTCGAGCAAAGTGATCGTAGTGGCACCACTGCAAATGTCCAATTCTTCTTTCTTTTTGCAGCCTCTTTCTTTCTTTAACAGCGTCTTAGTGCTCGAGTAGCGGCCATTGTATCGATGCAGCCTCATGATGGCTTCAAATGGAAACCTATATGATGATGACGCGGTGCAGCAGTCGAGGTTGATCATGTCCTCCTGTCGACAGACATTCAGTCAGTCAGTTGAGGTGTCAGTTTGATGTCCGCCGATAGACAGTGCAGAGATTGAGAATGGCAGAGCAGAGCTACCACGCCAGTGCTCTATTATTTGCTGCTGCTGTTGTTGCTGCACATCATGAGCTATAATTTTATTTGTCTACTTCCTCTCTTTTCAATTGATAAGAAAAGACTCTGGTCTGGTTTGGTCTGATCTTCAGTGCAGCACAGGAGGAAAGGCCCCACGTTTTGAACTCGTCCTCTGCTGTGCCAGGCATAGGCGTCCTTTGTAGAGTGAAGGCGAGTGAGCGAGCTAGCGAGCTTCACTTCACTTTACATGTCAATCGACTGGTTTGCCTTTGTTTTGCCTTTCAAGAAGGCCAACAACAAAGGAGGATGAAGATAAAATGACAGACTGCAATCTGCACAATCGACCAATAATCTCCGGCCATTGGCTGCTCGATGATTGATCGAGTGTCACTGACGTCACCTATAATGAAGCCCAGCTAGTGCCCGCCAGCCTCAGGAGCAGCAGTCCTAAAGAACCGGGTTCTGTCTTGGTTTTGTCCGCACCAGGCATACCATATTGTGTGATACGGTACTTGTTTGCATACAAGTGCCACCGATATGTCCATATTTGCACATGATCCATCACTGCAATGGCTGCCACTGCCACTTTCCTCGATGTCTTCATCTTGACTTCTTATCTTCAACAGTGGTCAGATTGCAATAGTAGAACTGCATTGCTGCTGACGATGTGAACTGGTGGTGTTGTGATTACCTAAGGGACAGTATGTGCGCTAGCTCAGACTGTGTGTATCTTTGCACGTTCTCAGCTAATTGTCTGCAGCATGACCATTCGATTGCTGGCCTGCTGCTGTTCACTGCCACTGCTGCTACTGGAGCTAGTGCTGGAGCTACCGCTTGTCGCGCCAGTTGTTGTTGTTGTCGCTGATTGCCGGCCAGGAGGTCTCCTTCTATCCCTTCCACTGTTTGAGAAGTCGACTCCACATGGCCATCTGGCCGCCACCGGAGCATGGCGCAAAGGGTAAGGCTGTTGTGTAATTGGCGAGCCAGCTAATTGCGAATTAATTGCCTCGGCCTTGTGTGCTTCACTCCTGTTCAACAGACGATGCCAGTTTCTGTCTGCCTGCCTGACTGCTTGTGTATGTGTGTGTAAGTGCGATCGCCTTTCACTTCAACATTAGCAGCAGCAGAAGAAGAAGCAGAAACACTTCACTTGCTATGCCTCTCCTTACAACATGTTCTCTTCTTCTTCTTCCTTGCTTCTTAACTTGCATAACTTTGCTAACTCTCTGATGGCAAAAAATTGCACTCGCTTGATCATCTCCCGCACTCACACACATTGCACTTATGACTACCCTCTTTCCATCAGAGACTGCTGTTGCTGCTGGTTGGCAAGTTTTAAAGTCAAAGTGTAACGATTAACGCAATGTCCAAACATAACTCTGGCGATTGGTGGAATTAGCAAAGGAAGGGAAGAAGGCGAGGAAAGCTCCATAGTGCTGACGAACAGAAGCTACTGTGCGGCAACTCTTGAGCAAGTCTACTTTTGCTTCATGTCAGCGCTCTTCTCTGCAACGTAAACATCAAAAACAAATTATCAGCTTGTGTTTGCTCAGAACTTCTTAATTGACAAGACGGTATTGATTAATGTGCACTGAACGGGCATGCTAACCGGGGCAAATGACAAGGGACAATCTGTCGACGACGAGGAAGACGACAACGCCAATGGTCGTCGCTTGACGAGAGCAACGTGGTGCTGATGGTGGTGGTCATGGTGGACAAGAGTTCGGATTCGGATTCTGCCGAGTGGACGTAACACTTGACTGCCCTGCTGTCCTCCTCTCTCTGCTCGCTCTGCTCATTTTGCTGCTGCTGTTGCCACTCGTCCCTAAATTCTGGTGCGATGCACTGCTGCACTGGTGATGCGCATCGACCACTGATGCGTCGGCGGCTTCGTTTGTTTGCTGTAGAGGCAAAACTGACGGGAAGGAAAAGCAAGCCGTCGAAACTTACAAAGCCAGTGAACACTGAACTGAGCAGACAGTGTGCTACTGCAGGAGCAGACTGTGGTCGCTGTCAAGTCGATGTCAGAGCTTTTTTGCCACATTAGACTTGATTAGACTTAAACTTATTGTCCGTCCTATCAGTGCGATGTTAGCTAACTGGCAGCAATCTCGATCTATCTATTGGTAGCAAGCTTGCCTCTCAGATTCGCATTCACTGGTGCTCCTTCATCCACCACCACCACCGCCACCATCACCATCGCCTTTACGACGGCAGAGTGAGAGAGAAAGCCCAACGCCGAGCGCCATCGCACTGCTGTATCTTATTATTAGCAGCAGTGCTAGTGGTGTGCACTAGCATTGTTATTACACTCGCTAATTCAAGGAACGATTCCTATCAACTTCCCAACTGGTTAGTTAGTTGCATTTGTGCAGCCAACAGCACAGCGAATAGTGAGCCAGTGTGTTCACTGTGCCTGCTGCCGTTGCGGCTGCCGTCGCCGTCGTTTCAGACTTTGCTTCAGTTTCAGTCTCTTCACCGACTGCTACATGGCTGCAAACTTGGGGTACTCGCTCTCCTTCGCTCCTTCTCTCTTTCTCTATCCTCTTCTATTCGCTGTTCATCTCTACTCTCTTCTCTCTTTCGTTCTCTCTCTCTCTCTCTTCCTTCAAGAATATGCGTTGAGAATGCAGCTGTCATGCTTTGTTTCGTCGGCATGATGAATGGTCTATTGGCAAAACTCGAACACACTCGCAGCTAGCTCTGACACGCACACACAATCAATGGGCACAAGCGAACAAATCGGGCACAAGTAGGCAGACACGAGCTCTGTTTGTCGCGGAAAGACTCTCAGAGTGAGTGAAAGAGAGGGAGAGGGCACACATTGGCAGAGAGACCGAGACAGAGCTGCTGATGCTACTTCGGCAGTGGTCAGAGATGAGCATTCACCGAACGAACTGCTGCTGCTGCCACCGACCATTCACTGTGACAGGAGCAGTGTGCACACGAGTGCCACAGTCAGTGCACTGGGGCCTTACCTCCTGTCTGACGCCTATAATCTGCATACGATGCTGCACTTTTCTCTCCTCTCTGTACGACAACAACAACAACAAACTGCTGACTACTCTACATGATCTGGTCTAGCGAGATGAGCTGGCCCAAGTGTAGAGCACACAAGCCAGTCAGATCATGTAGATCGCTGTTGATCAGTGGTGAACATTCAGTTGCCTGGTGGCGATTCGTGAGTCAGTGGCTGACTGGGATAGCCAACTGTCTGCGTTTGCCTGTGCATTTTCAGGTTTTTGGCATGTTAGCGGTGGTAATCTACCTCAAAAAAGTTGAAGTAGCAGAAGTTGATGCGAGTGACCGGTGCACCGGCCAATTCTTTTGCCTGACTGTCGTTGGCCGGGAGGGTGCACTTGCCTGTCCGTACATCGATTGCCTGCCAGTCGGCTTGAAGTCTGCTTTTTGTTGCTTTTTAGTTCCTGCCTGTTTGACCGTCGCATCAACTGAGTAAGAGAAAGAAAGATAGAAAAAGAAATTAATCATTTTTGCCAAAAATAATAAATAATAATCAACGAGCAAACTCGTTCCCATCAACTTTCATTGTGGCGGCTTTATTCACTCCTTCCTTCACTGCTTTCCTACTACCCGCCGCCGCCATTGCCACCGCTACTGTTACTTGCCAATAAGTTTGCCATTGCAAAGAATGCTGCTGCTACTTCAACATTCGGCAACAGCAGCTAATTTCCATATCCATCAGATGCTGCTGCAACCCTGCCACTGAAGTGCGGCTGTTCTGCTTACTTTCTTCCCTCCCTCAGTGGCACTCTTAGGCAGTAAATTCGGTCGCTGGTGATGCTATTTAAATAGAGAACTCCCCGTGCCATAGCTCCATTAGTGGAGACCCTCCATTCGCTCTTTCGTCCGACCAACAGACCGACCGACTAAAAACCGAGACGTTTACTGCTCATGAGTGGTGGGTGCTCGCAGCAGCCTTGCTGTTTTTACCCGACATTCTATTCGGGAGATCATCTCTACTGTGAATTATAATTAGAGTGCACTCGCTGCAGGAAACATCGCACTGATTGTGCGGAATGCGTGCATGTGTGCGTCTATGCATCTGTGCACTAGGTGCTGTCCCACTGTTTCATCGTTATCTGACCGATTCTGTCATTCAGAGCCGGCGACATTTGGCTGTCTGCGGAAAGAACAACAAATGGTCGATTTGCCGACTTGGCGCAAACACTGAAGGAATGTGCTCGAGAAGAGTAGTAAATAGGAGATAAGCAAACTGAGATATATTTTGAAATAGAAGTGCCTGAGTGACGGTATACAGGAAAGTTCTTGAAACTAAAGCAAAACAAAGCATTTGTTTTTGTTTTAAAAAGTTACTGCAATTGTTTCAGAGAAAACTTCATTTATAAGTTAAAAACTTCAATTTAAAAAAATTATTTTTTGTTTTAAAACCGGTTTTTTGTAATGCACTTACTAAGTTAATAAAAATCAGATTTGTTCAACTACTGGTGATAAAATATTTTTAAGAAATTATAAATAGGAATTTAATCATTGAATTCTATTGTTTAAACCCCGTATATACAATTACAATAAATGTTTTTTGGGTAAATTTAAAAACGCACAGTGCGTAATTGCGCTGATAATTCTGTCCAGATATTAATAATCAAAGAGAAAACAACAAGGCAACAGTGGGATCTCGAGAGATCGATAGATGCAGTAGTAGTACCGTCTAATCTAGCCTAGTGGCACTGGCTGTGACTGGCAGTCGGCGCGAGCAGTTGGTATAAGCTCTCAATTATCGGTGGTGGTGGTGCTGTTTGGCTGCTGCTTTTGCTGCTGTCCAATAGCATCGAATGTGGAGCGCGCCGAATGGCCGAGACACATCGATAATTTGCATTCATCCAATATTAATCATTCTGACTAGCTGTCATTTATCATTTTCGCTCGCTCCATCCATAGCTCTGTTCCATTATGAATCGAATTCATCTTCATTGGAAATGTGAGATTAGTACTGTCTCTCTTCCTCACTCTCTCTGTCTCGGGTTGGCCGTTTTTGCTGTATTTCTGTAGCTGCTGTTGTTGCTGCGGCAGCCCTTGTACGGAATCCTCAAGCTGAAGTCGTCTTCGCTGGCGCAGCAGCTACCACGACCAGCAAGCGAGTGTCCTGAGAAGTCTGGCAGACAGACAACAGTCAAACTTGGATATATCATCATCTCAATTGGATTGTCATCTGTCTTCGCGTTCGGGCTCATTTCCAGCTTGCTCACCATGCTCATCCATCTCGGTCAATTCAGTCGATCAATTGCCCGCGCCTTTCTCTCTCTTTTAGCCCGTTCTCCTTTCTTCCTTTACAGTCTACCACCATTGCACAGTCTTTATGAATAAATAAACAGTCATTCAGTTGCAAAGAGCGTGCACACTGTTTCTTTTTGCTTTCACTCCAACCTTCTATGAGACATTGCAATTACGCACCTTTAATTAGGTCTTGCGCAATGCAACTACTGCCCTTGCTGATGACCACCACGGCACTTGACTACTCTTCACTTTAAACTACGTGCTCTTCAGAAACTTTGAAAGGCTCTCTTTTTCTTTTTCTACTGTTTCTACTGGTCTCTTTTTCTAGTTGAGCACAAGTTAATTGATATAGTTCAGACTGGTGCCGAGTCGAATGACAAATGGCAATCAACTTGTGATGAGCATGTTTAATGTCTCCTCTCTGCTTTCTTTGCTCTCAATTTTTTCTTCCATCCGATTACAATATCACCTCACGTAGTTGCTCAGTGGAGCGTCAGTGTATAGCTAGCAGAGTCAGTGTGGGGGCGTGTTTCACTGAACTATGAAAGTGCAGTAAAAAAATTTTCTATTTACCAATTCTAAAAATTCTGACTGTTGTCCACATTGCTTCAATTTTGAATTGAATAAAATTGAAAAATAATGGCGGTTTTTTGCAGTTTTTGTTATTTCAGCACACACAAAGAATCAAGCATTCTGCAGCGACTCGCTGGCACTCAGTAACGCTCTACTTTTGATTGGATTATAGAATTGGAATTAGTGACCACGCGGTGAAAAGTCTCTTAATGTGCAGTTTCTTTCAGTTTTGGTGGAGAGACCACTGCTCAGCTTACCCTCTCAATTGGTCTCAGTGGCAGTGATTAGACGTGGACACATGCCGTGTGCAGGCCACAAGTGATCACAACCCGCCGGTAACGAACGTAAAAGTGTGAACAGCACAGCGACAATGACTGTAACTCCAACTGAGAAAGAAAACACGCTGAGGTTAAGCAAAAACACAAACACACACACATCTGTGGACCGAATGGACTTAGGGGGACTAGATTGTGCCCGCCACTGACTGATAAGTGGCGTGGAGAGACACCGGGAGATGAGTTACCGGTAGGGCAATTAAAAAGCGATAATGTCACTGCCTAATGAGAGAAAGACAAACACGGCGGCCCTTACTGGCGTGATGATATGATTACCTCCGCCGGCACAACCACCACCGGGGACCAAACGCTTTGATATGCGCGTCTAATTGGTTTTGGCAATGGCCAGGCAACAATGCTGCAACTCATTTTTGCTTACCACTTTCACTCAGCACTTGTTCCCTGTTCTCAGCAACGTCTCCTAATGAATGTCCAGTTTGCACTTTGTTGTTCCCTCTCTGGCGTGAAGCATCACAAGCCAATTAAGAGCAATGCTTTCAGTGGTCTCTGGCTACTGACTAGCAACACTGCTTTTTGGCTAAAGTGCTATTTCACTTTTGCAAAGCAGCACTTTGAAACACAGCAGCAGCAGCCCTTCGTTTCATCATCATCACGAGGACCCCCTGAGCTAAACTTGCACTTTGGGCTTCACTGCCTAAAAGCTTTAATCGTCCTAAAGCTTAAATTGATTTTTTCAAGTGAAAATTATTATGAATCAAAAAGTGGACGGAAGACCAAACGAAGCAACAAGGCTGCGATCGAAAGGCAAAGTTGAAAGTAAAGGACTTGCCTGGTGCTGTTGGGGTGCTGAAAACGTGGCTGCGGAAGTGGTCAAAGCGGCGGCATTCTAGAGCCTCGTCAGAGCATTTGAGTGCTTGTTCGGACAGCAAACATACACCGTAAGCATTAGGCCAGCAGCAAACGAGCATTTAATTGAAATTAAACTGGCCGTCTTCAGCTCGGCTGATGGACATCTTTTGGGCAATCACATTAGCGGTGCCAAATGGCGATGTGCTCACGGGCAGTCTGTTTCCCTTGCTTTGTGTGTACTCTCTGCTAGAGCGTCTATGCCTGTCCTTGTCAGAGGAAACCAGTCAATTTATTCCATTTGTGGTGGTTCCGTTCAGGGCACACACTTTGACTCACTCAGACAGACATACACAGTTGGGGCACACTCTTCACTAGCCAACTCGGGCTCTTGCTGAACACTGCGAACGACTGACTTGGTCGTCGTCGTCGTCATTGCGGTCGTCGACGTAGTCCTCACAGTATCTAGCTCGCTCTATAATCGAGTGCACATCAGACTACCAATTACGAGTGCAAATTGTATTCCATTTCGATAGATTTCCTTCGAACGCATTTGGCGCACTCCACCTTTTTCAATTTTTCAACTGCTTTTCTCTCTCTCTCTCTCTTTCTATCTCCTTCTTTCGTTCACACACAAAAGCTGTCTGTCGTGGCTGTTGTTGCAACAGTTGCAACCAATTTGGACCAAGAGAAGAGCAGAGGAAGATGACGATGACGACCAGACGGCAGCATGCAAGGAAACAGACCCGACCACTTTCAGCAGAAGAAGGTGCAACTTTCGGGCCACCGTCGCAACTCACTCCGTCACTCTTGCTCTTCTCAAAATTCGAATACATTACCGGTAGTGGTGGCTTCGTGTACGGTCTCTACTCTCTCATTTTTTATTCTTCTTATTCGTCAGCCGTGGTGTACCCTGTCGAATAACAAAGGCCAACAGACAAGCCAGAGAAGTGAATGGCGACCACAGTTTACTGCATGCAAACTCACCACCACCGTTCCTTGTCCTCCTCCTCCTCCTTCTCGACGGTGCACCCAACTGGAGCTCTTGTTTCCATTCCTCCTGGTTCGGTGTTTGCAAGTCCTTAATGAAAGGCAGATAATAATTTGAAATGGCAAAAAACAATTTGCCACAATTGCAAGAACGAGAAGAAGAGAATGAGTGTGAGTGAGCAAAAAGGGAGAGAGAGAGGACAGAGCCTCTGTCCGAACCGTCTGCTGAACAACTGAAACTCTTTGTTGTACTCCAAAAAGGACAACCTGGTAGAGAGAAAGCAGAGAGAATTCAGTGAAGCTGAGGACCACGCCTTCTTCGGGCAAATTCATTATTCCCCATAAACTTAATACTCTGTGGTCGACTTGAAACTGGTCGACAGCGGTGCTGGCTGTTGGTTGTTGGTTGTTGTTGTTATTGTTACTATGTCGACTGGTTGCTGGACTTGTGGTCGAATGCACGATGGCTACTGCTGTTTGCTCTGGCTGAATCTATCTAATAAATTAATAACATACAATCGAACGGCACAATCGAACCGAATCGTAGAGTCATGTGCAATGGCGCGCTTTATCCAGCAGGAAAAGAAAACTTGCAGACAACTGCCTGAATCTCTTTTCCTCTCTCTCTCTCTCTCTCTCTCTCTCTCTCTCTCTCTCTCTCTCTCT
>JAALOO010001836.1_pt1 | contig 13128 bp, 10 predicted proteins | sample 7257641 | NCBI WGS metagenome assembly JAALOO01 (sample SAMN14085613, study PRJNA598686) | mite metagenome | biome: ENVO:01001000; feature: ENVO:01001002; material: ENVO:01001226; isolation source: single female mite from University of Michigan culture on fish food culture... ... | reverse complement strand
GATGATTGCAATAGCTTTGGTCGCATTTATAATGCTATTCTTCTTACATAGTGTACGTGATGCATTTATTGCAGTAGTCGCGATTCCTTTATCATTGGTCGCAACATTTATCTTTTTGAATCTACTAGGGTACACCTTGAATTTAATGTCATTGTTAGGACTTTCACTTGTTGTGGGGATTCTGGTTGATGATGCAATTGTGGTGATCGAGAACATTCACCGTCATATGGAAATGGGTAAAAATAAAGTTCGAGCAGCATTTGATGGTGCAAAAGAAATCGGCTTTACCGTGTCTGCGATTACTTTGGTAATAGTTGTTGTTTTCCTTCCGATCGCGCTATCATCTGGTTTTGTTTCTGATATCCTTCGTCAGTTCTGTGTTACGGTTATGATATCGACATTACTTTCACTTTTGGTATCGTTTACTGTTGTGCCATGGATGTATTCGCGAATGGGTAAACTCTCACATATTGATAAACACACTTTTTTTGGCCGTATTCTTCATGGTTTTGAAGCTGGCTTAACGAAGTTAACTGAAGGTATTTCTGGTTTGCTGAAATGGTCTTTGAAAAGTAGGCTTAACAAAGTGATCACTTTGTTAATATCCATTGTGCTCTTGGTATTATCATTTATGCTTGTTGGTAAAGGTTATATTGGAAGCGATTTTTTCCCTGGTAATGATAAAGGTGAGTTCTATCTTCAAATTGAGATGAACAAAGATGCTTCTCTCGAACAGACAAACTTTATGACTCAGCGAGCTGAAGCTGTTCTATCGAAAAAACCAGAGATTGAACGGTTAATTACTACTGTTGGTCAGGCATCGGACGGAACATTTAATACTTCTGGAACCAAATATAAATCTGAGATTCATATTATTTTAAAGGAAGGATTTAACAAGACAGAACCTACCAAAGTATATTCCGCGAAATTAAAACGAGAGATGGAAGGTATTTTAGTGGGCGCGAAAGTCAAAACAGTGAATATGGGTATCATGGGAGCTGAGCAAGCACCTTTGACACTCACAGTAATAGGTTCCTCACAAGAAGACGCTTTAGAAACGGCTAAGCAATTTGAAGACTTATTAAAGAAAATTCCAGGTGCTACAGAGGTGAAATTAACCTCTGAAGATGGAAACCCAGAAATATCTGTTCAGGTTGATAGGGATAAGATGAATTCACTAGGACTGGATGTTGCGACCGTGGGTATGACAATGCAAACGGCATTCTCAGGAAATACCGATACAAAATTTCGTGCTGGTGATACTGAATATGATATTAACATTCGTTTCGAAGAAGGTGGTAGAGGGAATATTAATGACGTTAAAGCACTAAAGTTCTTAAATAAAGATGGTCAAACATTACGTCTTGATCAATTTGCTAATGTCGATTTTACTTCTGGTCCAACATTGCTTGAAAGAAGAGATAAATCGCCCTCGGTTTCTGTGCAAGCCCAAGTTGTAGGCCGACCGGCAGGTACGGTAGCTGCAGATTGGCAAACTGAATTCGAAAAAGTACAATTGAAACCAGGAGTGTCTTATAAATGGGGCGGAAATATGGAAAACCAGGAAGAGGGTTTCGGTACTTTAGGTGTTGCACTTTTAGCATCTATTATTCTTGTTTATCTGGTGATGGTTGCACTGTATGACAATTTTGTGACGCCATTCGTCGTGTTATTTTCTATTCCATTGTCGTTTATTGGAGCTTTATTGGCGCTTGCTCTAGCCAATCAGACATTAAATATCTTTACGATTTTGGGTATTATTATGTTAATTGGTTTAGTGGCGAAAAATGCAATTATGTTAGTTGACTTCGCGAATCACCAAAAGGATAATGGAGCAAATACATTCGATGCTTTGGTCGCCGCGAATCATGCTCGTTTTCGCCCAATTCTGATGACGACAATTGCAATGGTGATTGGGATGCTACCCATAGCGCTAGCAACTGGAGATGGTGCCGATATGAATAGGGGGCTAGCCATCGTAATTATTGGTGGGTTATTGTCTTCACTCTTTCTTACTCTAGTTGTTGTGCCTGTTGTGTATTCAATCTTTGATAGTTTAGGTAGACGTTTCGGCAGCGGTAAGAAGGTTGACTATAACGAATTAATTGTTGCTGACTATGATGAAAATGAAGATTATGTCGATGAGATGGCTATTAAACATTAATCAACTTCTTAGCTAATAGTAAAAATGCCAGTATCTCTGTGATGCTGGCATTTTTTGTGTCTTATCCATTTAAGCATGATATTTGTGGATGTATTTCTGTATAAACTTAAAAACCAATATTTTAAAGTATTTAAGATATTGAAATTTTTTAACCGGTTAAAAATGGAGGTAAATATGAATATAGTTCAAAAAGTGGAACATTGGGGTGACACCCATCACCCGCGTTGGATTGATATTATGCGAATTGCCCTAGGTATCATAATATTTGCTAAAGGAGTAGGATTTGTTAATGATCGCGAGGCTGTTGCAGAATTATTTCGACAAACAAATTTTCAATTATCCATATGGTCAGCAGTGCATTATGTGGTGTTTGCGCACCTAGTAGGAGGCTTATTTATTATCTTAGGGTTAAAAACCCGATTTGCTGTACTTTTGCAAATTCCTATTTTAATTGGTGCAGTCTTTTTTATAAATATAACCAATGGATTTAGCTTTTTAAATTCCGAATTTTGGTTGTCGTTGGTTGTGTTATTATTATTGTGTGCATTTTTGGTTATGGGATCAGGAAAGTACTCTCTTGACCATTTAATGGATAAACCTGGGTATGAACGCTCGATATAAATTGATCAATGGAAAGCAAAAAAAAGGTGCAAATTGAATTTTGCACCTTTTCTTTTAATTATAGTTATTTTATATTACCATATTTTAATACGCTCCTCTTTAGGCTTGTGTAGTTTGTCACTAGTTTGAATTTTAAATGCTTCATGAAAAGCGTCCATATTAATAATTGGTGCTACCGCCCGATATTGTGCTGGGGAATGCGGGTCAGTTTTCACTTGGTTAACAACGAATTCATCTGTTGTTTTTGTTCTCCAAATTGTTGCCCAGGAAAGAAAGAATCGTTGCTCAGGTGTGAATCCGTCGATTAACCCAGGATTACCTTTGTCTTTAAGATTCATCTGTAATGCATCAAATGCAACTGATGATCCACCTAAATCGCCAATGTTTTCGCCTAATGTAAATCTTCCATTTACAAATACACCTGGGACAGGTTGATAGGCTTCGAATTGTGCGACCAACGCATTTGCTGCAGCATCAAATTTCTCTTTATCTTCTGGAGTCCACCAATTGTTTAGATTTCCGTTTCCATCGTACTGTGAACCAGAATCATCAAATCCATGAGATAGCTCATGGCCAATTACCGCGCCGATACCACCAAAGTTTACAGCTGCATCTGCTTTATAGTCGTAAAATGGAGGTTGAAGGATGGCCGCAGGAAAAACAATTTCATTAAATAATGGACTGTAATAGGCATTTACGGTTTGTGGCGTCATTCCCCACTCAGATTTATCAACAGGTTTGCCCTGTTTAGCAAGATTCTCTTGGAAGGACCATAGTTGAAGTTGCTTAACGTTCTCAAACAAGGAATTGCCAACATCCAATTTCGAATAATCCTTCCATTTGTCCGGGTAACCTATTTTTACCTTAAACTTCGAAAGTTTCTCGAGAGCTTTTGTTTTCGTGTCATCAGACATCCAGTCCAGCTGTGTAATATGCATGTTAAATGATTTCACTAAATATTGCACCATTTCTTCACATGCTGCCTTGGCCTCAGGTGGAAAGTTTTCTTCTACGTACAACTTACCAATTAATTCGCCTGCGGAGCCATTTACAAATTCCAATCCTCGTTTGTCAAGACTCCGCTGTTCCTTTTGTCCTCTTAAAGTACGTCCGTAAAAATCAAATGATAACTCGTCCAATTCCTTTGTTAAATAACCAGTAGCATCATTCATGACGTTAAACTTCAGAAACTCCTTGATCTGCGGAAGGTTATTTGTATTAATAATTTTATCTAAGTTCTGATAATATTTAAGTTCTCCTATGATAACGGTATCAGCTGTAAATCCAAGAGCTTTTATGTATTTAGCAACATCAATATTTTTAACAAGTGTTCCTAAATCTTTTACAGCTACCGGATTATAGCGTTTTTGTGCGTCGCGAGACTCTTCGATTGTTTTTAAATATGATGCTAGCTCTTTTTCAAAAGCTACAATTTTTGGTCCTTTTAGATCGCGAGTACGTTGATCGACCTTACTATATAATGAAGAAATAAAAGATGCATATTGGCCTAATGTTTCTGTATTTTTCTCATCGACCTTTTGATAATAAGAGCGTCCTAATCCTAAGCTTCCTCCGCCAAGGTAGACGGCGTTGACATCGCTATTTTTCATGTGTGCATAGACATATGCACTAAAAAATGGATTACCTCCTATAGGACCTACTTCAAGGAGATAATTATATAGATCCTCGATATTTTTGATTCCATCGATTTTTTCTAAATAGGATTTTATAGGTGATGTTCCTAAGTTGTCACGCTGATCGAAGTCAATAAAAGACTTGTATAAATCAGCAATTTTCTGACCATCTGATCCTTTCTCATGTGTACTATTTAGAGATTCCTTAAGGATTTTTAAGACAGCATCATCAGTATGTTCTCTTAATTCATCAAATGATCCCCATCGTGCTTTATCAGATGGAATCTCCACGGTTTTCATCCAGTTTCCGTTAACATAATTATAGAAGTCATCTTGTGCTCGAACGGTTGTGTCCATATATGACAAGTTAATTGCCGGATGCTCCTGAGCAATTAAACAACTTCCTGTAGCCGCGAATATAGCGGCGCTAGCAAGAAATTTTTTCATACAAATAGTTTTTATGTTGTTTATGCAAACATAGTAATTCTGAACGAAAAAAAAAGTAACGAAAATATCCAAATAAAGGCTAATAATATGTAATTTTCATCATGATTTGGAATGTAGATGGCTGTCAAGTTGAGGTGTTTATTACTGGCGGTTCTGAAGTAGAGATCCAACTATGGAATGCTATAGAGAAAATTATTTATGTTCCCGCGTCGCTATCAAATGATGAAGTACTTTGGACTATCCGAAATATTACCCAAGAAAAAATTTTACTCGGAGGGCAAAAGCGTTATGATGAGCTACATGTTTTTGATAAACTTTGGAAGATAGAGGTGAACAAAGGATCCGGAAGATCATATTTTTATGGAAGCATAATAAGGTGCTATACAGAGAGAAAATTATTATCAGATAGTTTAAAGCTTAAGATAAAACAACAACTTCTTGAACAAATTTTATTATTATATGTGAGCACCTGGGAAGATAGGTTTGGTAGGCTTGTCCCTCAAGTTAAAATTCGTAAACTGGCTAGCAATCCTTTTAAAATTGATCGAAAGAGTGGTAGTATTTCCTTTGATAAAGGATTACACCGCTTTCAAATATCTTATATAGAATATTGCGTTTTTGAATCTTTAGTTCATTTCTTTCATATTGCGGAACCCGAACAGCAGTCATATTTACTTAAATATTTCCCAAATGCAAAAACCATACACAAGACATTAATATATGAGTACAGGTAACCCAATAGAAATAAAAATTGCAATTCCCTGTTTGGTATTTAAACATATCCAGGACAATCCTGAAACGATAGTAAATTTGATTGGGCAGCAACAGCTGGATTTTTTGAAATCTCGTATCGTTGACTCACTTTCCGAAAGTGACGGTGGCCCCGAAATAAATGACTTATATGTTTCTAAATTTGGATTAGAAAATGACCTGGGTAAAGGTGTCTTTCGTATGAATTTTACTATTAGTCGAAGATTTTGCTGTTCGGACGTCAGTGCTGCTACTAGCGATTATATTGATTTTACTTTTGAATATCGGAATGAGCTGATGATTGCCCGTGGGAGTTTTTTTCAATGGACACTAGATAATTAGGATTTCACTATCATGTTTTCCGCATGATAACAAGAAGTAAAAGCTAATCGGAGGTTAGCCTTTACGTAAATATTTGGTAAGGATTACAATAGTTTGCCCTTCAAGTTTGCCTTCAATTTGGTCATTATTATCTTGTACTAATCTAATATTTTTAACAACAGAACCCAGTTTTGCGGATAAGGACGAACCTTTGACATCCAGTGTTTTTATTAAAACAACGGTATCACCATCATAGAGACGTGTACCATTGCTATCCTGATGAAAGTTAACAGTACTATCTTGTTCATGATCTCCCGTTTTCTTTGCCCACTCTAGATTTTCTGGTTCAAGGTAAAGGATATCAAGGTTATCTGTGGCCCAGCTTTCGTTTCGGAGTCGGCTTAATAGCCGCCATGCCATGACCTGTACTGCAGGGTATTCAGACCACATAGTATCGCTTAAAACTCTCCAGTGATCAACATCTAATTGTTCCCGTTTTTCAATTTGATCTAAACATGTTTTGCAAGTTAATATTGCATTATCGAGATTCTGAATATCGGCAGGTGGAACAGTATAAACTGAAAGATCTCCTGTAGCCCTACATAATTCACACGAATTATCGCTACGTTTAACGAGTTGTTGTTCTATAGACATCTAATTTTGTTTTGAAGCGAAAATACGATTTTTTTTTAGCAAAGAATTGTCAATATATGAATAATATCCTGTTAAAAATTAGTATTATTGGGTAACAAAAAATTTAAATTATGAAATGGCAAGGCGGACGTAGAAGTGGAAATGTTCAGGATCGACGTGGAATGAGTGGCGGTCAAAAGTTAACCCTTGGCGGGGTAGGCGGTGTGATTGTGCTAATTGTTGGTTTATTGTTTGGGGGCGACCCTACAGAGTTGCTCAATCAGATGCAACAGGACCAAACAGACGGAGCGACTTCACAGATAGGGACCTATGAGTCAACGCCAGAAGAAGATAAGCTTCTAGAATTTGCAGGTGTGGTGTTAGCGAGTACGGAAGATGTTTGGGGAACAATTTTTAAGGCGCAAGGGCAGCAATATCCAGCTACCAAGTTAACGGTATATTCAGGAACTGAGGAAACAGGGGGATGCGGAACCGGTCAGTCTAGTTTTGGACCCTTTTATTGTCCTGGGGATCAAACGATTTACCTTGATTTGAGTTTTAATAAAGAATTGACACAAAAGTATGGTGCCACCGGAGAATTTGCTTTAGCCTACGTGATAGCACATGAAGTGGGGCATCATATCCAAAATATAGTTGGTGTATTAGAAAAAACAAATGGATTACGCGCGAAAATGAGTGAGCGTGAATATAACAAGGTCTCTGTGATGACAGAGCTACAGGCGGATTTTTATGCAGGCGTATGGGCGCACCACGTAAATAAAGCGAGTGATATTGAACTTACTTATGAGGATATTATGGATGGAATGAAAGCTGCGGCTGCAGTCGGCGACGACCACTTGCAAGAACAAGCGTATGGCCAATCAAATCCCGAGACCTTTAGTCACGGCACATCAGAACAGCGAGCTCTTTGGTTTAAAAAAGGTTACGAAACGGGTGATATAAATGCAGGAAATACTTTTGGAGATCCATCCCTTCAATAGATTATTGTACCAACAGATTACAACCGCGAATATCACTATTATCAAAGCGACCTAAAACTTCGAAGCTAAAATCCTTATGCTGCTTTCCTAGATCTTGGGTCGCTATAAATGCCGATGATTCGTAATTTGCGAGGTCAATCACATTAATAGCTCCTGTTTTTTCTTCCTCTAGATAGGTAAAGGGGTCATTGGTATCTCGGATAAGAATTTTCATCCAATTAGGTGTTTTAAAAATACCATTTCCTAAAGAATAACCTTGTGAAAGAAGCTCTGTCATTCCGTATTCAGAGTGTACCTGCCGGACGCCAAACCCCTCGCATAAAATCCGATGTAACTCTGGACGAATCATTTCCTTTCTTTTTCCTTTCATACCACCGGTCTCCATGACAATCAAGTCTGGGAAATTTATCGTATAACTCTCGCAAAGATCTAACAGAGCGTAGGTAACACCAATCAAAAGTGTCTTAGTCCCTTTTTGACGCAGTGCCAGTAGTGTCCGATGAAGATCTTCGTGATTATATAGAAAATATCCAGATTCTTCTTGGTTACTTTGTTGAATTAAATCGTCTACCATATAGATTAGTGAAGAACCCGATCTTTCTAAATAAGAGGGTAGCAGAGCCAAAATAGCTATATCGGTTACATCTCCATAAAACTTGTCAAAACAGTTTCGAAAACTTTTCTCATACCAACTCAAATCGGCAATTTGATGTTTACTTGCTTGCATACCTGTTGTCCCGGAGCTACTGAACGTGATTTCCGGTTGTTTTTGTGAACAGTATACGTTTTGTGTTTTGAAAAATTCGATTGGTAGAAACGGAATATCCCTTATATTACGAACAGCCTTTACATTTTTACCCAAATAATCAACGTATTGTCGATAAACGGCATTATGTGTATATTGATAATGAAAAATATCGAGGCACGTTATTTCAAAATCAAATTTATTGTTAATTGAGAATACTTGCTGTTGCATGTTTGCAAAGATAGGAAGAATCGGAGAATCAACTTTGGCAAGATGTACAGGTGATCAGATATCTTCTAGATCACCTGTCTATATAGATTTGTATCGTTTAATATTTAACAACTCAGTAGGGTTAGAGCAACCCTCCGTCCACAGGAAGCACCTGACCGTTTATATATGCGGATAAATCAGATGCTAAAAATAAACAAGCATTTGCAATATCTTCGGGATCGCCGGCACGTTTCATAGGTATGTTAGTTTCCCATCCCGCAACAACTTTTGGATCCAGTACGTCAGTCATTTCTGTTCTGATAAAACCTGGAGCAACGACATTCGTTCTTATGTTTCGCGATCCTAGTTCTCTCGCGACAGATTTTGAAAAACCTATTATTCCAGCTTTAGATGCTGCATAGTTCGCTTGGCCTGCGTTACCTTGAATTCCAACAACTGAACTCATGTTAATGAAGGATCCTTTTCGGTTTTTTATCATGAATTTTGAGGCCGCTTTGGTGATGTTGAAAATTGACTTTAAATTAACGTTTAACACATCGTCCCAATTTTCCTCCGTCATACGCATCAAAAGACCATCTTTGGTTATCCCCGCATTATTTACCACGACATCAATTGTTCCAAAATCGGCAATAATATCTTCGATAAGCTTTTCAGCCTCGATAAATTTGGAAGCATCGGAGCGATACCCTTTAATTGTCGTGCCAAAAATCTGTAATTCTTGTTCAAGTGCTTGTCCCTTTTCTATAGACGATAAATAGGTAAATGCAACATTAGCTCCGTGTTGGGCAAAAACTTCAGCAATTTTACGTCCGATTCCCTTTGATGCTCCTGTGACTAGAGCGGTCTTACCTGCTAGTAATTTCATTATTTTTATGCGTTTTCCTTTTTTCAAATAATCTACAAAAATGTTAATAATTCACCTAAAAACACAATTTTAAATTTTATTTGTTGGCTGACAGTTCATTATGAACAAATGTTCAAGCTTTTATCCATGCTTTTCAGATTAATAAATTGACGAACAAACTTTACGGTAAAAATGTAGTATTTTCGAGTGATTGTGATTAACTAGACTTAAAACAAAAAGGACTTAGCCCCGTGAACCCAAATAGGAGATGATCTAAAAAAATGCTGGTACGATATCAAATAGCAAAATCATATTATAATGAAAGAAATTTGACAATTTCATTCGGTTAAAACCGTTTTGAATGTTAATTTTGTACCAATTAAAATATCATGGGTAAAAAAACTAAAAAATCTGAAGTCGATGTTGTCTTGATCGGTGCAGGAATCATGAGTGCAACATTGGGTACTTTAATTAATGAACTTAATCCTGAGATCAATATAGAGATCGTCGAACGATTGGATGTAGTGGCTGCCGAGAGCTCAGATGCATGGAATAATGCGGGCACGGGACATTCTGCTTTGTGTGAACTAAACTACACACCGGAGCAAGCTGATGGAAGTGTTAAGATTACCAAGGCGATTGATATTGCGGAGCAATTTGAGATTTCAAAACAGTTTTGGAGCTATTTAGTTGAAAAAGAAATACTCAAAGACCCAACAGAATTTATACGTCGGGTGCCGCATATGAGTGCTGTTTTTGGCGAAAAGGACATCGCATTTTTAAAAACTAGGCACCAGACGATGGTTAAGGAGAACCTATTCAAGGATATGGTTTTCACTGACGATAAAGCGATTTTAAGAGAGTGGTTACCTTTAATGATGGATGGTCGTTCGGAAGACGATGTTGTTGCTGCAACTCGAATGGATATCGGTACAGATGTTAATTTTGGTACCTTAACAAGAGATTTGGTTAAACATCTGCAAACAAAAGGTAACATAAAACTTTCATTGAGCCAAGAGGTGCGCGATATAGAGCGACAAGATGATGGTCTATGGGAAGTAGAAATTAAAGATATTAAAACCGGCGAGAAGCGTGAAATCAAAGCTAAATTTGTTTTTATCGGTGCGGGGGGACATTCATTACTTTTACTAGAAAAATCGGGAATACCTGAAGCAAAGGGATATGGTGGTTTTCCAGTGGGCGGACAGTGGTTACGTTGCACAAATGAAGACATTATTAAAGAGCATCATGCTAAAGTTTATGGAAAGGCGTCTGTTGGTGCTCCTCCAATGTCAGTCCCACATTTAGATACTAGATATATTGACGGGAAGCAATCTTTACTTTTTGGTCCGTATGCTGGCTTTTCTACCAAATTTCTTAAAAAAGGTTCATACTTCGATCTACCAGCGTCGATTAAACTATCGAATATACGACCGTTAATTTCTGCGGGATTGGACAACCTTGATTTAACAAAATATTTGATTACCGAAGTGATGAAGAGTCCTTCAGATAAATTGGATTCTTTGAAACAGTTTATGCCGACTGCGAAATTGGTGGATTGGGAAATTGAGGCAGCAGGTCAACGGGTACAAGTTATAAAAAAGGATCCCCAACACGGAGGTATTCTTGAATTCGGAACAGAGGTTGTTTCAAGTGCAGATGGAAGTATCGCCGCTTTATTGGGGGCCTCCCCAGGAGCGTCCACATCGGTAGCGATCATGATCAACTTATTGAAAAGATGTTTTCCAGAACGGGCAAAATCGGAGGAATATCGATTAAAGTTGCGTGAAATGATTCCAACATGGGGAAAAAAATTAAATGATGATGAGGCGCTATGCAAAGAGGCTCGCCAACGAACTCATCGAGCATTGAATTTAGTTTAATTATAATAATCATACTGTAGGGGTGCTTACTCATCAAGGTGATCTGGGTGAATGAGGCTGAGAATATACCCAATCTTATCGCAAGATAGGAAGAACCTGATCCAGGTAATGCTGGCGTAGGGAATTTTCTTTTTCAACCTAAATCTCTCCGACGGTGTGTGTTATTTATTAAAGAACGCACATAATGCAATTTATTGAATTTTTAAATAACATTTTAAGAGCATTCCAGGAAACCTCGTGGCTTGAGTTATTGGCAGTGGCTTTTGGAACGGTTCAAGTATTTTTATCGAAAGCTAATAAAATATCTAATTATTACTTTGGGATTATATCCATTTTACTAACAATTTCCGTTTACTTTGAAGCACGATTATACGCGGAGATATTATTAAATGTTTATTATTTAACGATGAGTATTTATGGAATATGGTACTGGAAGTTTAAGAATAAGCAGGAGGTTTCAATTACAAATTGCACTAGGAGAGATTGGGGTATAGTGTTTTCTATCGTATTAGGAGGCTATGTTATACTATATTGGGCCTTAGTTAATTATACAAATTCGGACGTTCCTCTATTAGATGCTGCTGTGTCGTGTACAGCCTGGGCCGGTATGTGGTTGCTAGCCAAGCGTAAAATTGAAAATTGGATCTTGCTCAATATTAGCAATAGCATCGCGATTCCGCTTTTGTTTCATAAAGAATTATATTTATTTGCTTGTCTAACAATTGTATTGTTTGTCGTAGCTATTTTTGGTTTTCTTAAATGGAAATCTATTAAATCATTAGAAAGTTGATTATTATGTTGAGTCCAGATCTACAGGAATTAATTCGAGAACATATTGCTGATACAATTACGCATAAGCGACTTACAAGCGGATTACTTAATATAATTTATGATCATAATTGGTTTAATATTTGGGTTCCTGAGCAGTATGGAGGACTTGCCTTTGACCTTTCGAAAGGGTGTCGTTTGTTGGAAGAGATAGCCTATATTGATGGTGGCATCGGTTGGACGGTCACTTTATGTTCGGGAGCAAATATGTTTGCAGGCTTTATTGAACCTAATCTTGCGCATTCCATTTTTAGCCAACGGGAGGTCTGTTGGGGAGGTAGTGGAATGAGCTCAGGAACAGCAGAAAAAGTAAATGATGGTTATATTTTAAATGGAAAGTGGAAATACGGAACGGGAGCTCCACACTTAACACATTTTACATTGAACGCTATGATAACTGAGAATGGAGAGCAAATTTTTGACAAGCAAGGACTTCCTTTAATGCATTCTTTTTTTGTAGAGAAAGATGACGTGCTTATACATGATGACTGGGATACATTCGGTCTAGAATGTACGGCTAGCCATAGTTTTTCGACAATGAATTTAAAAGTTCCCAGTACACATTGCTTTGATTTGCAGTATAATACGCGTAGAGTAGAGGGGCCATTATTCGATTATCCCTTTTTATCCTTTGCCGAATGTACCTTGGCTGTTAATTATGTAGGTATGGCTAGACGCTTTCTGGATTTGTTTGAAAAGCAATTATTTGTTAAGGCAGGTGGTTCAGACTGGGATCAAGTCCTCGGAAAAGCATTATTTAAACAGATCGACGAATATCGAACACTAGTAGCGCAGTATTCCGTACAACTGCACGAATTGATAAATGCTAGTTGGGATAAGGGCCAACCTGATGAGGATATCTTAACGCAGATATCTGCTGTAACCGAACAAATTGTCCGTGATATAAAAACATTTGTTATTACATTATACCCCTACACAGGTATTGCCGGTGCCCAGCGCCATAATGAAATCAATATTGTTTTTCGACACCTTTTTACAGCGTCCCAGCATGCTTTATTGAATCGT
>JAALOO010001835.1_pt1 | contig 13132 bp, 9 predicted proteins | sample 7257641 | NCBI WGS metagenome assembly JAALOO01 (sample SAMN14085613, study PRJNA598686) | mite metagenome | biome: ENVO:01001000; feature: ENVO:01001002; material: ENVO:01001226; isolation source: single female mite from University of Michigan culture on fish food culture... ... | reverse complement strand
ATGTTCTCACCATAATCAATCAGACAAACTTAGAGAATCGATTTCAACTTCTCATTTATTTCTAACATACACACAAACACGGATACACGCAACACGACAGAAATAATCATCTCAAAAATTTTATCATATTTCTCCACTTTTTCATTTGTACCCTCTTTAACTCCCAAGTTTTCAATAGTGTCGTACAAGTTTTGTACATGCTGTAATTTGCGGTTGCAATGACATTTATTGTGCAGTTCTTTTTTATTCACCGCACTCTATACACTTCAACAACACATACAATGACAGTAATGACAAAAGCGAGAAGGTTAATAAAAAAAGTAAAAACAAACACAATAAATAAATAAATGTAAAGTCTTAGACATACACCTTCTCTGGCAGATGGCATTTGCATTGACTGACGTTCACTCATATGCCGCTCATCATTATCATCATTTATTTCATTTCACCTCTTTTTATGTGTTTGACTTCGGTACATCCGTTTCATCATCATCATCGTTGTCGTTGACATTCATGGCACTCATTATATGACATCCATCTATGTCTTTTTTGATTTGATGCTATTTTTTATTAGATTGTTGTTGCCTCCCACCGACAACAGTACTGAACAGCAACAACAGTAAAAAACAACAAAAAACATTCGTTCTTCTCTATCTTTTGAACTCTTCTTTTTTATGTTGATGATGAACGCATCTGGGATACACAGCATCGCTAACGGAAATTGCCAAAGCTCCCCTCCATTTGACAATTTTTACACACCGAAACTGTCATTTGTTTTTTCATAACCTCGACTGCCTGGGCAATGATGGCACAGTGACTAATAATTTCAGAGAAAGAGAGAAACTGTAAAGTGGAAACGAAAAACACTGAAGTTTTTCTGCTCTTTTGTCTCTGAAACTGCTAGCCGCCGCAGTAGCCAATGTTGCCTAGAGTGCAAATGTGTGCTGAGTGTGTGTGCGAGAGTGCCTGAATCTACACCCAAAAATGGCCATCAGCGGCACGTTTTGGTAGACATCATCATCATCATCGGCATCGGCATCAGCGGCGGCATCAGTGGCAGCTTGTGTTCAAGTGTGTGTTTCAGCAGCAGAAAGTTTCAACGTTTGAATCAGCCAGAGTCGACTAGTGCACTTGGACAGCTGCCATACGAACGCACTGACTGACTGCTGCTGCTGTTGCTGCTGTTGCCGCAGTACGTGCAGGCTCAAATAAAAAGAGAAGATGGGAAAAAGAGAGAGAATGTGTGCTCGTGTCAGGGCAGCAACCACCTGTGTGAATGATGCTGCTGTTAATGCTGCTGGCAGGCAGGCAACAACTGCCACCACCACCACAACCACCACCACAAACATGTTAAGAGGAAAGGGAGACTCATTGCCAGGCTGCTGCTGCTGCTGTTGTTGCCTGTGCTAACCACTGCAAAGGCATTCTTTGAAGCAGCAGCAGCAGTAGACGACGCCCACTGTGTGGACGCCAGACCAGGACAGAACTGAACAGGACGTAGTTTGCAGTCTGTACAGTACACTAAAACACAGACACTAGTGTCGTTGGTAGAAGAAGAAGAAGAGGAAGAGCAGAGTGAAACAACGACAGCAGCAGCAGCAGCAACAACTACAGCAAAGAGCAGTCGCTTTCACTTTCACTTTCACTGTTTTCTGTACTGGCCAGCATAGCAGCAGCAACAGTTGCCCCGATCAGCCCAGCACTACCAATCTGCCTTCTACTACCTCTGCCGCCACTGTTGCTGCATCTGTCGCACTGTTTCACTACGACTACCGCCAATTTCTGTCCAATTGCCGTAGTCGTCGCAGTCGTTGTCTCGGTGTGATCAGTTAAGCATTTCTGTCTGAATCAAGCAGCCAACTAACTAACCTGCAGCAGCAGCAGCCAACAGCATCTGTTGTTTGACAACTCCTTCACGACCGTTATCATCGCTGTCTCTCACTTTCACTCTCTCACTTTCTCTCTCTCTCCCTTTGGTTATCTTTCTCATTAGGTGTCACTAGCACACACAGTAAAGTGTACAGGCGTCGGTTGACAGTTGTCTTTCAGTTTTTGCCTCATTCACACACACACAACCTTAGCCTTTTTCAGTCTCAGTCTCTCTCAGACAGATTGCCCTTATCAGTAGAACCAACCTTTTAGTTGTTGTTTGTCGCTGTCGTTCCTTCTCAAGAAATCTCAACTTTTATTTGTTGCTCTCTTTCTCACTTGCTGTAGGCAGTCAGTCAGTTTTTGTCAGTTAGTTTATCACAGCCACTAGCCAAAATCCAGTCAAAAAATTTGCTTGAAGTTTTCCATCTCAAATTTCCTTAAAAACTGAGCTACCTTTGTGTTTTACCACTTTCAACAAACCCCCAGCAAAAACTTGAAACATCATGTCTTATCGTGCAGAGAAAGCCGGCATCGCCGCTGAGGCTCAAGCCAAGGTAAGTGATTTTTAACTTGATTTAATCTTGATCTTGATTTTGAAGCCAGTTTTTTAAAACACAGTTGAGCATGTTTAGTTTTAGCCATTTTGTGCTAATTATGTTATCAACCGCTAAATTAGGCAGTGTTTGACAAACAAACAAACAAACAATTAGATGACTTCTGAGACTTTTTAATGCTCATTAGCAGCTGCAGCAGCTACACTTGGCTGCTGTCATTTGCGGCTAATTATAACTACTGCCGGCGTTGTCAGGGTGTGCTACTACACTACACACTGTCGCAAATTTGAATAAAAATGGCTATTAAAAAACTATAAAAAATTTTTATATTGCAAATTAACTCAAAAAAATTCTTTCATTCCATTTAGCATTTTGTTCTTTAGCATGACTCATTCATTCATTCATTTACCCATTCACTTATGTTCAACTTTTGAGCAGCAGGCGCACTAATGAGCATCTGTACCACCTGTGCGCCTCTTTTTCCACATCTTTTTCCTTCTTTCAACGTGCGTCACTGCAGTAAAGCAAAAAAAGTTAGACAGACAGGCAGACAGACAAAAAAGTATTTCCGCCCAGAATTATCCTTGAAGTGGTGATGATGATGATGTAAGCCGCAATGCAGCACTGGTCAGTCAGTCAGTCAGCCAGACTGTCAATTGATTGAATTTCGCCAGCTTTCCTCTTTTCTCTTTGCCCACTCACTCGAATGCACACACACTTTGATGGCTGAATCGGAAAGTGCTGTTGCTGCTTAAAACACTGACTGAGTGAATGAGACTTTTCTCTACAGTCAAACTGATTGTTGCACCGCCGTTGATGTTAATACCACACACACACACTTTGGTGTAGACCATTACAGTGTGGAGAGCTGCTTAATGTTGCACAAGGTGACAGCGTTAAAACTGCTGCTGCTGCTGTCGTCGCTGATACTTGATGATTGCTCGAGGATGCTGTTGTGCGAGAGCAGCAAACAACAACCCTTTTCTTTCCCTTTTCGGCTCCTTTCTCACCACTACTACCATTGCTCAGATGTTAAGACAACCGAAAAAACAAGCGAGAAAAGGAGAGAAGAAGAAGAGGAAACCAGTGTACTAGTAGGGAGAAAAGTACGAAGGGAAAAAGTATACAACTTTGTTCAATTGCTCAAATAATCGCACACAAACAGACAAACAAAAAGAGAGAGAGATAAAAGGAAAAAGAAATTGAAAAAAGGCAACACTCTGATCACTTGAACATCATTGAGCTCGATTGTCTTTCATTGCACTTGGTTGCTGCCACTACTCCATCATTATCACTCTTCCTGTCCAGAAGTTGCTGCTTCTGCTGCTCTTCACTGACCTCCAAACCGACAAACAAATAGTCAGTCACTGGTCGCCTGCAATGGTCGATCATTGCATTTCTCATTTTTTCAATCTTTCTTTTTTTCTCAAGGGAAGGCATCCTCTGAGCAGTCAATCAGCCGGAATTGGCAGTGGTGTTCTGAAAGTATGTCAGCAGAGCTGTCTGAAGAATACTGGAAATTGCGCAAAGTGTTTTCGCAGTAGTAGCTCTTTGAGCGCGCCTTTCCTAGTTAGTGCACCAAACAACAGGAAACTGGTTGCCTATTTGTTCAGATTACTACTGCTCAATAGTCGTTCGCTCCGGTTGTTGCTGTTGCTGCTGTTTTCATTCAGACAGAACTTGATTGAGCCTGCTCACTGATCGATGATGATCAAGTTACCGGTTAGAACTGATAGAAAAGCACTTAGAGCATGTGTAAACTTTTTAGTCTTTTGTCTGTTTTTTTTCAACGGATTTTAGATATGTAGTGCAACTAGCAGCGGAAACCGGACTACCATTTCTAACCAAGTGAAATGTTGATGCAATGACATTTCCTGATTGAAATTAAGCCACATGGTACAGCAATACAAGCAAAGGTATTTGCCGGTAGAGGATTTTCCCAAACGGAACATACTTGCGCCACTTGTTACCAAAAATGCATTCCAGCAATTCCATTCTATTTGGTGGCAATATTAGAAGTATCATCATCAGCACTCAGTACAGTGTCTTAAATTAGAGATTGTATAACTGTCAACGTCGATATGTGGCATTGTGTCTGCAGTTATCGATAGCAGCAAAATTAGTGAAACAACAATTTTGTTGTGGTTGTGTAAATTCCAGTGCTTTGCATTGTGCTGTGTTGTCAATAGTTTTGCTACTTTTCTGATTGCTTAAATTTTTCTTCCCTCTTTTTCCACTTGTCAATTATCAGTATTGCCATTGCTAAATTAAAAGTTGTGATAGCGCAGAAATCAAAAGTTTATGAAACAATGCAGCAACATTTCTAAAATATTACCACAAAAAGTTTTAAATTGGTTAAATACTTTTTTATTCTAGCAAATAAACATTAATAGAGCAACAAGCAAATATGCTAATAATTTAAAAAATGTTTTACACTTTTTGTTTTTTGCTCATATACAAAAAAATTGTTACAATTTAAGTAAAACTTGAATTTGTGTGTCATTTCCGCAAAAACAGGATATGTCGTTTATGTTTTCATTTTTTATTTATGATTTTAAATAAGTGCACAACGATTTTTAGCAATGACGTTGATTGGTTTTCCCATTGAAGTTAAGGTATCATTGAATAGTGGGTTGCAATAAAAACACTCACTTTTTTTAGTAACAAACCTGAGGAACTAATCTGCTTGACTAAATAAAATATTAATAGAAATAAATTGAAATGCATCTAGTTGATTTGGCAATTTTGTCAAGATTATTAAAATTGTTAGAAAAACAGTAGTGACAATACGTTTTCAATGTCGAAACTTTCATTTTGATTGTTTTTTGTTGCAGAATTTGTTTGAAAATTAAGAGTTAAAAAAGTTAAAAATTGTTAGCAAAAAATCATTTATTTTCGAACTAATGAGCTTTGCAACTTATTCTTGATATGATTATCAACTGATCAACACTTTTTTGTAATTTTTCTAGATGAAAGCCAAGTACGACCCTGAGATGTCGACGCAGATTCTAGAATGGATCGCCGAGGTGACGGGCGAGTCGATTAACACCGACGGCTCCGAGGAGAACTTCTACGAGGTGCTGCGCACCGGGGCACTTTTGTGCAAACTGCTGAACACCATCAGCGAAGGCGCCGTGAAGAAGTACAACCCAAACACGACGATGGCTTTTAAGTGCATGGACAACATCAACTCGTTCCTCCTTGGTCTGGACGCCATCGGCGTCCCCGTGGAGGACCGCTTTCAGACGGTCGATCTATGGGAACAGGTTAATCTGCACTCGGTCCAGGTAAAAAAGCAAAACCACTTTTTGTGTATTGAAAATTTCAATTTTAATAATATTTGTGCTTTACCTCACTCTAGATTTGCCTGCAGGCAATGGGCCGCAAGGCGCCCAAGTTTGGCGTCAAGGGCTTCGGACCAAAGGAGGCAAATGAAAACCGGCGCACTTTCACCGAGGAGCAGCTGAAGCAGGGCGAGACGATCATCAACCTGCAGATGGGCTCCAACAAGGGCGCCAGCCAGAGTGGCATGACCTTTGGCAAGAGTACTCGTTTTTAAGTTGGCAACAAGTTTTACTATTCGCTACAAAAAGTGATTAGCTTTTTAAAAATGTCCATCCATCTATCTATCTATCTATCTATCTATCTATCTATCTATTTTTTGTGCAAACAAAACTGCTGTTGCTGAATCACTGTTTTTAATTTTATTTTTTTAATTTACTAAAACAAATAAAAGCCATTCCAAATTGTTTTCAAATTTATTTTGTGTAAAACTTTAAAGATTTGCAAGATAAAAGGGGCAAATAATAATTAACAAAATAAAAATTTTTTGTTGCTAAAATGTATTTAGGCAATGCACCGTCGTCATCTTTTGGCAGAAAATGAAAGTACAGGTCAAAGTCAACCTACGTTCAAAACGTTTGTTGTGTCCTTGAGGTCAAACGTGCAAACGTGTTGCACAAACGGGCTGCAAAAACGACCTTATTAATGAACACGTTAGTGGCGCTATTTGACGTGAACGTACTTGCAAGCATGAAAGCATATCAGCCCCGACTGTGCTGATAAGTTGAGTTGAGTTTTGAACTGAACTTTAGTACTAGCTAGTGCAGCAGATCTTATAAGTCAAGCTTTTCCAACACTAGGGAGCGCCGCCAGTGCCGGTGCATTTTGCACGCTGCTTCAGTACATTGTTCGCTGTGCATGTCTCAGAGGGCAACAGCACATGGCAGGAGGAGAGAGAGAGAGAAAGGAAAGGAAAGAAGAAGAGAGTGACTGTGACTGTAATGGCGCTGTGCAGGCAGGACGCAGGCAGGCAGCAGGCAGCAGGCAAAACGCTCAATATGTGATATGGCAAGCTTACGGCAGCTCTGAGCAACGCCACCAAGCACCGCTGTTGCTGCTCACTGTGCGCCGCCGCCGCCGCTGCTGCTGCTCTACTGGCTCTCGTCAAACAGACGGCAGTTTTAGTTGCTTAGATAAGCTCAACAGAGGCGACACACGCGTCTTCACCCACTTTTGTCTAGTGACAACTCTCAAGCGAACTTTGTGTGCCCAAATCTTCTAAGTAAGTTCTCTAGTGAGTTCTCTGTTGCTAATGTTGCTGTTGTTGTTGCGTTGTTGTATTGAGTGGCCACCTTTCTCACCTTTTGTTCCTTTTTCCCCGTTTTGTTGTTGGTGTATTGCTGTGTTAGCCTAGACAGAAGCGTTGTCAGCAGCGCTCTACTGAACACACCAAGGAAAAGGTGTCGCTGCCGAGGCTGGCTGAAACCTCTTAAAGTCTTGAAGTTGCCAGCCTACTTTTCGGTATCAATGACTAGTATTCTAATTGTTAATGCGTTATCTAACTTTTTCATTCTTTGCAGACCAACAAACACACAAACCGACTAGGACACTTAAACTGAGCTGTCAACTCAAACGGCTTGAACCGAACATGGAACCGCCAAATAAGCGCAAAAGTGATCTGCTTGACGAGGCCTCCACCTCCTCCTCTGCGGCCAAACGGGCTAAAACGCAGCAAAATGATCCCCACAATGATCTCGATGAGAACAACGAAGCAGAGGAGGTGGAGAAGGAAGAGGAGGACAATGAAGAGCTGCTGAACATCCTAGCCGATCCGTACCAAAACCTCTATGACGGCCTAGACGATGACGACATTAGCGGTCTTGACTACCAGGAAGAGGAGTCGGACGACCACGACGACGGCTCGCCGAAAGGCAGTTTCCAGAATGATAAAGAAAAAAGTCAACCTGCTAAAGTCAGTTCTAAAGCTTCAGCAACTAAGAACGATGATGAAGACATGAAAGAAAAGAAGGAAAGCCAAGCAGAAGCTACAGCTGGAGCATCCACCTCCTCTGCCGCAGCCGCCGCCGTCGCCGCCCCCTCTCTGGCCACCGCCCACGAGGACGTCCTCAAGCTGGTGATGGCGCAGCTGCCCGTGGCAGACGTGCTGAAGAACCTGCCCCTCGTCTGTCGGCAGCTGCGCGACAAAACGCGACAGCTGCGCCGGCTCACCCAGTTGCAGGTCACCTCGGTGCGCATCGACGCCGCCTACGGGCGCCGCCTGCCGAAGACCAACCAGGACCGCTTCCGCGTCATCGACGGCATGTCCCCGAGAGTGCACGACCTGGCGGAAGGGGAGCACCTCTACCACCCCTTCGCCAGCTACGAACAGCAGGCGGAGGTGGGCGAACGCCACCGGCTGGTGGTGAGGATGCGGCGGCGCCGACACCCGCTTCCCCTGAGGTCCTACCGGAGATTACTGGCCACCGATGATGATGATGACGATGACGACGATGAGGATAACTTTGGAGGTCGCAAGATGGACGACGAGTACTACGAGGAGGAGGTGCCGAAGAACTCCGCCGGCCTGGCCCAGCTCATTCCGGGCCTTCCGCATGGGTCGACCGTCAGCCGGTTGCTCATGTTGTCCTCCGCGGAAGCAGTGGCGAACTGGAACGCTGCCAACGGTGCCAGCGGTGCCAGCGGCAGTGGCAGTCGGCATCGCAATCAGACGGGCTCCGCCAGCGTGATCCTCATGCCGCAGCTGATGCCCTCGCGGACGATTGCCGACATCATGGAGAATGGAGAGCGGGGCAGCCAGCGCCCGGTGCCGACAGCCTCTCCCATCTGGAAGGCGGACCCCTACGCCTGGTCGGTGCTGGACCCGGAGGGGCGGACGATCCAGTCTGCCCACCGCTACGACATGACGCTGACCAACCTGCCGGCGCTCAACAACTTCAGCCACCGTTTCACGCAGGTGCGCACGCTGACGCTGGTGAACACGGCGGTCCATTTCCTCAGTCCGCACGAGAACGACGAGCACCTGGCGGGGCCGATCGCCACCATCTGGCCCGGCCTGCAGGAGCTCCATCTGCTGGGCGCCGTCCTGCCGCCCGAGGGGCGGCACAGCGCCAAGCCCACCCTGCAGATGCTCAACGACCTGCACCACCTCCGCCGGCTGACCACCACCACGCTGCGCCTCTGCGACCTGGTGGAGGGCTGTGCGCCCCTGCTGCTCGCCCGCCTGGAGGAGCTCAACTGCCGGCTGACCATCCACTGTCGGGTGGCAGCGGCCGTCACCGCCATGACCACCACCTTCGTGGGGGCCAACCTGCGCAGCCTCGGCTTCCTCGTCACCGGCGGCCGCTGCACGTCGCTGGTGCACCTCCACAACCAGCCGCAAATCCGGGAGATGGTCCACCGGCTGGCCTTCCGCTTCCGCATCACCGCCAACTACTTCCGCCAGGGCGTGCTGGAGCAGTTTCATCATCTCCGCCTGCTCGACTTCTCCATCGGCGTAGCGGACAACGAGTACGCCCACCGGGCGCTGCCGGAGGAGCCGCCAGGGGCCGTGCGCGACAACGCCGACTTCAGCCTGACCGCGCTGCTGACCAGCATCGGCGAGCGGCTGCCCGAGCTGGAGGAGCTGATCTTCAGCTACTACAAACACCGACAGAAGCTGAACGCCGCCGATGCGGAGTTTCGCCTGCTGGGCACTGAGGTGCGCGGCCGACCGCCGCTGAGGCTGCCCAATATCAAACGAGTGCGAGCGGCCTTCCGCGTCAAACTGCACAGCGTCCACCTCCTGAAGACGGTCTTCCCCGGTGCGGAGCGCATTGACTTTGTCCTCGACCAGCTGCTGCTCGGCGACGCTGAGCTGAAGCGGATCAAGTGCCGGGCGACGGTGAACCGGTGTGACGTGTGCTGGCAGACGACTGATCTCGCCCGGGCCTGCAAGGTGGCCAAGGCGCGCTCGGTCCTGCTGCCCATCAAGCGACCGCCAGGAAATCCGGAGCCGTTCGGACAGCTGAACTTCTACCAGCACTACGACTGGTGAAGTAGTGCGTGAATGCCTCTTCAGAAGATGAATCCCCTCCACTTTTTTGAAAAAGAATTCTTCAAACGAACCAGCGGTACAGTATTGATCCACACTACCAAGTTTTTCGTCCATTCTTACCATATATTCTCTCTTCCCCAATTGTTTTTATATTCACACTTTTTATATACTGATACCAACCTACTTGTGCCTGTTAGATCACATCACCACAAACCGTAAACTGTGTTAGAAGAGTAGCGAAAAGCAGTTTTTTTTGCTAGTTTCCCCAGTACAAATCTCTGTAATCACAAATTCTAATTATCTGCCTGATTGTAAAAATCTGTTGACCTGCATTTTGATGATAACACACAATAAACACAAAAACTTAAACTTTGTTGTTGGTTTTCGCTTTGCCTTCTTTGTGTCTCTAAGTTTTGGGAATTTTGAGTAGCCTAAACTTCAGAAGTTGCCACTACTGTGTGTTCTTCAGTTTATTTCTATTTCATGCAAAAAGATGTCAGCACACCTCACTTTCCACTCAATATTTTGGTGTTTTGCTTTGTGATTTGCCAGTTTTTGAGCAATTTGTCAGTTTTTGGTATTTGGTGACCAAAGTTTCAGAAACTGAACACTAGCCAAAGTAATCTTGGTAACGTGAAAGTGAACACAAGCTTGATCACAAACAGGGGACCACAGTGTCAACAATTGACAATTTCTTTCAAATGGAAACGTTGTTTGCGAACGAGGGCAAAGTTTGCTGTGTCATATTTGCCGCTACTGGCCAAACTGCTCAGTCGCGAACACACAGGCACACACCCTTGCTCTGCCAAGTCAGCTCAAATCAACACACAATTCAGGCACACACAACCAAAGCTTGCTGCAAAGCTTATCAGTATCAAATTCATTATTTTATTGAACTCATCATCATCAGAAGTAGAAGAAGAAAGGAAGAAAGAAAGAAAGAAAGTAACCACCAGAGATCAGAATGATAAAATACCCAGCTCAGCAATACAGTGATTAGTGGCCCTGAAAAGGGCCGTTTGGTTTAGGAAATGGTAGTGGTGGTGATGATGATGGTGGTGATTGCCAGCTTAAGCAGTCTTCTCGGTCTTCTTCGGCAGCAGGACGGCCTGGATGTTGGGCAGGACGCCGCCCTGGGCGATTGTGACGCCGGAGAGCAGCTTGTTCAGCTCCTCGTCGTTGCGGATGGCCAGCTGCAGGTGACGGGGGATGATGCGGGTCTTCTTGTTGTCGCGGGCGGCATTGCCGGCCAACTCCAACACCTCAGCGGCGAGGTACTCGAGGACGGCGGCCAGGTAGACGGGGGCACCGGCTCCCACTCGTTCGGCGTAGTTGCCCTTGCGCAGCAGACGGTGAATTCGGCCCACCGGAAACTGGAGACCGGCTCGCGAGGAGCGGCTCTTCGCCTTCGACTTGACCTTGCCTCCCTTGCCGCGGCCAGACATGATGAGAAGTTGAGGGGTAAAGTGGTGGTGGGGTGAGCTTGAAGCCGGAGAGGAACTTGTTACTGCGAGTGAGCGAGTGTGTGCCGTGACGACTGTTGCGCTCGAGCTTTTATACCATTTCGGTGGGGAACTTGCTCAGGCGGCCAATGAGAAGGCTGCGCTGGGATTTGCAGTGGCAGGATTGGCGGCAGTCGCAAGAGGGAAAAGTGGCGCGCACTGGCGCGACAGCGGCGGTTGCTTTAACAGCAGTAAAAGAGTGTTTGCCCCATTGGGGAAAAAATGTACCCCAACTGTGATGTGCACTTTCCTGCCTGCACTGATGTCTTCAGGGCGGGGAGCAGTGCTTGCTCGAGTAGCCAAACAGCTTGCGCGACACTGGTGTTGGCCGGCTGCTATTGGCTGCACAGGCAATGCCCCGGAGATTAGCACCGTAGCGAGTATATAAGTCTCGGCAACAGAGCACACCCGGTGTCAATTACCCCACCACCACCACCACTACTACCACTTGCAGCCCCTCACTTCGGAGAAACTCAACACACACTCTAACCAATCAATTCATCATGGCCCCTCCAAGCACCGGAAAAGCCGTCAAGAAGTCGGGCAAGGCGCAGAAGGCCGTCCGCGCCACCGACAAGAAGAAGCGCAAGCACAAGCGCAAGGAGTCCTTTGCCATCTACATCTACAAGGTCCTCAAGCAGGTACACCCCGACACGGGCGTTTCCTCGAAAGCCATGTCCATCATGAACTCCTTCGTCAATGACATCTTCGAGCGCATCGCCGCCGAGGCGAGCCGTCTGTCGCAGTACAACAAACGGACCACCATCACCAGTCGCGAGGTGCAGACCGCCATTCGTCTGCTGCTGCCCGGAGAGCTGGCCAAGCACGCCGTCTCCGAGGGCACCAAGGCCGTCACCAAGTACACCTCCAGCAAATAGGCATTCATGTTCATCGTCGTCATCATTATCATTTCACTCTTTCTATCTCTTTGTACATACACCTAATTAAATCATTACAATAAATTAAAGTATTTTCTAGCCTACTCTCGTCTCCTTTCTTGAACCTTGCAATTTGCATAAAAGGCAATGCATAGCTGGCGAACTAAATTGGTGTCTAGTCTAAGCTTTCTCTTTCACCAATGTGCTGGCCTTTTCTTAAGAAATAAGAGCCTTGCCATTTGAAAAACAGGGAAAGGAAAGACTGATAAAAATTTTGTTGAGATACGCAAAAGTAAAGCTCCCGGTGCCTTAATTACTCCTCAGGCTCACTTTGGCTAACTAGAAAGGCAAATATTGTAAAAGCACACTACTGCTCACAGGTTCATTTTGTCGATGCAGTGATTAGAATATTAAGCAACATTAAAAAGAAAGCAATAAAAGTAAATTTTGTTTGAGATGGCAATTAAGAATAAAATTTGGCACTGGACCAAACTAAATTGTGTTCGGCGCTAAATAAACTAAATCTAATTGGCTAATTAATTATTTTCTGGCTCATGAGGAATTACGCTATATTCCAATTTGCTTTTCTGCCTAATTTAAACCCAGTTTTTCCCAAAGTTATCACAACTCTCTGTCTCACTTTTTCTCCCTTTCCCCACTTGACTCTATAGGATCAACTTTCCGTTTTCCAAGTACACCATCACTGCCCAACTCAAAATTATTATTTTTATTAAGCATTCTAGGGGAGAAAAATGAATTGGCCGTTTGAATATGACACCAAACTCAAATTCAAAGCAAAGGCACACACGACAGCTAGCAAATGTGATAGCAAGTGGTCATGTTCTCACCGCCAGCAAAAGTAAAGTTAAGAGCAAATGTCAAGTCAAGTCAAGTCATCTTTCTTCTGCTCCCTCCAACCGTTCTAGACAATCTTTCCTACTCTCTCTCTCTCTCTCTCTCTCTCTCTCTCTCTCTCTCTCTCTCTCTCTC
>JAALOO010001834.1_pt1 | contig 13132 bp, 9 predicted proteins | sample 7257641 | NCBI WGS metagenome assembly JAALOO01 (sample SAMN14085613, study PRJNA598686) | mite metagenome | biome: ENVO:01001000; feature: ENVO:01001002; material: ENVO:01001226; isolation source: single female mite from University of Michigan culture on fish food culture... ... | reverse complement strand
CCCATCATTCCGTAACCTCCGCCGAGGGACATTCCGCCTCCATAGCCGCCCATCGAACCAGCACCGTAGCCGTAGGCCTGGGCACCGATGACCACCAAGGTGGAGAGAAGAGCAAAGTGCTGCACAGAAGAATAGAACAGAATGGAATTGAATTAAAATTAACACCAGAAAAAATCACAATTAGATGAAGACAAGTTGAGACAAAAAAGTAGTTGAGGAAAAGAGGCGCAGCACATCACAAGTTGAAGAAGATTTTTTTCAGCACATATCCAAAATACATACTTTGAGCATCGTGGTGACAATTGTCAACAGTTGTGTATGTGTGGGAACAATTGGTGAACAATGAAGGAAAAACGATGTTGAGGTGCTGAGGTGGGCTGTTCAAGTGAGGCATTCACTGGAACGCTGGAACACTTTTATACTTGGCTGGACATTACAAGACTGAAACACTGAAGAAGCGGCAGAAACAGCAGAAGCAGCCTACCTGCTGGAGCAGTAGACATAACGGCCAGTTGCAGCGAGCCAATTGTTGCAACCTTTAGACTCACTTGTTGCTGTTGTTGCTGCACCACTGAGACACTGGCCCCAATTTAGCTGCTCAAGAGCATCATCACACTCACACATTTTGCGCTTGCAAAAAAGTATCACAGTGGTTTCCCCCTTTTCCCTCTTACACTCACTTTCACTCACTTCATCTTCTTCGATCTCCAGGCAACAGCAGCAGCAGCTGTTAATGAATAGCTCGTAATATAATAATGAGTGATAATAATAAGGTACTACGAAAGCGGGCGGCCGCACACTTACACACACACATACTCAGTCAGACAGTCAGTCAGACAGTCAGACGCCATTGTACGTATTCGTATTCAAATGAATATTAACAAAATGGAGATACGTGTTTCAGTGTGGTGGACAGTGGCCACACCGCCGTAGACACAGTGTAGACATGATGGCATGCTTCTGCCTCCACTCATTCAGTCTGCTCTTGCCCAGCCGGCATTGCTGCCGATGATGATGCTGCTGCTGCTAATTTCTGGCCATTAATTAGCCGGGAGGACGCAAAGGGGGCGCAGAGGGCTGGTGAGAATTTCAACAGAAGAGGGAGCGCAATTACGGGCTTTTCTTTGTTTTTGCTCAATCCTCCTCTTCTTCTGCTCCTGGCACGGTCTGTCTCTGGTCAGCTGAGAAATCGACAGTTTTTCCATCTTTCCAGAGTGTGCACGAGTTCCAGGATACGATCAGCGACGATTAATCCTTGCTGCTCTTGCAGCAGCAGCAGCAGCACAATTCAAGGTCCACTTGATTGTCCACCACCACCAAGCTCGCCAGCCACCGGCCACCCGGATCTGCGGATTTATTAGCCACTTGACTTACTCTGCTCACCTGGTGGCACTCTGCTCACCTCACCTCGTGCATCTCTGATGATAAGCAAACAAACAAACAAACACCTAACACTGTTTAGATGCGGGGGAGAAAGAGAGAGAGAGAGAGAGGCAGCAATTAGCGGTGAAGAAAATGGGCAACAAAGACAAAGACTGCAGCAAAAACAAAAAAAGAAAAAAGCAATAAAATCTGCTGTTGAAGAAAGGTGCACGTTCAAGTATCAATTTGAACAAACAGACTGATGCAAAGCACACGCACAGCTACATTATGGCAAACACCAACGGAAATTCTGCTTGTCTGGCTCTGAAAAAGCTGAAAGCAGCCAAAACGTAAGAAGAAGACACAGCCTGTTGCGCAACAATCACAATTTGCAAGTGACGAGTGGAAATCACATTAGTGGGCAATCAGCTGGACAATTAGACTGCTCTTGCAGTGGAATTTTTTTCCTTCTCTTTCTGCAAGCTTGCTTATGTGAGACAATTGAATTGAGCAGATTGTTGCAAAGAGTTGCTGATGAAGGGAGAGAGAGGTGCTCGAGATGTGCTGTGAAATTGTCTTCTTTTCTTTTTCTTTTCTCTAGGCAATCTTGGTGACCTCTAAAACCACCTGAGTCAACTGTGTGAACTGAACGGCGGCAATTGCCTCATAAACTCATCGATGATCGTAGTGTATTCTACCTAATTGATTTTTGCCCGTAATTAATTAATTTGATTTGCTAATCGTGACATGGTGACGAGTCTGAAGATTTTTGCACTGCTCACTGCTCTACTGGACAAAATTGTGTTAAAAATCAACGTCAGTGTACACTCTAACACTTTGGCCATCACCTCAATTAGATGGGCAATCAGTGATTTAATTTTGTAGAGTTGTAGAACATGCTCAGTTCAGTTCAGGACAAAGTCAGGGCGCTTGAAAGTCACATTTTAGTTAAAAGTTTACAACTCGAAAACAAACAAGTGCCTCGTTTTCGTTTTTTGAAAAATAAGGCACTCTAACTGGCAATTAGAAAAGAGCAGTATGTGACGCTTTGTTGTTACCGTCATTCTAGTTTTTTCAGTTGTTGTTCCTTCATCTTCATCATCATCCTCATCATCCTGCAGCAAAGTTAACGTGATGATGATATTTGCCACTCGTCTTGCTCATTGTTTCGGTCAAGGGGATTTAGAAATGTGAAAAACTAGCAAGCAACTGCTGTAGTAGAGCACCAAAGCAAGTTCAAAGCCAGCTCCACATAAATAATACCTTTAGGAGCAAAAGAGAAACTTTCTTTTTTATTCATTCTTTGCTACAAGGTTCAAACAGAGTACAAAGCGAAAAAAAGTTTACTATTTTGGCCATTTTAAAGCCCGTTTTTGTCCAAAAGTCTATTCAAAGGGCTAAACTGTGCGTGTTAGTACTTTCAAAACAGTGCTGGTGTTTCATTCAAAACGCTGCAAAAAGCAGAACAGCGTCAATAATCATAGTGTCCCTGTTTTAACAAGACTCCGTTTTTAGCTTCATTTGGTGACAAGCGAATTGTTACAAACAAGAAGTGACGATCTAGTCATCTTTCCCATCATCGACATCACAGATTGATTGCCACAACTCTGATCTCTCACTCACTCATTCTCTTTCTCCTTTCTCTCCCTTTGACAGGTGATTGTCAGTTTCCTATTTGCCGTGGTTACACACACACACATTCACCGTATCGTCACTCGGTATCGAGCAATTACGTAGGCAATTGTCGACTGATGGAAACTGAGAGAAGACGAGAGGAGACGAGAAAGAAGGAAAGAGAGCATCTGATTGATTGATTGATTGATTGGCCCGAACAAGAGAAACCACAATCACTTGTGGCGACTGAGTTGAAGTGCATCACTTCTCATTTCACACTGACACGTTAGCCGGTAAATTGCCCTTCAAACTGCACCTGTTGACAGTTAAAGTGGTGGTAATAGTGGTCAGCTTTTTTTGGTGGCTAAAATGAAACAGTTTTACAATAAAGTAGCTCTTTCATCACCAAATAGCCTGAAGCATCACCCTATTTCCGGTTGACAGCAATTTACGTATTAGCTAATTTCTGATCTAATTAATGGCAACAAATACGGTAAACTTATCATTGTGTCTGTGCTGTTGCATAAAAAATGTATCACTCACAAACTGAGGCAACAGTATAGCTCACTGAGAGCAATCAAACACTCACACACAAAAGCAGCTCTTTTGATTTGCCAATAATTTTCCAATTAGCCAGTTGATTAAATGGCGAGCAATTAGACTGAAATGACACTGGCTGACAGCACTGAGTGCTTCCACAGTGACACGCAACCGCACTCAGCAAATAAACCAAATTACAAGTTAAAAGAAAAAAGTTTTATCGGTACACCTTGGTCAGAGAAAGTGTTTTAGTGAGGCAACAACAGTTTGATGTATCACCAACTTAAACTTGACATCATTTAGCGATTCTCAAGTTGTAATTGACAGTGTTCAACATCGGAGCACAGGCAGGCAGAGTAGATCATCCGCTTTGTAGTGTTCTCCATTTCTGCTGTTGCTGATGATGATAATAATGATGATGCACGAGTCCTGATGCCTGATCCCTGCTCTTGTGCTGCTTGACGCTCCAGTGCAGCACACATCGTTGGCCATATTAATTAGCTCATTTTCTTTTCTCTCTGCCTTCTTTCTTTCGTTTTTCAGCTTTCTTCTACAGATTTTTAGCCTCCTACTTCTGCCCTCCCCTGCTCGCCCCCTCTTCAACTCTCATTTTCTCCCTTGAGCACCGATCATCTGGTCTGCACGCTTTTAATTAATCTCGTCGCTGAGCACAGTCAGTCAGTCAGTCAGTCAGTCGGACAGTCTGTGCAACTGTGCTCGCTGGCGACAATTAGAGCTGTGTACGGCGTGTGTGGCGCAGTAAAACACTGCGTGCTACGTGTTAGTAGTAGTCACTGATCCAAATTATTACGCACATCACACTGGCAAGTTTGGCAAGTGGTAATGATGCGCCAAGGTTGAGCGAAGAAGATGATGAAGATGAAGATGAAGAAGCAGAAGGGCAGTGGCTGCTGCAGCAGTTGGCCAGTGAAATGACCGCACTCTCTACTCTCCAAACATGAGATGATGAAGCAGTGCTGCAAAAAGTAGTGCATCGGCAACGGACGGCACTAAAAGGTTATCAGCTGTAGTGAAAAAGAGTAAAAATTCCCCAGAACGAATACTCCTGATGCTGAATGCGGTAAAAAGAGGGGAACTGCAAAGGGGATTCATTTGCAAACGTTTCTGGCGTTGCAGCCGACAAAAAAGTGCACTGGTCAGTTTTAGTCAAAGACAAAGACGGTGCTGGAGTGGAAAAGATTGCAACTGCAACGGCAGATAAAGTGGAGAATGAAAGAAAAGGTAATGTATCGCTTTTCATTGTCCATTGTGCGTGCTCACTTACTGAGCTTCTGTGAATGCCGCATCACGTCAGCTCTGAGCTCAGGTTGCGTGTCATTTGCTCCCTGAACACTTGCAAAGCACTTCCACTGCACCGCATCGATTATTCCGTGATGCAAAAGAAGAAGACACCAAAAATTGGGATGGTTTCGGGTGACAAAGATAACGCAAAGCACACATTTTAGACTTACAATTTCACACTCTGAAGCACACTCCTGCGTTTCTGTCACAGCAGTCAGGCAAAGGAAAGGAGTGTGACACGCAATGCCGTTGCATCATCACACACCAACTTGGTCACCTGCCCCTCACCGATCTTCTAAAGTCTACGTCACTTTGGTGTTCACATAAAATCGAGGTCAATGGCAGCAGCAGCAGTGACATATTGCAGAGTGAGAGAGTGAGGGAAAAGGGGAAGGAGGAATGAATGAATCGACTGTCTTTCTTATTGGATTAGTCGCAGATGAAAGAAGCACTTTCACTGTCTGCCTTTCTCAGCGAGATGTATCAATCAGAGTGCAGTCAACATGAAGTGAACGCAAGCAGGCGCACACAGTGGAACAGTGCAGTAGGTCAATTAGTGCAACCAGTGAAGCAAGCAGTGCAGGCAGTGCGCTGAAAGCGGCGCCACAAGCTTGGGTCAACTGGTGCAACACACTGGCTGCTTCACTTCAAAGAGGGGACTTTACAGGAAAGAATGACGAAAAGGAAAATGCTCGCGCAAGTCTGGAAATGCTGTTCCTGAAATTGGTCATCCCACCTCTCTGTTCCGATTCTTGAGAATGCACTTCTTCTCACCTCTTTTGAGCATCCTTCTGTTCTCCTCCTTTCTTCACTTCCCTTCCTCCTCTTTTCACTCTTTCTCTTGCTTATCTTTCTATCTTCCGAATCGCTTTCTCTTTGCGTAAGTGCTCTCTTTCACTTCTTCTCTTCAGACTGCTACTGGCTGATAGCATTGTTGTCCTCTTCTCTCTCTTTCCTTGCCTCGTTGATTTTGTTATCTGCGAGGGCACTCGTGCACTCACCACCACTACTACTACTGTTGTACTTTTTGTTTCTCGCCATCGCCATCACTTTTTTATTTGTTTGCCACTTGTTTGTTTATTTGGATGTGTGGATGTGGATGTGCTCACTGACCACCACCACCACCGCCACCACTTGACTTTGGTAGTCTGTGGTGGTGGCCAGTTTATTGTGAGCGTCTGCGGACAAGACTTTGGCCACTCATTTTGGCAATGCCGCCATTAGCACATTGCTGCTGCTGTTCAGAGAAACAAGACAACAGGGACAGTGCATTTCATTGCATAAGAGTGCTTCCCCTAATCGAAAGACGTGTTGAACACACATCGATTACGATTACACCAACAAAAACAACAATTCAAGAAGATGCAATGAGATGAGATGAGTGCAGAGCAGTGAGTGCAGTGTCTTTGAATAAACACATAGTAGGGGACTGAATCAAGGAGATCAAGTGAGGATGGAGACAAACAAATCAAAAGAAAAAACCCAATCAGCACACATCGAGCAACCGTCACCCTAAGCTTTTCTGTCATTTTAGCAAAAACGTCGATTGCGTCGATGCAAATGTTACAAGCAGCTTGATTAGTAGACTCATTATTTAGCGACGATGAAGAGGAGCAGAAGGAGGAGGAGGAGGAGGAGAAGGGCAATTAGAGGATGAACACGATCAGCCACTTGGCAGTGGCCAGACATGTTGGCACTGCTGCTGCTACTTCATCCAGCCTGCCGGTAATTAATTGGTGTAAAAGTTGATTTGGATTTGATTAGAGTGATGCTCTCTCTCTCTTTCTCTTTGCTTTGTTGAAATTGTACTGCTGCTGTTGCTCATCTGCACACAATCTGCCTGGTCTCAAGGACAGTCCACTCAGTTGTCAGTTGGTCAGCTGTGGTAAGCTTCACCTTGAAAGCTTTGAAGAGAGCTTGCTCAGGCTGACAATAGACAAGGGAGATAAGGGCACAGACAAACAGATCAGTGCAGATTTTGATGCCCTCAGCTGCCCCGGATCACAGTGTTGAGTACTGTCGAGTACTGTTGAGGACCATCTGTCTGGGCCCTCCTCAATATCACCGTTTTGTGTGTTCCGTTGGCGACACTGCCACCACTTTTTCTTCTTTTGTTCACGCTGTTTCACTGCGCCTCCGGTCAGTCCTTGGAGCATCCAAACTTCACAGTTATTCGTCTCTTGCCTAATGCAATGAAGATTATTTAATTTGCAATTACGCCGCTGCTGCTGCAAAAGCTTACGCAGTCATTTACGCAGATTGGTCCGTTTAGAGAAAAAGATGCCTTGAATTACACGGTTTCATTTTTACTTTGTGCATACACACCTGTCATTTCGTCAGAAAAAAAATTGTAGCATTTAACTAAAACATTATTGAAAACCCTCTTTGCACCAGAGTCTTTGCATTTTTTTGGTAAACCCCATCAAAATCGATCAAAAATTACTTCTTTTTGCTGCATTTTTCTCTCTTTTTTCATCCGGACACGATCTGTCAATTAGGCGAGCCAATTATTGAGGAGAAAACAGTACAAGTAAAAAGCCTCACTATAATTTGAAGCACACTAATGGCTATACTAAACGACTTTATTACTGCGCACTTTATGAATATTTATCGATGATCCTCGGTAATTAAGCAAGTAAACAGGCTTGTCGTGAAATGGTGGTGGTGTCTGTATATCACCTACTGTGCGTTTTGTAAGAAGCAATTTGAGCAACAGCTGAGTTTTCTCCAAAAACCCAGCACTTTTCAAGCCGGATGTACATTCTGTTCAATAACTGGCTGTCCATTGTCTCTCTTAGCATCACTTGTTGTACCCTCACAATTTCAAAGGTGCACGCTGTACAAAGATTGCTGCACGTCGATTGCTCATCAATGCTGATGAGCATCATTACGCTATCATCACCAGTGTGCTTCTGCACTTTTCAGCACACTCATTTGCATATAATCGTAATATCAGGTAAATTAGCCAATCAAATTGTAAATCATCTCCATTACCGTCATCATCATCAGTTTTAGAAGCTCTATTGAGTCAATTGAATCGCTGCATCGTTTACGTAGAGATAGAGAGCGGCAATTACCATTGAGCTGTCTACACTGCTGAACACTTTTTTGATCGCTCATGAACATTTAAAAATTGCCCATCACTTGGCAAACCTTTGACCTTGGCTCTTGGCAGCGCATCGTGATCTATCTAGTCGGAAAACTGAAGGTCACCGTCGTTGGGTGCTTGGCTAAAATCACTAGACAGGGAGACACCTTTGTGGTGTAATTCAGCGACTGATTCACTGATTGCCGGTGATCCATTGACTCCAAAATTGACATCAGCAGTGTGTCACCAGAAATGTCCTCACTGTCAACAGGAGTGCGTGTGCACTGAAAACAAAAAAAGATGCTCTGACTGAACATTGACTTTCACCACTGCCACTTTTACAGGCTGCAGAGTTCGAGTGGCCGAACAGTGCCAGTTAGCCAGTGAATTTGCAAATCTAATCGGTGGTGCGAAAATGTGCTCCACACTGCAACTGGCACCTTCTTATCTAGCGAAATGATGGGCACAATCGAGTGCTGTCAATGGGGATGGTGGTGCCAGGCAGTCCTGTGGACTGTGCTGCAGAAATAAAGTGTCCGATTATGCAGGCAAGGTGATGAAAGTGGTGATGGAGGTGGACGGCATTGTGCAGGCAAAGACATTACCGAGCCATCAAAATGCACGGTAGCATATTAATGCGGCAGAGTGCTACTGCCAAGGGTTGCCTGGGCGTTTTTGTCAGTCACCAACAGCAGCAGCAGCAGCAGCAGCATCTATTCATCAACAGATTATCAGCGTGCACATTTATTGTTGATATTACGAGCAAAAGATGTGCGTGTCTGCACTTGCTTGGGCCAAGTAGTCCAACGACCATTCAGCTCAAAAGATTCATTTGCACTGTGGGATTTGCGCAACTCAAACACTTTTAGTGGGATGGAAGACAACAGAGCTCCAGTCTTTTGGTTTTTGCTGGTGGCAATTGCGATAGCCAATACAACTACAGAGAAGACGATTGTGTCCGTTGCCTGCCCAGGATTATGCCATGTGATACCTGCTGCTGCTGCTGCTGCTTCAGCTGGTGATGATGGCGATGATGGCCACACTATGTCCAGTATGACACCGCGCACACAAATGCTCTCAATCTCAATGGTGGCGGGCACAGTTTGCGCTTGTTGTCCGCCGACACGCAAAACACAAACACACACACACACACTGCCCTTGCCGGAGAAGCCAAAGAACACGATGATTCAAACGATAGCCAGTAGACGGCTTCTATTGATGGCTGTACAGCAGCAGCAACAGCAGCATAGGGAACGTGACCACTATTGTGTGATATCGAGAGCGAAACATCATTCGCTGAATGGTGTGTGTGCTGAACTTGAAAACTGCCTCTGCTAATTGCCCTTTGTGCCCACTGCCATTCATTCACGTAATAGAGAACGTGTTGAAGTGCCAATGGAGAATACGTTGTTGCTGATGCTGCTGCTCATCACATCACTGACGACGGCGATGATGTACCAGCAGCACCTGTTGCTAATGAAAAGACTAAAATTGCATCAAGTGCTGTAGAAAACACGTGTCATTGTGTCATTTACTTGTGTTCTCATCAAAATTAGTTACAGTTACTTGTGAGTGTTTGTTTAGGCGATGGTGAGAGCTCACGTTAGATGTAGAAAATTGCTTATCTGACCAACTTCTCCGGTAGATTCTTCTGTCCAGGGCTTAACAGGCAACAAAACGGTTCTGCTTTTGCTCGCTTTACACTCAGCAATCAACCGTGCAGCCGCTTGGCAAATGCAGTTTTTCTCATCGCAGAAAAGGGGCTCAAAAGCGGGGAAGAAATGGCTGGAAATGACAAAGGTGACCTGAGCATTTGGAAAAATTTTCTGAAAACAGTGTAAACTGTGAAAGTTGACTTTGATCAGGACTTGCACTTTTTTCACTGAAGGCACGACAAGTGGCACCAAAACTGCCTTTTGGATTTCAGCGTCGTAAAATGCCCCACTGGGCCTTGAGTAGTAGCAAAACTTGAACTCAGTCAGCTTTGATAATTTAGGTAGCTGAGAAATCATGTACGTAACAATCAGAGTGTCCCTCTGATTAGGCATCTCAATGTCGAGGTACTGAAGACTGTGAAAATGATCGGTGATCCAATCGAAATCAGAAATCGTCATGGGCTGTCGATAAGTGAGGCGATTCAGTTTACGTAGAACATTTTCCGAAAATCTGAAATCTCCACTCTTAAAGTATTCAATCCAAAGGCCAATACTTTCCAAGTTGGCATTAGTATCCACAATTTGGTTAACTCTGTCAGCCCAAACTTTGGTCGATGCTTCATTGCCCGGTTCAAGTCGACAATTGAGCTTTCTTAGATGAGGCATTATTTTCAACTTTTCAACATTTTCCAGCTCCATCTCAACTGAAAGGTTTCTGACAGATTTCAGCTTGTTCAACTGATTAGTAAGCTCGGTTGGTGTATAGATGCCCAGCAATTTGATGTCTGTTAGTGCCGGCCACCAGGTTATGTCCACCTTTTCCATAGTATTGAGCAAAGTTAATCTGCGAACATTTGGATACCTTTTGCTCAGCTCAAAAAGACTTGCTTCGTTGAGATAAAAATCATATTGACGAGTTGTTGATTCAGTCAACTTGTTGTTTTCATTTTTTGAAAAAACGGTTGGAAAGAGATTTAACATTTGAGGTCGAACATTGGTGTCGCGTACTTTAACATACAAGTCATGTCCAGTGTTCAGTTGATGAAACTCAATATCACCACTTTTGTAGGCGTATAGTGAAATAGATGCATCAATTCGAAGTGACCTTACTTCATTACATAGTGCCCTTTGAATACTTTGGTGAATTTGGTAGAGGTACTTGCAAGCCAAACAAATGTTTTTCTGCTCATGAACTGGCAACTGTTTTATTATCTTGATGATCACTACTTCGGGAAGTGTAAGAAATTCAGACATTGTTTTAGCTTTTTTGGTTTCGGTAAGCAAAAAACCGATGAAGATTCAAAAATCGTCAGATGTAAACAACAAAAATCATTTTGAGTCACGTTTTTCGAAACTGTAGCGCCACCTCGATGTCATTGCCAGAGTATAAAGATTTCATCATTTTTTCCTCTCACAGTTTTGTCCTGATCAGCAACATGTTACCTTTGTTTCTCAACTCTCTTTTCTCTGGTCCTCCAGCTCCAGAAATTCCCAATCATGTCAACTCGTCGCTTTAAGCCAGATTTGTGTTTCATAGCCGTTTTTCATCAGCTGACACCGAAGGATCAACTCAAGAACCCAATCACTTCAAAGGGTGAATTGTTGACTTCATCAAAGTCGGTAAGTGAACACCAGTTTATACATTCCCCTTTCAATCATTTCTTGTTCAAACACAATTTGCTTGTAATTACAAAGTTTAATGGTGCTAAAGCTTCTAGCGGTTGCCTAATGCCTACACGACAACCGTAAATGCTGCAAAATGAAAAATGAAAAAAAGTTTGAATTGCAGGTGGGAGGACAAACGAGGGCTTTTGCTGCTGAAAGGAGCGAAAAGGAGGAAAGTGGCTGCAGAACCGAGCAACCACTCTTTCAGTCCTCCTCCTCCTCGACCGATTCAGCGCTGGCCTGACCACGTCCAAACCACTTGTGGGCGAGCACCTCGTCCATGTTGACTCGAGTGGCGGCGTTGGGGTTCAGGTGCAGGTTGATGAGGTCCTTGCACGACTTGCTCAGTGACGGCTTCACAAACTAAAGAACAAGTGTTAGAAGAGGCAAACACCTCTAGGTTCTACAAACCTTGTAGTCACGAGACAGCTGAGCCTGCTGCAGCTTCTTGCTGTCACGATCGCTGAATGGCAGACGACTCTAAAGGGGTTAGAATGCAGATAAGTTTAATGAAAGCTTCTCCCAATCCATCTGACAGGCCACCAACCTGAACCATGACGTAGAGGACGATGCCCATGCTCCAGACGTCGCTGAGATGGCAAAAAAATGATTAGCTGAAGGGCGAAAGGGCTGAACCAATTTCAATCTTTACCTCACTAAAGGATTGTACGGCTGAGACTTGAGCACCTCAGGAGCAACGTAGGCTGTTGAGTAAAAAAGATGTGAGTTTGTTTCAAAATTACTTTTGTTAGAGTACTAACCAGTTGAGCCGCAGTAGGTGTCGCTGAGCATTCGCTCGCCAGTCTGGCGCTCAAAACAAGAGCGAGTAAAGCTTTTTTAGAAAAAAATGTTGCTGAACAAAGTCTTAGACCAACTATGAAGGAGACGTACCCGAAGTCAGTCAACTTGGCGGCGCTCTTGTCCTTGTTCAGCAGAATGTTCTCACACTTGATGTCTCGGTGGGCGAAGCCCTGTTTGTTGCATGGAAAAAGAAACATTTAGTTTTAGCAAAGATCTGTAGTTAAAGTTGCCCCCACTAACCACTGAGTGCATGTAGCGTAGAGCATCTCCAAACTGAAGGTAGTAGGCGCGAGCCTTCTCCTCGCTCAGCGGATGCTTCAGGGCCTGCAGCAGGTCCAGCATGTCGCCCCCATCAGCCAGCTCCATGAACACTGTTGATCAAAGATGAGGTGTGTTTATAGTTTTCTAAAAAAACTTCAAAAAACAAGTGCACAAACCTAGCACACGATTGCCAATGGCGAAGATGTCCAGCACCTGGATGACGTACGGGTGGCTGAGCTTCTTCATCGTGTACAGCTCTCGAGGGAGGAACTTGAGGCGGTAGTCGTCGGAGGTCTTCTCCAGGTCGATCACCTTCACCGCCGCCGGCTTGCCCTTTGCGGTGGCCTTGCAGACGCAGGCGAAGCTGCCGCTGTTCAGCGGGTCGCCCACGGTGTAGCCCTTGATGGCCAGCAGCTTCACGTCATTCGATGCCAGCTCCACTTTCTTCACTTCCTGCATCTTCTATTGACTGTACTAAGCTGGAGAAAAAGGTTAAAAGCGGAAATTTGAGCGATTTGTGCGAGTTTAGCTTGACAACAGCAGCAAAGAGAGAACAAAACTCGAATGTGCCAGGTGTAAGCCACTGTCATCTGCTTTCTCCAATAAACGTCAGCATTGTTGAAGCTTGTGAGGTGCGCCACATCAAATTCGAAGGTTTTAGTTTTAACTTTAGTAATATTTTTTTCAAAAATTTTAATAAAAAGTAAAAGTTGCTAAAAATGCAAAAACTTGGAAAATGAATAAGTGTGGCAGTACAGGAGCGAAAACAAATGAAAGCCACAAAATAGAAGAAGAGCAGCAGCACACCATTTGTCTGCTCAAAAGAATTCAGAGAGGAGTGGCC
>JAALOO010001833.1_pt1 | contig 13132 bp, 8 predicted proteins | sample 7257641 | NCBI WGS metagenome assembly JAALOO01 (sample SAMN14085613, study PRJNA598686) | mite metagenome | biome: ENVO:01001000; feature: ENVO:01001002; material: ENVO:01001226; isolation source: single female mite from University of Michigan culture on fish food culture... ... | reverse complement strand
ATCTTGAATCACGCAGGTACATTTTCTGCCAAAACGGGTAATACCACAAAAATGATCAAGGTGTCCAATGAAAGATGACAAAATTATCTAGATTTTGTCTGGCTCGGATTTTTAAATTTCAACTTTGTTGTATATTTAAAAAATATTTGAAATCTGCACATATTCTATGTTAAGTCAGTTTTCAAAGTTTTTCGTTTTTTATCATCATTCAAAAATCATTATCTAAGACGTCAAACTACTTAAAAATATTCCGAGTCAGACAAAATCTAGATAATTTAGTCACCTTTCATTTGACACCTTGATCATTTTTTTGGTATTACCCGTTTTGGCGGAAAATGTACTTGCGTGTTCAGAACACTGATGTCGTTACCGACACCGATCCACTCATCGGAGGGCCATAGTATCAACACAAAACTGTTCTACATAAAATTTTTATCAATCCTTATTTAATACATCCTTCATGAACATCATAGCCACCTCAAAATCAAATTTTGAAAAAACAGTAAAAAAGTGCGCGGTGTCCCCCCTTAAGCGTAGTAAGGGTAGAGAAAAATAGTAGAAAAATTTGTTCTTGGCAATAAATTATCTAAAAGGTTGCAAAAATTAAAAAACAGTAATAAATTGATAAATTATTGATTTTCACTGCGTCAATGATGAAAACAGCATCGTCCGAAAGACTTTCAGAGAACAGCAAAGCAAAAAAGTTGTCATAAATTGAAACAGCATTTGCAGTAGCACAAAGCAAAAAACTAGTGTTTATCTCTTTCACATTCTCAATGCGTAGAGCTGCTAAATTGAAAATTAAAAATAGTTTTCAACTGCTCAAAAAATGTTTTCATTTCTCTTTGCTAATACAAAAAAGTTGCAAAAAATCTACAAAAACTTGTTGTCGCTGGCCATTGGAGTGAGAAATCAAATTTTAACTTTTTTTTCCATTTGAAAACACTCAGTTTGGATATTAAAAACTTTTGTAATGGCATAAAAAGGCAATAACAAAAGGGACGTTCAAATAATGTGCCTTGACAATTGCAAAAAAAGAGTGAGAAAATGCAACTTTTTTACAACGATGCAAAGTTTCACTACTTGGTTTAACTGTTTAGCTGATTGTGCGAGTACGATAATTTATTGAACACCCTAATTTATGTGATGACACAGAGGAAAACTTTGTAAATTTAAAGTTTTGGGGTACTTTCTTTAAATGGTGCTGACTTAGAGAGGAGAAGGTTTATAAATCACCGCCTTTCCGCCTTAACTGATGTAGGCCAAGTTGGCCAAATTGGTAAGGTGGTATTGTAAAAAAACTTTTGATTTTAATTCAAACTGTTTTTGCCAATAAATTGTAGTTAACAGCAGAAGGGAGTAGGTTGTGCAGGGCAGTAGGGCAGCGCACATCCGTTATGCATTGCTGAACATGCGATGAAATAACTTTATTTCTAATGGAAGTGCTTAATATTTATACAAAACTTAATAAGAGCAAATCAAATGATGTTTAGGCCGACAAACGGAGTAAAATGATAAACAACCAATCGGAGCTAAAGTAAAGGGCAGCTGATCAGGCAAAAAACAAAGCAACAAAAACAAGATGCTGATAAAAAATCTAAATTTGTTTGTTTTTTAAAACTGAACAGTTACAGAAAATGTTTAGAAAAAATCAAAAATGGCTTAAAATAGCCACTGTTTGCATGTGTTGTTTTGCAACATTACAAGCACTTTTAAATGTGAATGCTCTAAAGCTGCTGCTACTGTTGCAGTTCAAATGATTGTTAATAACATGACAATCGAAGATAAAAGCAAACAATTACTCCTTAGGTCATCGACTCAGTTCACAGTCTAAGTGCCTAAAGTGAGAGCTGATGCTGCCGTTTTGCAATGCAGAAAAGCAGAATCCGCTTTACTCGTTGTGCCTTTTTTATTTTTAAACCATTTTCAAGACAAGATTGTGCTTTTTGAAGCTTTGAATGCCGGTGTTTGTTTTCCCCTTTTTCATTTTTTCATCTTCTGTCGTTCTTTGCATCATAAAATATTGACCATTAAAAATGAGCGACTGAAATATCTGAATATATGATTTTGTTTTTACGATCAACTAGCGCTAAACAGCACAGAAGGGGCTAAAGGGGAGGGAAAAAGAGGGAGAAAAAATACTACATTTCAGAAATTGTTTTACGATTTGGGTATTTTTGCAAACTTGACATAAACTCTCTTTTTTCTCCAAAGCAGATATCTCCTTCTCGGCCTCTCCAGCTAGCTCTTGTTTTTAAAGTCGAAGAGTGTAGTCGGCAGCAAAAACAAACTGCGGCGAACTCAATCAATCAATCAATCGATTGATCGATTGCCCTTGTGGCTGCTGAAGCGGGAAAATTGTAAATTTGAAAAAATGGTTACTCCTGCGGTGGCGGCTGCTGCTGAATAGTGTAGGGAAGGACCAAGCAAACCCAAGCAAAACAGTCGGTAAGTGTGTGCTTTTTCAATGTGGTTCTGCAGAGTTTCTGCCAACGAGAAGCTGCCAGAAAAACTGCTGGCCCTCTGTAGCTGATGAGAGCGCAAATCAAAGCTGAGGCAAATGCAACAAATATCCAAATGTGGTTCATCTCATGTCATGTCTGGTACAGCAATGGTCAACAATGGGGTTTGCAAAGGCAGCTGTAATGATCATCATGATATATCGATTCCCGCCAGTTTCAACACGCATACAAACATGATTGAGACCAATCATTGTCTCCGTCTCTCCCTTTTACTTCTTTCCTCCCTTTTTTAGGAAATTGTCAATTAAAATGTTACCAAGTCTCTCAATGATAATTTTAAAATAAAAATTAAGTATTTCACTAATGTAAGAATGACAAGGTAAAAAAATAATTAGGTATTCTACATTTATAATCATTTTCCGAACGGTTGACGGTTGAAGTTTTTATGATTTATAAATAAGGACGCAATTTCACCGAAATATCTCTAATGAAGGATGAAGTGTAAAAACATTAAAAATTTTCTGAAAATGCAATTTAGCAAATTGTAATTAGCATATACAACGTGCTATATTGGCATTGCAAATAAAAAGACAACAGAGGTACATTATTAATTAAATTAATTAAATGTATTGATTTTATTATTGCTGTTTTACTTCTTGGTAAAGAAGTCCTGTCATAAAGTTGAAATAAAAGTGCAGTCTTTTACTTTAGTTTTAGTTATGTAAAAATAAAGTTTTTAAAAAACTTTTTTTGGAAAAATAAATCAAATTTAACTTTAGACAGAAGCAGTCTTTTTGCTTGGACTAATAAATAATGCAATAATATAATAAATTAATTTATAAAATTTGTATAATTATAATTAATTATTATGTAAAAATAACGCAACTGAAAAAAGCTTATTTAGTAAAATAGAGAATGTGCATGAGACAAAAATTGTAAAAATAAAACAAAGTGAAAGTCAGTCAATTAATTAATCAAATTTTAATTAAGTTTTACGATGTAACGCATTTTGAATTTGGCCATAATAATTTTTGTTTTTGAGCAAAATAACAAAGAATCGAATGCTCACAAAAAAATACCGCAACACTGGACAATCACGGTACATAAACGCATTTTCATTAATGACACTTTTAAAATGTTTTACAAATTGCCATTTTTTCTTTTAGGTACATTTTAAAAATTAAATGCTTTAACAAATGGCAATAATTACAAAGAATTTTCTATATTGTAAAATTTTAATTGCAAGTACAATTTTTTGTATGGAGTTTTTTGCATTTATAAAGAATTTTGAATCATGTATAAACAACTGTTAAATAAATTAGTAAGCATGTACTGTGTTAACCAAACAACAGTTTTGCAATAACTTTTTTCTAAATGCAAATAAAAAATAAAAATGCAAATTATTTTAAAAATGCAGTTAATTTGTTAAAAAATTTTATTGTTACTACTAAACAGGTTTTTCAAAATGCACTTTTTTGCCCACTTCCAATTGCTTGCGCCATGGACTTTTTTCAATTACACCGGGCGTCAGCCCGGTGCAAAGTTCCTGTTACACGCGAGATTTTTGACATAAATATTCAGGAAAAATAGTTAGATTTTTTGTGCTAAGTAGCAACCCTCAGTAATTGGTTTTTCTTAATTAAATGTAATTTTAAACAAAATTAATTTTAAATGCAAAATTTGTTTTTCAGAGACATTTCTCCGAAAAAACAAGTTGCCGAATTATTTTTTTATTACTATGAGTTTCGGCAAAATGTCCCTTTTGACAAAATGTCTTATCTCAGATTACCGTAGATAAACCAATTACCCAGGATTGCTACTTAGCACAAAAAATCCAACTATATTTCCTGAATATCCATGCCAAAAATCTCGCGTGTAACAGGAACTTTGCACCGGGCTGACGCCCGGTGTTATTGATAGTGTAGTGCCATCTGCACTGCACCAACACATCATAGTTAATGTACACACAGATCACCCTTACTCACCCCGACCTGTACGTGTCACCCTCTATCTCACCAGTCTCTCTCCCCTACATAAGCAGACCTCATGTAGACACACTTCACCAGTCGGCTCCCAGTCTGCCACTGGCCACGAGTCACTTCTCCCCTCATTTGTTTCCCCTCACCTCATACTTATGTATCCGCCCATCACAGATCTTCCTCATCATTAAAAGGTCTCTGCCACCACAATAGCCTTTTTGACGACACTGTTTTTGCCTAATCTTTAGTGGCAGGTGTAGCAAGACAACAGCAACAGTGATAAGTGGAAAGGGCAAGTACAGCAAATACTAAAGAAAATCAGCTCAAATTTTTGTACATGAAAAAACTGTTGCTGAGGAATGAAAGTGTCATGACATAAGCAACGGGCACTAATAAAAAATAGATATTTGATAAAAATCAAAATGAAGAATACAAGCAAAAGAGAGCCGAATAAGAAAAAGAGAAAGAGAGAGTGAGAGAAAATATTGAAAAGGATGTGACAAAAGAACTTATAAGCGGGAAAAAAGAAAAAATGGGGAAAAGAGTGTGAAAGTGATACTGAAGTATCAACAAGCAAAAGCACAGCTTCATTTTGGGTGAAAGTAAGTGGAAAACCCCCAGACCAAATAAAAAAAGAAATGGACTAAAACAGTAAAGTCAGTGCAGTGAACGAGTCTGTACACTGTGGCTGAGCGACTGGGCGGAAAGCAGGAACCGACAGAGGAAAAACAATTGATGAAGTAAATTTGTTGCAACAACAACGACAGCAACAAAAAAGGGATCAGAAGAATGAGGAGGATGTGTGAGGAGGTGCTGTTGCTGCCCAGCAGAAATGACTCACTCAGGGGAAAGAAAAAGAGAAAGTAGGCAGTGTTAAACTGTCGAATCACCGTGCAAATTGAGTTCTGTATTAGCTCTTCCAGGAAAGAGGCACATACTTTATCTCTCCACTGCTAAGGTACAAAAAGATAAAACGGAAGAGAAATTCCAGTTAGCAAGAAAAACCCCCATTTTAACTTTTCCTCCTCTAGAGAATTTGAGCACCAGATAACTAGCTAAAAAAGGAAAATAAAACTGCCATTTTTAGCTTGAAAACTTGACGGTCAGTAAGTATGAGCCCAAATCATGGTAAGGTCAAAATCGTTTTTAAAATAAAAATTTTAAAAATCTTAAAATGAGCTCTTTTGTGCTTGGTTATCTCTTCATTTGGGTGCAACATTATCTGGCTCAGTGAAAATGACCAAGTTTGTGAGAAAGAGTAAATGTTTCATCTGATCATAGAAAAAAAGTAAGGAAAGCTGTCCTCTGCTGCTGAGATTTATGTCTCAGCTGGCTGGGCAAAGTTTGTCTAGGCAAAGAACATTGTGTGTGTGTAAACGATTGCCTCATCTGTTCTCTGAGTTTGTTAGTTTGTTGTTAAATAAATAAAACTTGCTCTAGAAAAAAAATACGCGGATAAGGAAAGATATGTTTACTAAAACTACAAAAATTTACTTGCACTAGCATTAACAGTAGTAGTGGTAGGATGAACAGTAGATAAATCTAGAAGTACAAAAATATTCAGTTCTTAAAAAGGAGACGGGCGGAGATTATGACAATTTTTGCACTACAAACACTAAGAGAATGAAATGAAATGAAGACCAAAAGTAAATTCTTGTGAAAATTTTCCGTTAGTGCAGTTCAGTGCATTGGTTCCCCTCTTTTTTCAGCAAAAGGAAATGAACTTTGTTCTTTTTCTTTAGTGTGTGTAAAGAGTAAAGACTTGTTATGAAATAGAGAAAAAAAGCAAAAAAAATGTTTGAAGCCAGGACAAATGCAAAACTAAAAGTTGCTTCGAATTAGTGCAAATAAACTTTGTAGAAAAACAGAAGAGATTCGCTTATTGGCAAAAATTAGCCATCAAAGGAAATGCACCAAAAAGGGGAAAACTAAACGAGAATTAGAAAAGCAAAGTTCGTTTGTGATAAGTTTGTTTAACTTGGTATAATTTTGCAATTATCATTCTCGGAACAAGAGTAAACAAGGCAAAAATATTAAACGTGAAAAAACAGCTTCAACTTTAGGGTGTTCAGCAAGTATACAAACTTTTGCTGACCTAAAAGCTCGGCAAACAAGTGTACTGCTAAGAACAAAAAAGTTAAAGGTAAACAACATAAGACTAACTGACATTTACAAAAATTTCAGTGTAAATTTGTCTTAAAAATTTCCGGCAATTAAAATAGCAAATAACGGATGAGTGAACTTGTTTGGTTTGCTGCTAAAAGAGTTGCAGTTGCTGCAGGAGCTAATGAATGAAATGAGATTTCTATTCAAAGAAACCGACTAAATTGAGCCCATCCAAATTAAGTGAACAGTCACTTAAACTTCTCAGATTGAGAAAAATAACAAAAAGTTTATATATTCACTAAAACGATATTGGCCATCAGTGGAAAATGAAAGGCAGAGAGCATTCTGCAAGGAAAAGCTATCGGAAACTAACACAAAAAATACCGCTTATGAATATATAGCCTAAATGGGGAATAATAAAAGCGAGGAACAATAAAAACCTGCTGTGGCTGCCTATGTGGCCGCTGTTGCTGTTGCTGCATGTTCACCAGCTATTGAGCTATTCAGCTAAAAACTACATACATAATGTTCCCTTGAAGAAAGCCATTTGAAAAAAAATTGTATAAATAATTTACATAGTCAAGGGAGAGGAACAGAAAGCAAATCAGCAAAATATAAAAACAGAAAATGGCCATATAAAAAGTTGCTGCCTTTGCTGCTGCTACAAAAGCAGAGTAGAGTGGCAGGCAGTAGCGAGGAGGGCAGGCAACGAGTGGCAAGAACAATGACGCAAAAAAAGAGGGAAAAAGAAGGAAATTTAAAATTTTAAATGGACGCCAAAAATGCTGCAAAAATAATAAGAACAAAAAATGTACATTTAGATACGGGATTTTGGCGATTTAATGATTTCTCCACTACCACTGCTCCCTTTGCGTAGGCTGCTGCTGCTAGTGCAGTTTCGGTTGCTGTTGTTGTTGCTAGAAAGCTAGCTGCGGTAGTAGTGGCCATCAAAAATTTATATATAAAACTTTTAAACTCAATTTATTAAAAAATATATAAATGGAGCGCATAATTCAAGCAGATTTTTTATTGCCAGTTTTTAGCAAAAAAATATATATTAAAAAATTCAACAGCAAAAAGAAAGGCTATAACAGAAAAAATGTTGACATTATGAAATGGCTTTGAAGGGAAGGGGGTAAGCGCAACTGCAAACGCATTAACGGGCTGAAGTTTTTAGGAAAAAGAGAGAAAAAAACTTCCATTCACTATTCATCAAATATCAAATGTTCAATATGAACACATAAGAAGTACAGCAGAAAAATAATAAAATTCACTGAAGAGAGGGAAAAAGAAAAGAGGGGAGGGTAGTAAAGTTTAAAAGTTTTATATTGTAAAAAGTAAATTTATGGCAAAAAGTTGACTGTTCAGGCATGCAAAAAGAATGTGTGTGTGAGAGTGAGTGTGTTTCAAACAAAAATACACACACATCTGCTATATGGTGATAATAATAAAATTGAATTTTCCTGTTTTCCTCCTCCTGGAGACCTCATCAGAATGACTGCGGTGTGGCTGGCTGAATGCTGTCTGCCGCAGTGAACCTGTGACTGCCACATCAGAACTTTGGTGAAACTGCTGTTGATGCTGGTGCAGGGGCATTAACAAAGTTTTAACTGGAACACACTGCCACTGGTAATAGAGCCTGTTGTGAAAGTGGTAAATAAAAGTCCTAGACTGCCTTCACTGAAAGGAGGCATCGCAATATGACGGGCACCCATTAGAAGATAAATAAAAATGAAAACTTTTCATTACATTATATTTATAAATTTCATGTTATTTCATTTTTCTCTGCATGTGTATGTGTGTGTGGTTGTGGCACTGGTGTTCAAGTTAGCAAAGAGTCACATTGCCGGTCGCACGTCGTCGCTGATGCTGCTGTTTTCCTAGGCAAATCGAGTTAAGGCTTTCTTTCATCGTCTTTTTTGTCCTTATTGCCATCATCGCCTTCCTTCTCGTCCTTTGCAGTAGTGACTAAATTGAATTAAATTACATTTCTCCCCTTTGATGCCTCTTCCAAGACTTTGAAGTCATTTTCATTTTACACTGTAGCAGCATCAACAACCGCAGCAGCGGCAGCAGCAGCAATGTCTCCGCTCTCTTCTTGCAGGCGCCCAGTGATGCCACACATTTCCCTTGATTGATACATTCATATTAAAAATAATATTATAAAATTTAATTATATATACACAGTAACTTTACAGTGCAGTTCTTGCTTGTGTACGCAGCAGTAATCAACGAGAGCACCAGCAGCACACAAACACACACAAACTGTACAAACAGTATGGCACACACACTTGACAGAGAAGAAAATGAAAGAAAAATCATTTTAAACTGTAAAATATGTTTATTAGAACTGTAATAAAACTGGCAGCTGACTGACAGTTGAACACTCTAGCGAGGTTGCTTTTGCAGCAGCAGCACCAACAAGAAAACGAGGTTATAAGTTTTAAACTACAACAGAAGCCATTGAGAAAGAGAAAGAGGAGGAGGAGGAGGAAAGAAGAGAGGCTGAAGCAAACGACAGAAAAGTTTTAAATTAATTAGCAGAAATATAATTAATAAAGTTGTAAATCATAAGCAAAGAGACATTTATGGGCTATTGAAAGGAGAGAAAGAGGGGAGTGAAAAGCAGCAAGTGAAGAAGACAACAACAGCAGAAACTGGTGGTGGACTTTGTGGTAGTGCTGTGCAAACGACGTTCAGGCAAGCAGGCAGGCAAATAACTCGCAAACTCAGTCTAGACTTTGTCAAAACTTGCAAGGTCATAGGAGTCGTAACTTGGGCGAGGAGAAATGAGAGGAAGAAGGGCACTCACTGGACCTAGACGGAACTGTTCAGTTCCACTGGTTCCACTGTTTAGTTAGTCTCTCTGTCTGTGTTCAGTCATTGGTGAAGGTGCAAAAAACTGTTTTATTGCTCGACAAACACTGCAAAACGCCCATCATTTTGGGTGGTTATCCCCAAAATGAGGCAGACAACCAGACTAGACAAACGCAAACAGACACACTAAGAAAGATGAAGAGGTGCTTTTTCACGTCGAACTGTACCTTTGTTGCACTTTATTTTGGTGTGCACACTAGTTTTTTACCTAATGTGTTTATTATTATTCAGCTGTGTGCGAGCGACCGAGCAAACGAGAGAACGGGAAAATACATTATTAATCGCACACCTTTTTGCGATCCAATTTTTCATTCTTTTTACGCTCGCTTTACTGCTTTGAGCTTTTTTGTAGCATTTTTGCTCTTAATATAAATATATTTTATCTTTGACTTGGTAATTTAGCAAGTAGGGTTTTTTACAAAACCATTTTCAGGTTAAAGGCTTATTGTTTAACCTTCGATTACTGATAAGGCAGCCAATGTAAACTTATTAAGATGATAAAAACTACAACTTACAAACAAATATTTTTCCTTATAAAATGGCAATAAGTTTAGTGGGAAGTTACTTTTAAATAGATGAAAAGTGGATTAATGGAAAGTACTAAAGCCGTAAAAAGATCAACCTCCTGACATTAACTCATGTGACAGGGAAAAACGTAAAGAAAATATTTAATTTAGAACGACAACGTTAATTAAATTTGTGCTTATTTTTGTGCTAAGTTGTGGTTGCCCTCCTCTACACTTCCCCACCGCAAAAACAACGGTGTGCTAGCAGCAGCAACCTGCGCAATGCTTCCAATTAAAAACTTTGTCAGCGTTACCTACTCCTCCTCCTTCTCTTTTCTTCATTTCCTCCTACTTTCTACCAGTGTTTTTGTTTGCTGTAAACTTGGTGACATTTTCCCATCCTTGAACTCATTAAAATAACATCATCACAGCTACTAAATGTGGCTGGGCAGTGTGTGTCGAGTTTAAAGCCACCGTTGGCACCACCACCACCACACAACCTACACAGGAATCGCGTTCAAGCTTGCAAAGCTCAGCTCAGCACAGTTTTTAGTAGGGAGGACAGTAGAAGTGGAGAAATGGATAATTGAATAGTTTGCACAAAAAGAGGCAAGCAAAAGGCAAGAGCATCAGCAAGGGAGAGCAACAGCTCCCTGACGAATGGAATATAACATGCGACTTTGTCGCCAAATTACAGCTTTCAAGACAGCTGACAGAGCACAGAGACTAACACACAAACATTCACACTGACACACCGCAGTTCAGGAGGCGAGAAAATGATTTCTCCATAAAATTTCATATTTTCATTTATTAACTGCTGTCTCTCTCACTCAACAGCTATCCAACGAAGCATTCAGCAATCCATCCATCTACATCTCTCAGCACATTTCTCAGTGCACCAGACACTGTGAAAACGACAGGCACATCGACACATCAGCACATAATACTTCACAGTCTTATTTTTCTCAGCTAAAGCTTAGAAACTGATATAATAGACACAAACACACACGGTTGTCGAAAATGGTTATTTCAGTGCAGTTGCATTGGGGCACCACCCAGTCAACCCGTCCAGGTTGATTTGCTTCTTTTTGTGCGCTTTTTATGCGTTTTTGATCTTGTTGTGGCCCAACACTATTTGTACGGCATTTGCATTCAATTATCCTTTTGATGGAGATGAAAAGGAGAAAGGCTAAAAAAAGTGCTCAACTGCCAGGTAAACCGGGCATCATCAGAAAGGTAATTGTGCTGATAAAACAGTGCCAGCAACACATGGTTATCGAAAAAACCAACAACAGAGTCGTCGCCAAAAAGTCTAAAAACCATCTTCTTTTTTTGTAAGTGGCAGCAACCACTTGCTTCACTGGCAAACAAATGATAGACAGTCAGACGCGACTAATGGCAAGAAAAATGGCCCTTCTCTTTCATTAAGCACTTTGACCGTCTAAGTAGTCTGTTTTCTGTTTTGAGCTACACTAAACTACTATCTCATTTCATTTTTATCAATATCATTTAAAGTACGTCTCATTTAGAGGGCAGTCTAAATATTAGAAAAGCAAAGGGCGAGTTTACCCTAATAGCAGCTGACAAATCAACAGAAGAGAGGAAGGGAGTGAAAAGTCATTGAAAGTCATCAAAGAGAATTTAAAGAAGATTTACAGATGACTAGCAGTAGTAGTAGGCAAAAGAGCGACGATCAGCAAACAAAACAGAACTTTGCATTTTTCGCTGACAGAGAGATTCAAAAATCAGCCGTGCAGACCGGCACACCAATGAAGTCTGCGGCTTGTTTCACTTTTTGTTTCAATCCTGTTAGTAACAGTGCCCCCACATGCGTCAGCACATGCACAATTCTGTTTGGCCTGTGAACCAGTGCAAATTTCGTTCATATTTTTTGCCAATAAAAGCAGCACTATCAGGCGACCAAAAAAGGATCGTTTCGTTAGCAGTGCCAGCCTAGTCAACGGATATAAAAATAGTGTAATCGCCCAAGCAGTGACAGCAGCAGCAGCACTGTGAATATGCACCATTTGAGTTTTTATATTCTCCTCATTTTTTCAATGGAATTTCCAGTTTAAATTAAAAATAGGATAAAAATGAAATGCAAAAAATGAGTTAAGGTTGATAGTAAACCCTTCTCTTTAAAGCCTGCTGCTGCTGTTTAGGTAAAAAGTCTGGCACCAGAGTCATTAAAAAACAGGCAGATCGGTGAGGGGAAAAATGAGATCGAGAAGGAGAAGGGATCATAAATTGCAGGCCACAGCAGCAGAAGCTGTTCTCCTCAAAACACTAATGCAAAACGTAAACGCGAGTCGTTCGCTCGCCCGAGAGGAAAGAAGAAGAGGGGATAAAAAAGAGAGGGGACTAAACTCTGCAACTCTTGGAGGAAAGGAAACCTCAAAGTAGTAGGAAACTAATAAAAAAATTCAAATAAAATAAATAGAATTATTATTAGTGTTTGTGTATGCAGATAAATGCACTGTGGAGAATAGCGCTGGTTCTGGCTGTGTCTATCTGTCTGTTTGTGTGTGCGTTCCTTGCTTATATTCAGTGCCAGTGCCTGCCTGGCTGTAGACAAACAATTGTCGATGAAGAAGAGGCAAAAGGGGGGAATGGAAGAGAAAAGAAGCTCAACCATCGACAAAAAACTACCACCTCCTCCTCCCCTTCCTCCCCCTTTTGCTCTTCATCCTCGAGGCACTAAACAGTGCATCGGCAGCAGCAGCACTGAACTGAAAACAGGAGAAGGAGAATATTAGTCTAACAACGAGAAGGCGACCAGCAAGTGAGGCGCACAAAAAAAAGTTTTGTTGTAATAAAAAAACTGCAAAGCAAAAAACTTTAAATATATAGTTTTTTATATCTATCGCCTCGAATCCGGTTTTATTGCTGCTGCAGTTGTTGTTGCCGCTTCTGCTGCTGCCTTGTCCCTTTTTGCACTTTGTGCGCACACAGTTATTATTTGTGTGCTCTCTTGGTCGTTTATATTTTAGCTAGTTTTTTCAATTTTATACTTTATTTTTCTCGACTATCTTCTTCTTTTTTGCCTCTTGCCATTCAACTAGGCAAACACAACACAAACTAGCTGAGTGCGCACACACAATTTCAGCTTTTGAGCCGCCCTCCCACTGGCTATTAAAAATTGTTATTATTCTTCCTCTCTCTCTCTCTCTCTCTCTCTCTCTCTCTCTCTCTCTCTCTCTCT
>JAALOO010001832.1_pt1 | contig 13141 bp, 9 predicted proteins | sample 7257641 | NCBI WGS metagenome assembly JAALOO01 (sample SAMN14085613, study PRJNA598686) | mite metagenome | biome: ENVO:01001000; feature: ENVO:01001002; material: ENVO:01001226; isolation source: single female mite from University of Michigan culture on fish food culture... ... | reverse complement strand
GGCGTTTTGGAGCAGCTCGAAGAGGCTGAGGAGTACGCTGACGACGTGGTGGTGGGTGTTGCTATCAGCTCAGAGGAGGTACACCTCTCATCGTCAGTACAGGTTGAGGAGGAGGAAGAGGAGGAGGAAGTAGTGTGCTCAGAGTTGCTGGCAATGCCCGAGTCCATCATTGGGTCGTCCATGGTCACTGCATTACTAGAGCCGTTTGTAGCAGTTTCCTCATCAGTGATGACCGTCGACTCCGAGAGCATCATCATCTCCTCTTCAGTGGCCATCATTGAAGAAGATGATCTTTCCGTTCCGTTGAATTGCTGGTCTTCATTTGCCTCCTCACTGGTGGGCACCGGTCTGGTGGAGCTGGTGGCAGTCGTCGTCGTCGTCGTCGTGGACGGGTCAACGACGTCGGTAATGGACATGGCGGCAGTGGCCTTCTCAATTGCCACCACCACTACTGCCGATTCTGCCGACCCTTCTTCTTTGCCGCCCTTCTTCTCTCTTAGTGGATCCTTTTTCTCTTTGCTTTTGTGTTTTTCCTCCTCTTTATCGCTTTTCTCGGTCGCGTGAGGTGGGACACTTGGCGGACTGGATTGCACTTCCTCTCCTGCTGCTGCTCTTTCTTGACTAGGCAGACAGTGCTGGACAGTGCAAATGCTGCTGTTGCTGGTTATCGTCGCCTTGGTCTCCTGTTTGCCGTCCTTATCGCCGCTACCCTCACTCACAGTAAGTTCTGGTGTCTCTGCAATGCTATCAGCTTCTTTGCTCACTACCGTAGACCCTTCCTTCGGGTGCTGCTTTTCTAAAGTTGTCCGCCTACACAAATTCAGCTCTGTTTGACTGTGTGACAAAGTAGTCGGGTCGGCCTTGCAGTTGCGGTTGTGGTGGCAGACTGGACTGACTGCGTCACAGATGACCGGTGATGGGGGCTGCGGCTGCTGCTGCAGATTATCACGATCATTAGAGCTGCTGTCAGGCACAGATGAGGTGGTGGTGGTGTTAGCAAGAAGTACTGCAGTTGTTTCACTGGGGCTGATGGCGGTTGTACCAGTGTTTGCAGAAGGAGCAGAGGATGATGATGAAATACTGCTGTTGCTGCTGTTGATAGTAGGTATCGTTGACGTAGGCGATGATGGCCGTTTCAGCTGCTGTTGACTTTTGTCGCAACTGGGTTCTGGTGGTTAGTGGTTAGAGGGGAAGAAGAAATAGAGAGAATTTCGGGTTGTTATTAGAGTGCATTTGAAGGGGATGAAAGGAGATTAGATCGCAGATTTGCGATGAAGGAGGAGGATAAAGGAGGAAAAGAGGGAAAATAGTTAAGATTGAGGAAGTCAAGTGTGTAAGTGGTAGTAGAAGAAGTAGTTGAAATCCTTTTGAGCTGTTGTTGCAAATCGAAAAATTACCATCATGCTTAGCTGCCTCCTGCCTTTTGGTCTCCGATTCGCCCTCCTCCTTACTGGCACTTATCGACTCGGATTTACTGGTCGTCATGATTGGGGGTTGATTCGGTGTTAGGTGCTGACGACGATGATACTGGTCCTCATTGAGGAGAATGGTGCACAAACTTAATCAGACGGTAACACATTTACACACACAGTCATGAAGTTGATGAAAGTATTGATCATGTGACAAGAGGCTGCTGTTCAAATCAACCCAAATAACTGTAGCAACTTGTACCGTAAATTAAACTGAAGTACTAATGCACACACTCACAGACAGACGCACAAAAGTTGAAAAGTGGTGCACGAGCAGCAGTAAAAATAAGAACAGCTCCACTTTAGAGGCAGCTGAAGAAGACACCGTCCCAGACCTTGGAACACACAAGAGGACAAGACAAGACAAGACAAGACAGACAGAAAAACCGTGGTCAAACGAGTGAAAACGAAGAGAAAGACCGAGCTGCCTGACTGACTGAATGACTGCAAAACTGAGACGCCGAACACAACTCTGAGCGCACCTGTGCACCTCGTCGACACTCTCGAGACGAATTGTGCACAGACCGATGATAACACACACACAGGGCACTGTGTTTGAGAAGACAACTTCCACCGTTAGAAACGAAGCTGTTGCTGCAATTGCAAGTAGACGGGCAGGCAGGCAAACAGGCCGTCCGCCGGCGGTGAAAAGGAAACATCGGTGGTGATCAGTGAAAATAGAAACTAAGTCAAATCCCCCGGACAGTGGCAGCGGCAACAGCAGCCGAAGAACAGCTTACCGATTGTTGAGTTAGTTGAGAAAAAAGAGAGAAACGGAAAGAGAAAGAGATAGAGCGAACGGGAAAAGAGAGGAAAGAGGAAAAGGTGCAACGGGAAAAAGAAAAAGAGAAAAAGAAGAAAGACTGCAAAGTCTCTCTCTATCTATCTTTGAAGCATTCAAAAACTCAAAGAGTCAAAGACTGTTGTGAGAGAAAGGGGGCAAAGAGCAAAAGCAAAGAGAGAAGAAAAGAAGAAGAAGAAAAAATCAGCACAAGACAAGATGAGGGCTGATTAAGGCCGAGACAATCGAGCTGTAAAACAAACGCAAGCTGCTGCAGCTCCTCTTGGACTTCACTATTGCAATGCAATCGGCTGTTTTGCCCGAAGTAACACTCGGGAGGGAAATAGAAAGAGCAAAAAAGATGTGCGAGAATGAAAGGAGGAGGACAACGATGACAACAGTCAAGATGCAGTCTGTACGTTGGAGTCCGATACTCAATGGTCATTGCTGCGTTTTCCGATGAAAAAGTGAAGGAAAAGGAACATTAAGTCCAAGTGCCTCTGAATGTGATGCTGTCAGTGTACCTAGAGGTGCCCACTTTTTTGTGTGCACATTTTTTAAGCCCCTAAAAACGGTGATGTTTGATTTGTTTTACTAACTGACTGTCTGAGTAAGTAAAGGCTGGTTTTCAGCCGCGCGCATATTCACATTTGCTCGATGCTATGCGGAAAATCCAAGCAAACTCAAAAGCAAGCGAGTTGTACAACTGCAACTGACCACGATGCTAATCACTAGCCGCAAGTGAACAAGAGAAAGAGGCTGCCTGACCGGCTTCAGCAAACCTTTCTCTCTCTCTCTCTACTTTTTCATCCTTTGCAGACATCGTCTTCCGTCCGAGCAACGAGCTGCAGCAGCAGCATCATTTTTTTCCCTCTACGATGTTTCTCTCACTACAGTCTCGCTATAATTAGTGTCGCAGTGAAGCGCCGTCGCCGCCGAAGAAGAAGATGAGGCACAACACTGAAAGCACAACACCTGCGTTGAAGAGAGTAAAACTTAGTAAAAGCTCGTCGAAGAAGAAAAAGTTGTCTATCGACGGTGGTGATGCCGATGCGCAAAGTTGGTCAGGCACAAGCACACATTGAGAAGTAATACACAAAACACACACATACTACGACTGTTCAGGTGAATGGAAGTAGTGATTAGACTCGAGCGACGAAGAGAGGGAGACGATGGCGAGAAATATGAGAAATGTGCGCGCGCGTTTGGAAAACGGGAAAATGAACGACTCTCTTTTTGAGAGACTACGAATTAATTGGCGCTGAACCACTGGCGCGATATCGACGATGACGACGGTTCACAGTGGAAAGTAGCGAGAAAAGCAGCAGCCAAACTAACAGGCTGCCTGGAACACAGCTAACTAGACACTAGAGGACTTCATTTGGTTCGTTCCTGGAAATGAAGAAGACAAACAGACGGCAGACGGTGTACAGCAGCAGCAGCAGCAGCAACGGCGCAACATTCTTGCACTGCAGTAAAGGAAAACAGTGAAACCAAAGAAGAGAGTTAAGCACGGCGCAACATCGGTCGTGATTCAGGTACTGAGTCCTACATGGCTAAGGTTACAGCAATGTTGAGCCTGGCAACAGTGCTAGAGAAGAGAAGAGTTCTAAAAGGGGAATCGAAGAATAAAGTGGAAAGACAAACAACAGCTTTTTTCTCATTCTTTTAGTGCAGCTAGTGGTTCACCTGCACACGCTGACCGCTCACTGAACAGCGAAAAGTTTTTCGTTTGGAACGTTTAAAAAAGAAGATGATAAAAAGTAGATACAAACTTTCTCAATGAGGTGAAAGTGGACAAGAGCAGCATCAGCATCAGCAGACTAGGCAGCAGTAACAACACTTCAGTGGCAAGAGCAGCAGCAATAGCGGGCAATTAATTAAGTGAAAACTCTTCTTCTTCTCTCGCCTCCTTCTTTCCTCCCGGAGTGCCGCGCGTTTGTCAGCGTTTGGGCGCCTTTCCGAGTGCACTTTCAGAGAGAGCCAGTGTGAGCTTCGTGTTCGCCGAAAAGCGCTCCCAGCGGATTAGTGTCGCAGGCAGTGTCGGCGACAGTGTGGAGGCAAGGGGAGAGGGGACAAGCCGACAACTGCTACAACCACCACCACCGTGTCACCATTAGAGATGTGCACCAGCAGTACTGGTCGGTCCCAGTTGAGTCGGGAACCAGAGGCAGAGGCAAAATCAAAATAATAATAATAAAAAGATTACCAATTACGGTGATGGCCGCGGATGGCGACGGTGATCGATTGGCAAACAAACACTCTTCGGTAGTGGAGAGGAAGAGGGTGAAAAGTGCTGGGCTCGCTGGCTGACTGACTTGAGGAAGCAATCCTCTTCTCTTTCTCTTTTTCCAGTTGGTGGTAGTCGGATCCAATCGATTCCGTGCGGACGAATACAACCACTGCCGCTTTCCTGGTATGGTTGCTGTCAGATGCACATCAGTTCAGTGAGAGTACATTCTCTTTCTCTTGCCGCCACCACATATCAGCAGATGGCTAATCGCTATCAAAACAACAACAACAACAACATATCAGCTTTGGCAAAGCCAACACAGCACATCAGCAGCATCAGCAGTGCATGCATGTGTCTGTGACACTTGTTTCGGTGACCGATGGATTAGTGTCTTAGTCAGTAATGGTGATGGTGGTGGCGGTGGTAGATGTAGTGAAGGCAGCAATTAGCACAGAAGATGGTGATGAAGGGCACAAATATACGAGTAAAAACTAGTGACAAATAGAGTGTGCCGTCAGTAAATTGCAATAAGTAACAGTTGTCCACAGCAGCGAAATGTTGGCAAAGTGTTGTGTGAAGTACGTTCTGGTTAGTTAGCGATGGCACTCTGCCTGACAGCAACTTCAGCAGAAGCAGCACAGTCTGTCAATTGTCGAGTGCCAATGGTGCCAATCAATTACTGGTGTGTGTGTGGACCAAATGGAAAACGGATGGGGCAGATGATTAGCACAATTGAGTCATTAGAAAGCGGGGTGGAAGAAGTGCTGTGCACACAGGCACACACACACTTGAAACGCACACAAATCAAGTCAAATCAATGGCAGCACCAGAAGAGCCTACACATCACACGAATCATTCGATACACTCTTCTTCTAAAGTATTAGACTGTCATGTGAAGTATATATACACAAACTGATGAGTGACAAGCAGGCAGACACACAGAGAGAAAAAGAGTAGAGCAAACGCCAGACTGTGTTACTAGTTGTTGGTAATTGTGGTGTGATGAATTAGCTGTGTGAGCAAAACAGCAACAGCGGCAACGTGTGTCTGCCGACGGCCAATTCGTACCGCCTGAACAATGATGTGTGATGGTGGAGGAGCACCAGTCTCTGCAGTGTCAGTGGGCAACATCTACTACCGGCGTCAATCGCCAACCACCACTGCTGCCATCACGACCAGCAGCAGCATCGGCTGTTCATTGCCTGCTGCTAGTTTCTAATCCACTTGGGACTTGCACTTCGTGGTTTAGCAAAGAGAGAGGGAAGGAAAGAGGGAGCACCAGAGGTTTTCCAGCTGCACGAGGCAGGGAGAATGGCAACCGTCGTACAGTGCCCTACCAGAAGAAGCCACAGTAGCCTGTGCTGCAAAAATGAAAGAACAGAAGGAAACTGAACCAAACACAAACGGTGTTGAGCAATGGCTTGAGCAATGGCAATAGATCTGATTCAACCGATGCTAACGGTGATGCTGTTAAAGCACAAACTACTATGGCAACACTGCGCACTCTGACTACATCATTGTACTCTGGAGAAAAACAGTGTGAACAAGTGGGCAGTTAGCGGTATTAGCTTTAGCCGCAGAACCGTTGCCACTGCCAACTGAGACTGCTAAACTGAACAATTGCCAGCATTCCCGATTCTGGTGCCGTACTCTGTTGCCCTTCTCATCATCATCTTGCACGCTTTTTGACTGCACCGATGATGATGACGATGACAATGGGCAATTGGAGGGAAAAAGAGACTTTATAAAGTAATTCCACAGCAATGACACTGAGACAACCGCGCAACGGCGGATGACAACGACACCGTTACCTTGCTATCGTTGATGGGTGATGCTGCTGATGAAGATGCTGTGGCTGCAGAAGAGTAGAAGAGAGGATTAGAGCACACAACACACAGTCAGTTAGTGAAAAGAAGGCAAAGAGAGAGAGAGAGAGAGAGAGAGAGAGAGCAATAGAGTGCAGATTAGCACTGATGAAATTAGCGTGAGTGTAGATTAGCCTTGTCACTGTCACATGGGCAAACGATGAAGTGCACTGGGAAAGAGAGAAGGAGAGAGGAACAGTCATAGTTTTGGCAGAGAACGCATGCAAATCAACATTGGGTACCAAGCACCAGCGGTGAAAGAGCGGAAAAAAGAAAGAAGAAAAGGCACCAACTGCAGTCTGCACTGGAACTGTCAGACACCGACTAACTGACTGACTGCCTGCCTGAATATTGGCTAGTTGCAGTGAAGGTGTATGAGTGTGCAGGTGCCGTCGAAAAGCGAACGAAGCTTCTGGTGTGTGTGTATGTGGGACAGAATACGGAACAGAAACAAAGTAGTCACAAGTAGAAGAAGGGAGAAGGCAGCCGGAGGAACAGTAGCAGCAGCAGCCGTCGCCACACTACCGCACTGTGCGACAACAATTGGCGGAATGCATTGGAAAACAATTTGCCGATTCTGTAGCCGACACGACGTCGACGGCGAGGAGGCAGACGGAGAAAACGAAGAAGAGGAGAAGGAAGACGGCGACGGTACGCGGCTCTTCCACTACTACTCCTGCTGCTTCTGCCACCGCCGCTCAATTGGTGTCCAATTGAATCGGGCCAGTTGAGTTGTAGTAAGTGGAAAAAGAGAGAAAATGCAAGAGAAAGTTGTACCGTTGTGCAGGAAGAGAGAGAGAATGAGTATTTGGCGCAGCCAGCAGCTGCAGAGTTGGCTTGTGAAACTGGTGCTGTACATGCACCGAGAAAAAGTGAGAGAAAATGAGAAAATAAGAGAGAAAGAACCTTCTTCAACGTTTAGGTCGCCTCTCCCCATCGACAAGAAAGCGAGCCTCCCACCGGCAGCACCATCATCAGCACTCTGACTTTGATCTGTCAATTGGCTGCAATTCAAATGCAATTTCAAATCGACCCATCCTTTTGATAATCTACCCCTTGTGTGTATACAATATCAGGGTTTGAAGCAGCCAGTGCCTCTATTTGACTCGATTTACTACAGTTTCGTTGCTGCTGCTGAGCATACTTGTTAGCGCCAACGGGCGCACTACCGTTTGCACACTTGGTGCCTCACTGTCTGCTTGCCCGAGCGTTTGGGTAAGCTACTAGGCACTGCTGCTGATGCAGTTGAAGCAGAAAAAGCTATCTATCTATTGAAGTAAGAGTGGAAGGGACACTTGCCAGCAGGAAGAGAGAGAAAGAGAGAGAGAGAAACGGTTCCAGGAGCAGTGTAGGTAGTGGTAGAAAGAAAAGTAAGAGCAGTAGTGCACGATGGATAGCTTTCTCGCCGATGTTCAATGGAATGGCGAGAATGAGGGACAACGGAAGAGAAAAGTGGAAAGAGAGAGAAAGAGGCAGTCGATAGCATGGAAAGGATGAGGACGAGACGAGAGCATCAGCCATCAAAGTGGACCAACAGAGAAAAAAGAAAAGAACGGTGGGTGAGTGAGTGTGTGTGTGATAGAGAACAGCAGCACACAATCTTTTGGGGCAGAATTTCGTGCGACCGAATCATCAGACTAGATCATCAGCTTCATCAGTTTCATCAGCAGAAGGTGCAGTGGTGGTGGTGGTCTACGTGGTGGTCGTGGTCGTGGAAATGATGCAACAAACAAACAGTGCCGGGGCAACAGAGGCCGCCAATGATTAGCAACCAAATGAATGAATGAATGAGTGAATGAATGAACGGGCAAATAAATGAACACTAACTGAACGTACACTACTGCGCTCATGTGTGTACTAATGGCTGAGACAAGACTGGGTGGCAGCAGCAGCCGCAGCAACAGCAACGATGGGAGCCACAAGAACTCCACAAGCTGTGCGGCACTACTGAGAACACCAGCACCAGAAACAGCACTCGGACAATTTAAGTAAAGGAGGGATGTCAGAGGAAATGAGGGGCGACAATGAATGGGAACTGCTCCTGGTAAATGGGGATGAATAAATAAACAGTGCTGGAGAATGAGAACGGAAAGGCAGTTTGCAGTTTGTTATCAGCCAGAATGGGAGAGAGAGAGAGAGGGAAAACAAGAGAATAATGAAGAAAGTAGAAAGTGAATGAATGAAGTGAATGAAGAATGATGAGGGAAAAGAATGCGCGATGTGCCAGTCAGCATCAGCTAGCTAGAGGACATCAGAATAAACAAATTTACAGCGGAGCAGGGCAAAAAAAGAGAGAAAACAATTTTAGTGGCAGTCAAAATGAGGAGATTCGGATGCGGCTGCAAACTGCTGCATCAGACTGGTTAAATGAACAAAAAAGCAGAGATTCAGAGCCAGCTCAATGATAGTGAAAGTGTGTTTCAGTTCAACAACAGCAGGAACTGTTGTTCTATTAGTGGTATTAGGAATATTCTCGCTGTCCCTCGGTATTCTTGCGCGCGTACACACATACACTGTCACAATACACTGTTCTGTGCACTGTGAGGCAATCGACTGCAGGCAACATCAGCAGCAACATTACTGAACTGTACTATTAACTCATACTATTGGCATGTTCGGCAGAGTGAACTACCACAGGGAAGAACAAGAGCAACTCTGCAAGTGCAACTTTTTTGCAACTCGATTGCCGTTGTCTTTTGACTGACAGTGACTTCAGTAACTTCTACTTCTTCTGCTGTCCTCCCTCCCTTCCCATCCCTTTTCTTTCTTTATTTTTTACGCCCCGGGAATAGAATGAGCGAGTGACTGAGAACAACAGAAGACGAAGAAGAATGAAGAATCAAAGTGGGGGAAAAAGAGAGGAAAAGAAGAAACCTGCCAAAAAGAAAGCAAAAGTTTGCTGCCTTCTGAAGCCTGCTCAACCTTCTTCTCTCTTTCTTTAACCGCGAGAAGGAAAAAAGTGCTGAAACAGAAACCTGAAGAAGAGGAGGCTCATGAGAGGAAATGTTGAAAAGGAAGAAGTAGTGGAGGAGACAGTTGCAGTTTAGGCATTGCAATTAGGCTTATTATTCGTCCTCAGTTGCAGATCGATAAGCGATGACGGGAAGAATCGAGCAGGATAGAAGAAGAAAAAGAAGAGAAGAAGTGGAGAAAAAGAAAACCAAGCAACTAACAAGCGACTGCCTTTTGTGCAGCTGCAGAGGATCTCTTCACATGGCACAAACTGACTAGGGACACTGTACAGAGACACTGTGTGAGACAGTGTACTGGAATTGCCACCCGAAAATGGACCAGAGACCAACAGCAGCAGCAGAAACAACAAAAAAGGCAGAGAGAATTGTACAGAAGAACTCTGTAGTGGGGTGCAAATTCTATTGCTGCTTTGTCCAGTGAATGTCAAGAGACAGAGAGAGACAGACAGAGACTTCCACCGCCGCACAACTACCCAAAATAGAGAGAGGGAATACAATTAGACACAAGAGCAGCAGCAGCAATTGCAGTGGCTGAAGTAGTAGGCAAATCCCCGTAGTGGGCCCACAATTAGGAGAGCCACTTGATGATGGTTTGGGGTAAGGGCGCAAGCAGGGCGCAAACCAACAACACAACAGCCAACAAGAACCGAAGCTATATGCGCTGAAAACGAAAAAGAAGAAAAAGAAGAAGTGGAGACAAATAGGAAGCAAAGCATTGGCAGCAGCAGCAACCTCAAGTCAACTGACTTGGCTCCTTCGACTGATTCTGCTGCTGCTGCTGTTGTCGTTGTATCGATTATTAGAAAAGCTGCTGGTGGTCGTGGTGGCGGTGGTGGTGGTGATGATGGCAGTGCCAATGTTCAGTCAAAAAGAAGGGAGCGAGAGAAAAGAGAATCGAGAATAGCGAGGCACAGTGCAGGCACACACATACAGGCACAGTGTGCAGGCAGAGTGCAGAGTGGTAGTGCTGAAAGCTACTGATACCGACGATGGCGACACACAATGGAAATCGAGCCACTGCCATGATGGTTATTAATATCAAGTGAAAGAGAGAGGGAGCGAAAAAGGGAGAGGAAAACGCTTGAGAATGTGAGCCTGGCTCCTCCAGTGGCTACCTCTCATTCACTCACTCATTCGCTCACTCTTTAGCGATCTGGGCGCCCAGCAGCACAGTTTCTGAACAGGAGCGCACTTCACTCTGGTACAGTCGGTGGCAGTGATGTGTATGTGTGTACGTAATGAAGAGAGCTCTACTGGCTATGGATGCCCTCGAAAGTTAGAAGCCCCAGCAGCTTTTCAGGAGAAGAGTGAAGAGGCCAGCCAGTCAGCTATCTATCCATCCACGGCAAATTGTCATGTGTGTGAGTGAGCCAGCCAGCACTTGGCTGATGCACTGGCGCCCATTTGCTGGCCACTTGACACAGAGGCACTCAGTGTGTGAGTCAGTCAAACTCTCGGGCCAGCAGAGAGAGATGACGGGTTGAGGCACGCAATCAGCCATCTTGGTGGTAAAGGAATTTTAGGCAGGCAAACTGACTAGTTTTGATGATGACGACAACCGACAGATCAGACGGGCAGAATGACGTACGGAAGGACAGGCCGCAGATTGGCAGCAGAATCGTCAAGAGAGACGACAGCAGCAACAGCAGCAGAATCTTCTGCTGGTCCTTTTTATTCTGTTACCGCACTCCTATTCCCTGTTTCCTAATTGGCACAAATGGAGGCTGACTGGTTGTCTGCCTCCAGTGTTGTGTGCCAGGTACACACTGATGACGGTACAGCGATTCTGCGTAAGCAGCTAGGGAAAAGAAAGAGAATAGAGAAAGAAAAGGAAGTAGCAGCAGTAGCAGCAACATCAGCTTCATTCTTAGCTGTCTTCGCCATTCACACACACACAGAGACAGTCTAGTCAGGTCTGCACACAAACACTTTGTCAGTCACAGTTTCTTTCTACTTCTCTACTTGCCTTCTATTTTGGTTGCCGCGGATGCATCTCTAGCCGATTAGAAGGAGGCAGCTTTCGTCATTGTCAAAGTGAAAGTGCCTTTCTTTTGCCATTTCTCTCTCTTTCTCTTCTTTGCTTCTCTTCACCTTTCAGGAAATGGCCAGCACTTAATGGGCCAGTGGCACCGATCTCCGGTGAGCAGCAGCAGCTCAGTGTGCAAAGGTGCCGATTGAGACGAAGTGTGCACACGATGAATTGAATTGAATCACAGTGCACTGAACACACACACACACAAACACACATTCGCACAAGAGCTTATACTGAAAGGAAAGAAAAAGAGAAAGAGACTTACTCCTCCGAGTTCACTGTCTGTCTTCAGCAACTCCACTCAGTTAGTCAGACTCTGACATCAAAGGGGAGGGTGAAAGGTGGGCTGCTGCTGCACCACCATCGTCTGCTGCCGCTCAATCGGTGATCACTTAATTCCGCTGATCGACTAGTACAGTGGTGTGTGCAGACGGTGCACTCGTCTGAAAGGAAAAGAGAAGGAGACTACAGACTACAGCAGTCGCTGCTTTAATTCCGCCGACACGGCTGACAAATCGGTAAATCAACTACTACTTCAACTTCAACTACACTGCTACTGTAAATGTGTACTTTAACTAGGGCGGCCGTTTTCATTGCCCGGTTCCGATGTTACTTCTCTGCCTCTGCCGCCGCTGAACGCCAGTGCAAGGCAGGTGCACAATGGCAGCGGCAGTGCTGGTGGGCTGTGTTGCCACACAATTGACAATCGATCAGATCACAGTGTTCAGAAGTGTGTTCAGAGGAAGCAGAGAAATCACAAGAAAAGAAGGTGAAGATGAAAAGGTGTTGCTGCTTCTGTGTGCTAGGCACAAAAAATGCCACGTGTGTATGGGAATAAAAGAGTTCTTCTTTTTGGTGTGCGGGTGAAAGAGTTTGTTTGAGCACCGTCTGTACCTGCGTCTGAACCTCCGGTGCCGCTGTGTAGCACATTTTTTCCCTTTTTGGTCTTCTTTGTGTTGAATATTAATTATGCAAACAGAACAGCAGCAGTGTAGTGCACCAGAAAAAGTGCCAACGAAGCACTGTGTCGTCTGTTCGTTTCTTCTCCGACTGTTTGTTTGTGTGTTCGTGCCATCTATGCAAAATATGGCGCTTCAGCAGAGTGCGACAAAGTGGCGATGATGATAAATCAGCACCGGCTGTAGAACACCGAAGGTGTGTGCTAGTGCCTATGTGTGTGCTCAGTACATTGGGCGATAAGCCTAATTGGCAAACTACAACTGAAAAAGAAGAAGAAAAAGGCTGATTTGACTGCCTAACTGAGTACAAATTTTGCGCGCACACAAGCTAACAGGCCGACATTTCTGAGGACGCTTTTGGAGCACCGCAGCCGTTGTTTTCTGCGTGGAGAATTTATGCGATATCGACGACTACTATGTGTCTGGAAGTAGAGTGAAGAAGAGCTGAAGTCGTCCTTTTTTGACGACGGCTGCAGCGGGAATCCCTTCATTAGTGGAGCACACACATGCACACACACACATTTGAAAGGCACTGGATGGCCTATGCTCTCGCTCTTTCAGTAATCGGCGTTGGCCCACTGCTCTAATTAGTTGGAATCTAAATGAGCAAAACACACATACACACACTTACAGCCAGGCAGACAAAAAGTACAGACAGACAGAGACACAGGGTGAAAAACTGACGCCATCGGCGACACAGTGAGGAGGACAGTGAGCAGTCCATCTGAGCAGTGGCAGTTGATCAGCTTACCACACTGCACAATTGAGCCCTTTTCCCCTTCCTCTCCTCCTCCTCCTCCTCCTCCCTTACCTTTACTTCTTCATCTTAA
>JAALOO010001436.1_pt1 | contig 13169 bp, 9 predicted proteins | sample 7257641 | NCBI WGS metagenome assembly JAALOO01 (sample SAMN14085613, study PRJNA598686) | mite metagenome | biome: ENVO:01001000; feature: ENVO:01001002; material: ENVO:01001226; isolation source: single female mite from University of Michigan culture on fish food culture... ... | reverse complement strand
CGTTGATCGGGGTTTTTTTAGTAGTCACAAATCTACTTAGTTTGACCTTTCTTCGAGCAATACCTTCTGCTTACACACAGTGCTTCACTTTTGTAGAATTCACAATTATCATTCAGCCGTTGATCTACTATTTGTGTCGGATTCTCTTGTTCAACTGGGCCAACCTTTCTCAGCAACCAATCATTGGCCGGCTAAGCGAAACATCAGTTGTTTGTTTGGTAAGAAGTAATTTTGATTCTTGGTACTTTATAACACCTTTTTTATAACAGACTTGTTACACATCACTGTTGATAGCCACAGTTGGGGGAACATTCCTCAAATCTCGGGCATTGAAGACTTTTTGCTATTTGATTTTTTTACCAGTGTTTCTCTACGCTTTCTTGTGGCATGTACTGCCAGTTGAACCACTTAGTTGGCTCTTGAATTTAGTTTTTGGAAACCAAAGGCGGGTAAGTCATCTGTGCTTTGTAAAACTTGATCTTGTGTATTTACTAAAACTTTTATATTTACAGATGAACCTTTTCGTCCTTTGGTTCACCGTCCTCATATTCACTTGTTTATTTGCATTCTGTCACACTTATTTTTCTAACCGTGTCACCACAACTGTCACTCGTAAACTGTTTCACTTTTCAATATCATTAGTCTTCTTGCTAGGAATTCGATACGATGTTCAGTTCCTTGAATTCTCTTCCAAGTTGATACTGTTTGTTTTCCTTTACATTGAGGTAATTTATTTTAAGATTGAATTCAACTAATACTCTATCTTGCAGATTATACGTCTAAGCAATTTACCACTGCTCAGCAAGGTGATAAACCAAATATTTGAGCACTTTCGGGATGAGAAAGACAGTGGAATACTGACTTTAACGCACATCTACCTGCTAGTTGGCTGTTCGGCTCCTCTCTGGCTCTCCTCTTCACTCACCGATCAGAGCCGACTCTTGCTCGCTTCGGGCGTGATCACTGTCGGAATTGGCGACTCCTTCGCTTCCCTTGGAGGATTCTACTTTGGGTCTCACAAGTGGCCAAACTCGAAGAAATCCTATGAAGGTACATTGTGCTCATTTGTTTCTCAGCTCATTTCCTTGCTGTTGCTGCATATCAGTTTTCGCTTGCCTCAAATCATCCTCTCTGATCTCTTCAAGTTTGGTCTTGTCTCTTTGGCTAGCTCCCTAGCGGAGACGTTCACTAGACACGTAGACAACCTGATTTTACCATTGGTCCAGTACGCTTTGGTGCTGCTTCTATTTTAGATTGTTACACAATTGTTCATTTTACAAAAACGCATTCAATGTGATAATGGTTCTTAAATGTTTGATATGGTTTACTTTTGTTATATAAAATGAAGCAGCTTTCAATTCCGGTAAAGAAAAAAGCATTTGTAAGAGAGATTTTTTTTGGTAAAGCTGTGAATCAAATGAAAAGTTGTATCTAATAAATATTATTGTTATAAAATGTATTAAATAAACAGGTGATGGAAAGAATTAAAGAATGGCTGATGGAAAATGGAAAATGGGAAAAGCAACATAAATAATATATTATAAATAAAATATCACCAAAAATCGAAATCATAAGTCGATGAAGGATGGGAGGTGAAAGAGGGGAAAGGTGATTGGTGAAAGAAGATCATGCAAAAGTGTGTGTGTGTATACAAGAAGAATATTTGTGCATAGTGAAAAAGTGATGTGTGGGGTGGCAGCTGTTGGGCAGCCAGCAATGTCTGTGTGGCCAGTGTGCTTGTTGTCGTCCCTTGTTCGAACTGTTCGAGATCACAAAATGCAGGCCCATGGATAGCCCTGGTTTTGAATGGATCTGAATATTAAACTGTAAAATAGGTAATGTCAGAAGGTTCACAAGGCTACCTTTTTTGCAAGATGATAGCAGTGTGTTATTAAAACCTACCAGTTTGTATAAAATAAGCCTAGTCGAGAATTTTGTGATGTACAGTAATCTAGCAGAAATTAAGCGTTAGGGAAATAAAATGGTTGAACTACATTGTCAAAGGAAAGCATGTGTAAAAGGGGAAGTCGTTAAAATAAAGTAAGAAAAAAAAGAAAAGAGAAGAGAAGAATCGTTCTACTAAAAAGCAGGCTCGAGAGATAAACTTGAAAACCGATTGTCTGAAAGCGAATGATGATCCAGAGTGTTAATGTCTTTGATGATAAAGTTTTGTCGATCCATGTAGTCGTCAGTCGAAAGGGAAAATGGTTGGTCATTGTTGACAATGTTGATGGAATTGCACTGCACCATATTGAGATTTAGTTCATTGCTAGGTAGCAGAGATGGATCCACATTTAAATGCAAGTAGTCATTGTTCAATGAGTTCAAGTCCAGACCAACGCAAGAGTCATCGTTGAGTGTGTGCGCTTTGGAAGCGGCGTAAATGAGCTCAGAAGTGGTCGTGGCAACTTCGCAAAGCTTTTTAGGAGAATGTTCATCGTCGGTTCCTTTCTGTTTTCCATGTGTTCGCTTGTGTCGCAAAAAGTTAAAATTCCTATCTGACTGGTACACGCACCCTGGGTACTCGCAAACGTACATTTGCCTACGGTTCGAGTTTGGACGCGGTCGCGTCATCTTTGTCATGTTTGGCGACTTGCGAGGACTTTTGATCATGTGGTTGCACTTCCCAGGAGATGTGTCAGTAGAAAGAAAGCTACTGGTTGACTCGTCAGTGGTCGAATTGCTCGTATCAGCAGTGACAATGGGTGCGACAAGCTTTGGAGTCTTCTTCGATTGTCGTTCGGATGAACTCTTATCCTTTTCGGCATTCTTTCCTTCTACAAAACATCAATCAGAATAAGCTCCTTAAAGTGCTAATGGTAATTCACTCACTCTTAAAACAGTACTCCAATTTGCCATTTTTAATGACAATATTGTTAGACTTTAAAGCGGCAATTAGCTCTTGATTGTTCTCAATTGTCAAACACGGCTCAAGATCTTCGTCAAGCTCAAAATCCTCTTCTGAGTTGTCGTCCATGCCAAAAGAGTAGTCCTCCTCTTTGAAAAGGATATCTACTTTTGGATTGAACTTGTTGTAGTCTTTTGAGCTCATATACTGCACATCGATGTCGAGTATGTTTCGAGCAGTAAAGCACCAATCGTCGTAGTGCTTCAAGTAGTCTTTGCTCCATTTTTGCGATGGAAAGCCCCTTTCCACACCTTCGATTTGACGATACCGACGCTGCCAGTGTTTTAGGTACGAGTTTGAGTCAGTATCAAGCCAACGTACTTCTACCTTTTTATCATCATTCACTATGTGCCTAAAAGTAAACAAAAATTAATTTACAAAAAATTGCAAATGGTAGACCAAAAGCAAAAATGAATTTTGGCTTCAAATGTACTTGTAGAAAACAAATTAAATACATACCTGAACTTTTTGGGCTTTGAGCTCACTTTGAGGTTCAGATTTTGCACTGGAAAGCCAGATGATGCATTCTGATTGTTAGTTGTCATCATTGGCTTTGTGTCGACTCCCTTGCGCTCAACAGCCATTCAAAGTGCACGCATAACAAGGGCCTAGGTGGTGGATTCCCGTATGTGTAACAAAGTGGTATTTTGTGGTTTCAGGGTTTGACTCCGCGACAAGAGACGATCTAGGCGCAGAGTTTGATGATAACGACTGACAACAAAGCGAAAATCGTACAAACAACAAACAGCTGATTACTGCAACATCAACTGACGATGTTACCCATAAACACTAGTTTCGAATATCGCTGATCGGGGGCAGTACAGCCCACAGGTACCACTTGCCTTGGCTCAACTTTTGACATATTTTGGAGAATGAGGTAATGCGTGTGCGCATGCGACTGGCAAGTCAAACGGCTCAAAAAAGTACATGGAATATTGGCTTTCTTGTCCTACCTGTCTCTTTTAGTTTCTGTCAAAGTTTCCTTCAGGAAATGTTATTTTTTATTCAGTATTATCGAACGGGTGAGCTTTTTCCCATAGAGGTACAGTAAAAAGCCTTCTTTTCCGACAAGACTATACTTGAGTGAAAAGTTGCAAAACAAAAAAATTGAACATAACCAAGACTTGGAAAAAAATACTGCAATAATCATAGGAACAAGTTCCCCAGCAGCAAATTGGCTTATCTAATACGAGGAAATCATTCATATTTACTAATTACCGGATTTTTTTGGTAAATGCTACTTTTATGGTGAATGCCTCCTTTCGGGCCCACAGTCGGCTTTTACTGGGCACCTAAATTGCCATCCATCTCGGACTCTGACCACATTTGGAGATTGCTGATTCAAATTTTCAGTTCCTGTGCTTTATTCTAGCGTCACGGCAACTCTTGGACTTCCAAAATGGACTTTCTTAATCGCCATGTCCGAGTTGAATACCAGAAAATGCCATGGGCAGTTGTATTTGAATGACCCATTGTAGAGGGCACTATCGCACCCGCCAAGAGAAATGGAGAGATTTCGCCTCTACTGCGAGCACAAGGCATGAGGGCGTGTCTATCTTTGGAATCTATCTTCCGTATGTATTTAGATTGGGTTTCGGTGTTTTGAATCGCACCTAGATTTGTTGTCTCTGTGACACCTCGGATCGAATTACTGTGGGTGAGCGTAGGCCAGCACCAACACACACCACCTACGTTGATACAGCGTGAGTGAAGGCTTTTTGCCTGCTCATCAGTGCAGCTCACCAACGCCAACGTTCACAATGGATTCATTGGGCAGCACAAACAACAACTGTCAAGTCGGCTCCAACGGGTCTCGAATGATGTCGCAAAATGGCACCTCTGCTTCAAACGGACCAACCGGTCCGGCCAATTCAGCCAACGCCGACGTCCGGCAAACATACACCATTCCGGGAATCGTCCAGTTTCTGCAGTACGAATGGCAACGCTTTGAAATGCATCGACAACAATGGGAGGCAAGTAACTTCAATGTGCTTTGAAGCAGACTACAACTGCATCACTTCCTTCTTATTGCCAACTTTTACAGGTAGAAAAGTCTGAGCTTCAGGCACGAATCGCTTTACTTCAGGGAGAAAGAAAAGGCCAAGAGAATTTAAAGAACGACCTAATTAGGAGAATCAAAATGCTCGAATATTGTTTACGGCAAGAAAGAGCTAAATTTCACAAGTTAAAGTTTGGCGTCGACCCACCCAATGGCAATTCTCCCGACGATTTGAATGATGAGTTTAGTAATTTAGAACTTGACGAAAACATGAACGCCGATGGACAGAACTCAGTCAACTGGAAATTGGTAATTTGACCATTTTATACAAGAAAAAGGTGCACCACTTACTCACATTTCCTTATTTGCATATTTAGGGCCGACAGCTGTTACGTCACTATTTACAAGAAATTGGGTACACCGATACGATAATCGATGTGCGCTCAAATCGTGTTAGATCTCTCTTGGGTCTCTCTAATTTAAATGAAGAACTAACGAGTGAACAAGCTGCCAACAAAGTTCTCCAATCTAAGCTATTAAAAAATAAGGGGAAACTAGAAGCAATGAATCCGGCAAACATGCTGGTAAATGATGCTGAGTCCAGTGTTCTCGCGACCTTTGAGTTTCTCAACAATCAAAATGACAATGGAATGATGGAGGGCATAAAAACAGACGACGACGACTACATTGATAGTGCTGAACCGGGCTCAGTTGGAAATGATGAAACGGAAGAAGTTTTGAATGAGTTTGATTTAATTTTAAATAATCGCATGGAAATTAATGAGCACGAACTTACAAATTGGAAGTCAAGCGGTAAGTTGTTTACCTTTTTACGACTACTTTGTGTTTAATTGTTTTCTTTTTTCAGTCACCAAAGATGTAGATATTGGAGAACTAGCCTCTTTAACGGAAACAAACAATGTAATTGATTGCAATACCACTTTGAGCACCGAAGTCAGAAAGACGTGGAGTCAAAAGTACATTTTAAAGTATGTATATATTGTTTTGTTTTGAACTTTTTTCTATTTTATTGACATTTTGTTTCACTTTTCAGATCCCATTATGATTGCATTAGATCTTTGCGATTTCATGCAACTGAACCCTTGTTGATTACTGCGTCAGAAGATGAGACGCTAAAGTTGTGGAATTTAAACAAACCTCAAGCATCTAAAAGTGAGTAAAATGTTCAAATAATAACCGATTCTTACTGACAATCACCTTCCCCCGGTCAGGCAAACAACAAATAAACACTGTGAATGCAACTCTAGACCTGGAGCCCGTCCACACGTACAGAGGACACACATCTCGTGTTTTGACTCTTTGTCTGAACGGAAACACCTTCTACTCTGGCTCACAGAACGGCGAGATCATCGCCTGGTCTATACCATCAAATGTCATGAGCATGGATCCGTATGATCCCTACGATGCGAAGCTTCAACTAAGCAACACAGCGGCTCACAATGATGCTATTTGGTCGCTTGCTTCCCTCACCTCTTCGGCAACTAATTCTCAAATTTTGTGTTCTGCGTCCGCCGATGGTGCCATTAAAATATGGGACACAACACGCTCGGTATCTCCCCTCAAAACTATTGATCAGAATGGTAATTAACTGAACTTGACCCAAAATGAATCTAAAATCTAACAAAACGGTTTGCATTGGCTAGAAGGAGCTGTTCCTACGGACCTTTTTGTGATTGGAACACCCAATTTGAATACCAATGTCAGTTCATCACCACTGCTAATATCATCCTACAACGATGGGTCAATTTCGTTGTACGATATTGAGGGCAGTACTACGCCCGTTTTGTCCTTTGAAAAGGTGCCCAACAGCGGCATCATTTTCTCACTTGCTGTCCACCCAACGATGCCAATTGTGATTAGTGCCCATCAAGATAGGCATATCCGACTGTGGGACATTAACACAGGTAATACTTTTAAGTTAAGCCATCTCAAAGCAGTTTTTAATTTTCCATTTTCTGCCTAGGCAAATGCATTCACTCAATGGTTGCTCATCTTGACCAAGTCACTTCGGTTGATTGCGATCCTAATGGTCTTTATCTTCTAAGTGGAAGTATGTTCTTCAGCGTATTTATATTTCCAAGTTGTTATTAATTACTTTTCTTTAATTTAGGCCATGACTGTAGCGTCAGACTTTGGAACTTTGATAACAAAAATTGCGTTCAAGAAATAACATCTCACCGGAAGAAGTTTGGTGAGGCAATTTTTGATGTAACGTTCCATCCATCGAAGCCTTATTTTGCAAGCGCCGGTGCTGATGCTTTAGCAAAGGTGTTCGTCTAGAAAGTTTTCATAATTTAAGCGCATGCCCCACCCCCTTTTCATCAGTTAAAGTTGCTGAAGCATTGAAGCAGAAGATTGACTTTTTCCAAAGTATTGACTCAAACTCGTTAATGTCGATTATATTTCGTAATGGGAGCTGAAGTGATTTGCCATTCACCTTGTGGATACTGATCTGTGGTACTTTTCCCTCAGTTCTCATTGATTTAGTCTTGTATTATTGCTTATCATTTAGAAGTACTTTTTCTTATTCTTTATTTATTTGAATTGCAAGTTGATTCTTTGCAACTTGTCACCTGTAAGGATTTTTCCACCTGAACTCGTCTATGATCGTATTCGGGTTCAACTACTCATTTTCATTTTTGCAGCCGTTTTCCGACTAAACGAAGAATAAACACCTGAGCTATAGGCCATTTGTCATTTGTAGACTGTTGCAAGCACAAGCAATGCTGCTCTCACCGGCGTACACGTCTCTCCCCTCTTTGAAGCTGTCCACTAGAGGTAGTATCCACTAGAGGTGCACTAGAGGTGCACCCGACCCTAGCCACAAGTCAATTCCTCTTGCCAATGCTCTCTTGGTGGTGACAATCACACTCCTTCCTTAATACTTCACTGTCCAGCACTGTTCCCACCGTACACATCGTATGAGGATGAGTTGTAATGCATTTTGGCATTTTGGCCGCATTTGCAATAACTTCACTCAATAAAGACTGCTCTATCTGATCATTTGCGTGCCCCCGATTACTCTTGATGATGATGTCTTCTCCTTGTTGATGATGCCTTTTGCTATGCTTCCTATGTGGACAAAGTCAGAATTAATTTCCGATAGAGATGCACTCCTTGGTGCATTCGCTGATTGTCTTGTCGTGTTTAGTCGATGATATTCAATTTACCTTTCTCAATCATTACTGGAGATCGAATCGAACTGCATTTGTGGGAGTACTAAATGACTTTGTAGTTATTACATGAGTGTGGCCATCATTAGGGTGAAGCTTAGTCAATCTGAGCAGTCATTTGACTGGAAAGGGGCATCTCGCACATTGATCGTCTAATAGTGCCACAATTAGCCAAATAGTGGACACTGAGTGCACTGAGATCAAGTACTGGCAGCTTCTTTCACCTCGTCCCACAAGGAAATGGTAGCCTGTATCTTTGAGTGGACGGCAAATGCAGATGAACAGCAGGCAGAATCTGCTACGTTTTTTCTTGGCGCTCTTTAATGAAGAGTTTATGTGCTATTTAAATGCATACATTGTTATTAGTCCGACCATGAAGAGGACTTGATTAAATTATTAAATTTGATTAGCGCACTGTGGTGTGCGTGTGTCCACAGTGGTCGAGCACGTAGGCACTTTACTAGAGCGGCCTCAAATGGACAGTGAACAGCGACAGGACAAAGAGTGCTACTACAACCAGTGAATACGCTAGCAGTCTGGTAAGCGGTTCTGCGGAAGGCTACGCTAAACTTGACTCGCGATCGACAACGGCAAACTCCGACGACGAGGAATGGACGATGGAATGAACAAAACGAGTGACAAATAGTCCGAATGGAAGGCTCGCTGCTCTTGATGATAGTGTGGCATTAATTAAAATTCAAATTGTGTGACGCAAAAAGCTCTGAAGGAAGAGCGACGACAGGTGCACTGGCAGGCCACTTTCCGTAGAGTAGCTCCTGTCGACCGACTACTACCGTATTGGCCGTCGTTCTCTTGTCAAACGATAAACGCTGCTTTATATTCATTTGCTAGCGACTTCACTTGTCAACTTGCGATGTACGCTACCAAGTGGCTGTTAGATTCAATTCCAAATGGATTGTTAGTATTAAGGAGCGAACAACAAGCACATTAATAACCATAATCACGCTGCTCATCGCTTAATGATCACCGGAGCGGATTACATACAAGCACATTGTGCTCAGTGTCAGCTGGGCACGCACAATGCTGGGCAAATTGGGCAATTGTTCAGTTGCACTCTCGCACTGTGGCCACAATCCCAAATGTTGAAAGCGTTGCTGGGGTGCCCTATCGATAGGTCGCACTAGGTAGAACATAACAAGGCTATTCATTTGAATAAGTCAACAGGCAATGGTGCAGCAGCGTGCCTCGTTAATATGCCGACGGAGTGCATGTCACCGCATAATGGCCATCCGAGAACAGGCCATCTGCACTGAGCACAATGTGAGCAATTTAATTACATGCCATAATTAGACAAATTTGCAGATCACAATTAGGCGCCTCTTTGATGCCGCTCACTCATCGACAATGGACGCCAGCTAACAGTCCACGCAACACCTAATTATTTGCATATTTCGTATTAATCAATTGCACCAGTGCACTGTGGGTTCTGTGCTTCCCCCAGAGAGGAGTTGGTGGGCTCAAGCGAATGGCCAATGGGGCAAGGGACAATGGCCACGACCGACCAGCCTACACACGGTGAATGCACCACAAATTGATTGGTTCGGCCAGATGGCCACTTTGAATTACCCATTCCTGGCTCGTTTCCAAATGACATGCCTACGTTATAAACTTTTTTCCGCTCGACCGTGATCCTCATTTAGCCAAAACGGTCTCTCTGAATCGAGGCGCTAATCTCCACACTTGTCAATATTGTTGAAATGCAGTACAGGTGCTTTAACCTGTGCACAAACCACATTACACACACAGAATGCAGGCAATTAATGGGCGAATAAAAGTCGTGTTTATGATGAATTAAATAATTTAATGAACAGCACAAATGATTTTGTATGTACAGAAGAGAGTCTTCTATCAGTTCAATTCGCTACCAACATCTCTACAAGCTAAGAGTGTACTTTTTAATGCAATAAATTATACTAAATAAGTGGGTGGCCATCAAAGTATAAAGAAAGATAAAGTGGATAGAGGGAGTCTGCAGTGTTTGCCCCGATGACTAGAAAAAACAGGTATCGCCGGAAGGGGCAGAAGTGGCGAGTGGCGGTAGTACTCAAATCACAATGAGTGCTGCTTCTGTGGTTGTCTTGTGTGGCGTTTTCAAGAACGTGTCAGCTGGTTAGCACAGCGCACTGGTGCTCATTGAGAAAGTCTGCCTGTCCATGGAGGAGTGCAGAGAAATCGGCGGGCCTGTGCCGCCAGACAGACGACCATCGGCGCCGTGTTGCCAGGGTTGCAGGTTCTGCAGTGCATGGAGAGAGGATGCACCAAGGCACAGGGCAGAGTCTCGCTGGTGCTGGCTGCTGCCAAGGGTCACCGTATTCGATGCTGGCGAGGTCTGCGGCGAAGACAGGTGGGACTGGGCTGCTGCCGCCGCCGCTGCTGCTGCCGCTTGGTGATGCGGGTGAAGGGCGAGGTCGACGGCCATGTCCGATGGGCCGCAGATGGGATGGTTGCCGTAGAGGGACTTGCTCACCACTTCGGCCTGCAGTGTCATCATCAACCGATTGGCCGCCTGTCTTTCCGCCTAGAGAGAGTGAGAGAGTGAGAGAGAGAGAAAAGACGTTAGTGGTCAAGAAGCAATGTGTAAGGCACACAAGCACACACTCCAGTGGCTATTTACCTCACGTTCTTCGGCTGTCTGCCTGCTGTTGTCGCCAAGGAGAGAAGGAAAAAGAAGTGAGCGTTTAATATTGAGTTTGTTTTGCCACTTAAGCAGTAATAGGTTGACGTGAAAGCGCGTAAAGTGGCAATGTTCTAATGATTGGCTAACCACAACACTAACAATAGACTGCTCGGGTCCATTAAGATCCGGTAAATGTAGCGCAATAGTGCCAGTTCTGTCAAACGCTAAGTGTTTGCAAACACAGTCGATTGTTTTGCTCTTTAGCTTTAATTAAATTGCAACTAGACAAAAACAGAGACTCTTTAGCCGTCGATCATCTGGGCTTGTAATCAATGTCGGCGGGCAAAGGGCAAAGGGGCCGCAGTGGCGCCAATAGTCCCAATTGATTCGATGAGTGCAGTCAATGGAGGTTGGCAGTGGTCAGTCTGTCTTCACTGCAGCCAGTGACCACGCCATTAGAAGGTCTGTCTGGCCAGCAGTGCACTAGCCAGCACCAGCACTAGCCTCCGACTGACACTTAGTGAGCTAATTTAGAGGCACATGGTGATTACAACAATGCCTGTAATCAGAGGCGATGGGGGTGCCGGTGGCAGAAAGGGAGAGCGCCGTCAAGTGCGCTCCTGTGAAGTGAGTGAAGCCCAGTGAACATCGTTCTGCGCAATGACATTTGCCACTGACTGACTGACTAACTGACTTCACCTAACTTCACTGGAAGCGGCTGAAGTGACCAGTAGACTTGGTTACCGCACTTTTTTCGCCAGCATGCTGCCATGTCATTCATCGAGCAACTGCAGTGGCTGCGTCAGTCGCATGAGAAGCGCCTGAGGGTACACTTTAAATCAGGACTGTTCGATAACAGATAGATGGGCACTATTTATACATACTATTATGGCCATTGCGCTGAAGCGAGTCACTCGCTCACTCTACTGGAGCACTCAATCAGTAGACAGATAGTGCCTGCAATTATTCAAATATTGACTAGCCTCTTAGATGCGACTTTGCCACACACACTAAACTACACAGCGCCGATATTAGCTTTAATTTGACATTTAAATTTAATTTGCATAAAGACTAGTCAAGTTGCGCCCTTTGAACAAGTGCTAAACCCAAAATGATCACTTACCGCCACTTAGTTCGACGATTTTGAAACCTGCAATGAAATAAAAGAAAGTTTGTACACGTTAAAACACAGTTCTGAGAGGGTGAATGCGGTCAGCCAGTGGAGCTGATGGTTTCACAGACTGTGAGTCCTCGCCCAGCCTATACTGACCATGTTTTCACTTGGGCGTCGGTCATCTTCAGAGTTTTTGCCAGGGTGGCCCGTTCTGCCGAGGCCAGGTACTTTTGCTTGTGAAAGCGTTTCTCGAGTTCGCAAATTTGCATTCGCGTGAACGAAGTGCGCGGCTTCTTTCGCTTTGGTGGTGTTCGATTTTGGTACGGGTGACCGATGCGGCGCGTCGGTAAGGCAGCATATCCCGGTCCAAATGGAAAGGTCACTGAAGGTAGGAAAAAGAAGATGAAGAACGGCAAACATTAAATGGGGGATAGTGCTAATTGCTGATTTGCCGCTTCGAGAGTTGAAGTTATTAGCAATGGCACTGACACTGCACACACACACATTACGTATTCAAATGAAGTGCTCAATTAAGGACTAGTTGTTGGCACTAATATGCAATCATCGGCAAATGAGATGCTTTTCTGCAGTCAGTGCACAGATAGAGCTATTGCAGTGAGACTGAAACATGGACGAGACTGACCGAGACAGGCATCGCTAAGCGGTGCAATAATAACAAATTACTAACTTATTATGCAAACCTTGAAACGTATTAATAAATTTTAACGACTCAACTGGACTGCTGGCTACTCTGACACACCACGATAGTCAGATATCAGCAGAGGAAAGCAATGCTTGATGAGCAACGTTAGCTCGAAGAATGACTCGATTCCGCCTGATGCTGATGCCCGTTTTGGCCATTATTTCTCGGTACTTCCTCGGCGCGTCTGCCATTTGAAACTTTTTTTTCATATTTGCAGTTTTTCCATCTGTAGCAGTAGTGTGTGTGTGCAAGTATGTAAGTGCTATTAGCTGGCTAATAGTGAGCATCGAGCATTGATTTGCGCCTCCAACATGTCTGCAGCTACGCAGCACATTTCCAACTGACGCCCAAATTATCTCCCTCTGATCACTTAAAGTGAGGCAGGACTCGTTAGGCAGTACACTTGGCCGGCCGCCTCTAAGCAATATTCAAATGTCTAGGTGTGTGTGTTTTAGCAAAATTGTCGCTTTCCAGATGATTAAGATTAGCTTGCCAGTCGCAAGTAATCATTGAGATAATATTCTGCAGTCATGGTCTGCAGTCATGGTCTTCTTAGAGCGAGAGAGAGAGAGCGAGAGAGAGAGAGAGAGAGAGAGAGAGAGAGAGAGAGAGA
>JAALOO010001828.1_pt1 | contig 13175 bp, 9 predicted proteins | sample 7257641 | NCBI WGS metagenome assembly JAALOO01 (sample SAMN14085613, study PRJNA598686) | mite metagenome | biome: ENVO:01001000; feature: ENVO:01001002; material: ENVO:01001226; isolation source: single female mite from University of Michigan culture on fish food culture... ... | reverse complement strand
GCAAAAAAAGGCTCGCTGTAGTCCTGGCTTGCCAGACTTACCCCCCTGTTTTTTTCGGTTTCTGTCTGTTTACGTTGTTGATTCACCTGTGATCTTGGATTCTTCCGCCAGAACGCCAGTGAAATGGCAAAGAGGAAAAATGCGACGCCAAAGGTGCAGGAGGGCTTTCGCGCCGGCTCCCACCACAGCCTGAACCCGGACCGGCCGAAGGATGCCACGCAGACGCACCTCCGCGACAAGGCGACCATCAAGCGGCTGTTGATGTACAAGGGCGGCAAGGCGGTGCACGACCGCCGTGGAAAGGTGGTCAAGGCGGCGCCCTTTCAGTCGCTGCTGCCCAGCGGAACGCGCGCCCGCATCGCCCCCAACCAGAAGTGGTTCGGCAACACCCGCACCATCACCCAGTCTTCGCTGCAGAAGTTCCAGGATGAGCTCGGCAAGGCAGTGCGCGACCCCTACAAAGTGGTGATGAAGCAGACGACGCTGCCGGTGACGCTGCTCAACGAGCGCGCCAAGTTCCAGCGCGTGCACATTCTCGAGACGGAGAGCTTCAAGGACACCTTCGGGAAGAACGCCAAGCGCAAGCGGCCGAAGATCAAGTTCGACGACCTGCAGACGTTCGCCTCGGCGGCCGACCAGAAGGCGGACGCCTACGACGCCGCCAAGGACTCCAATCTGATCGTCGACCGCGATTATAAGGTCGAGACGATGGAGAGCATCATGAAGAAGGGCCAGTCGAAGCGCATCTGGAACGAGCTCTACAAGGTCATCGACTCGAGCGACGTCGTCGTGCAGGTGCTGGACGTGCGCGACCCGATGGGCACCCGCTCGCGCCACATTGAGACCTTCATGCGCAAGGAGAAGCCGCACAAGCACCTCGTCTTTGTGCTCAACAAGTGCGACCTGGTGCCCACCTGGGTGACGCAGAAGTGGGTGACCCTGCTCTCCGCGGAGTACCCCACCATGGCCTTCAAGGCGTCCATCAAGACGCCCTTCGGCAAGGGCGCCATGATCAGCCTGCTGCGGCAGTTCTCGCAGCTGCACCTCGACAAGAAGCAGATCAGCGTCGGCTTCATCGGCTACCCCAACGTGGGCAAGTCCTCGGTGATCAACACGCTGCGCGCGAAGAAGGTCTGCAAGGTGGCGCCGCTGGCGGGCGAGACGAAGGTCTGGCAGTACATCACTCTGATGAGGCGCATCTACCTGATCGACTGCCCCGGGGTGGTCTACCCCGCCGGCGACACCGAGACGGAGATCGTCCTGAAGGGCGTCGTCCGCGTGGAGAACATCAAAAGCCCCGACGACTACATTCCCGCGGTGATAGAGCGCGTCCGCCCGGAGTACCTGCTGAAGGCGTACAAGATCGCCGAGTACGCCGACCACATTGACTTTCTCACGAAGCTGGCGCAGCGCACCGGCAAGCTGCTGAAGGGCGGCGAGCCGGACATCAACACCGTCGCGAAGATGGTCCTCAACGACTGGCAGCGCGGCAAGCTGCCCTACTTTGTGCAGCCGCCGGAGCGGCTCGATGAGACGGCGGCTGATGAGACCTCAGAGACCAAAAAGCAGCAGACATCAACAGCAGCATCAGCGGCGGCAAAGCGAACGCCCATCGCCACCATCAAGCAGGACCTCTCAAAGGTGGACGTCGAGCTGGAGTTTGAGGGCGACGACGTGAAGACGCTGCAGCAGCAGGCCAACCCCGAGGAGCTCTACCAGTCTGATGGGGAGGAGGATAAGGAGGAAGAGGAGGAGGAGGAAGAAGAAGCTGAAACTGAAGCCGAAGCTTCTGCTGATGAGGAGAAAGCGGAGGACGCCGAGGATATCGGTGAGGAAAGCGCTGAAAAAGAAAAAGAAGAGGAGGAGGACGCCGTCGATAGTGAGCTGGAGTACTCTTCAGAGGAGGAGGAGGTGGCAAATGACGACAGCCGATTCAATTCAGAGGGTGACAAAAAGTCTGCCGGTGGAAAGAAGGCCACTACTGCTGCTGCTGGCGGTCTCACCTCAAAGCTGCGCCGACGAAAGGAGCGAGACGCCAAAACAAAGAAGATTGGCGTCCACTTCTACGACACCATTCGCAAGAAGACCACGAAGCGCGCCAAGGTGGTGGACGCCGGCAAGGCGAGCAGAGGACATCGAAAGAAGAAGTAAAACAAAGTGTAACTGCTCAAAAGATAGTGAATATATATTTATACATCGTTTGGTGTTTGTTTGTATTGCTCGCGCATCATACACTAAAAGGACTCTCTGTTTATACACAAATCACTTCTTCCTGCTTTTGCCCATTTGCTCCTTTCGTTTCTTCAGATGCTTGGGCAGCTTGCTCTGTCGCTTCTCCCGCTGCTCCAGCTTGACGTTCAGCTTCCGTTGCTGAGAAAAGGAAGGGAAAGTGTTGATTAGAAAACAGCTGCTCTGTCAGAGGCGGCAAATCGAACTCTTGGCTCAACTTACCCTTTTCTCCTCGGCCGTTTCGTCCTTTGGCCGACCGGCGTGCTGGTGGTGACCTCCTTCCTCGTCGCTTCCTGACTGAGAGGCTTCGCCATCCGAAGAAGAGGAGGAGGAGGATTCATCGTCCTCGTTGTGAGCGGCCGCCAAGAGCGCCGGCTTTGTCGTAGCCCCACTGAGATCTGCCTTCAGTCCGGCCAGCGTCTTGTAGTGCGTCTGATCGCGGTTCGTCTGCGTTCGGTCGTAGTGCGCCACGTGGTCGAGCCGCTGCGGAATGAAGACCTGCTTGAAGACCTCCTCGTCGAGGGCCTCCTCCGCCCCCTGGCCGCCCTCCTCGGCGCGCTCCGCCGCCAGCTGCTGCGCCCGCTCCAGGTAACGGTCGATGTTCTTCTCGGTGATGTTCGGGTCGGTGACAAAGTCAAAGAGCTCCTTAGTGGTCATCGTGAGGACGCCCCGCCGCCCGAAGTAGTCGTTGACGTTGGTGCAGTCCTTGCGGAGGAACTCCAGCGCCGAGGGGTGGTCGTGCTCCACCGACTGCGAGACGTCGATGACAAAGATGGAGGAGTTGTGGTAGAGCAGGTTGAACTCGCTCAGGTCGGCGTGCACCAGGTGGCACTCGTTGAAGAGCTTCCGCATGATGAGGATGCACTCGAGGTAGAGCTCCTTGAACTTCGCCGGACTGAGGTTGCCGCAGTCCTTCAGCAGCGGCGCCGGAATGCCGTCCTTGCCCACGAAGTCCATCACCAGGACGTGGCTGCGCAGCACCTGCGGCTTCGGACAGTTGATGCCTGACTGGTAGATGCGGCAGAGGTTGCGCATCTCCTTCTCCGCCCAGGTGCGCACCATCTTCCGGGGGTTGTGGCGGCAGTAGCCGTGGCGAAAGCGAAACTCCCCCGACACGTACTTGTCGCGGTCTTTGAACACCAAAATGGAGGTTTTGTAGATCTTCACGGCCTTGTCGACGCCGCCTTCCTCACTGGATGTGGCGTGGTAGACGTTGGCCTCCTTGCCGGTGCTGATGCAGCCGTTGATCTGCTCAATGTAGCGGCGGTTGATCAGCTTGAAGAGAATCATCCTCGTGCGCGGGTCAAGCACCTGCTCCACGGTGGCTCGGTCGCACTTGTCCTTGATGCGCTTCCGCTCCTCGAAGATCTTCTTGTCCGTCACATTGAGCAGGTTCCACGTCTTATTGGTGACATTGTACGAGTCCAGGTTGATCTTGTCCTCGTACTTGCTGAACTTTTTCAAGTTCGGCTGGTAGTTGCCCGTCTGGATGTGCTCCCGTTTCGCCTGCTTCAGTTGATTGTCATCAAAGAACAGCTCTTCAACGCCGTCATCATCGTCGTCGTCCGCGTCTTCCTCCGCTTCATCTGGACTGTCCCGCAGCTGCTGCTTCGCCAGCAGTTGGCTGACTTTGTTCTCCGCCTCTGAAGATTGGCCCTCCACCTCGAAGGCATCGCTGAACTGGTTCTCGGTCTCGGTGGTGCCCATGATTTGTTGGTGAAGATTATTTCTCATGCGGCAATGTTTTTTTGCAAAAATAAAATACACACGTGAACCGCGCCTGCCCTTCGCAGAGTACGTAAGCACTGCCCGCGCACGTATTGCACAATCCAATTCGTGGCACCTCAAGTGCACCTAAACCCAAGCGCATCATCATCACCATCACCATCATTTTTTAGACCACCTAGCAACTCTTTTCCGCTCTTTATCACGTCAAAGGGGAGGGGAGGGAGGGGCTGCTGGTAACGGTGGACGCTAGCCAACACGATCAACGTGACCGTTTAATGGAATTTGCAGACAGACAGCCTGGCAGGCAGAGTGGCAGGGAGTGCGCGCACAGTGGCTGGCAGCGGCAGTCGCAGTTGAAGAATGCATACATCAACTATGGGCGAGATTGACGCGGCGGCTGCAGTGCTTGCGTAACAGTGGTGGGGCATCCAAAGCGCTATTCAAACAGAGCATAGGCACTGGTACTGTTGCTGCCGCTGTACAGTGGCTGCTGCTCTATACAAGGAAGTTGGACACTGCCGAACTGAGGATGAGAGTGTGAGTGCTTGATGGTATGTTCCGGCTTACTCGAGAACTCGACATTCGCTCCTCAGACGACATCTACTGCTCTGTCCACTCTGCTCAGTGAGCACCATAAGCCACCACCCAAGTCACAGATCGGATCGTCATCAGCAGCACAGCACAGCATTGCACCGTCGCCAGCGGCTCATCGTGCCGCCACCTGCTAATTAGCGAGACTGTTGTTCTCTGCTTTCCACAAATCTCCCCCCCCCCTTCCCCTCTTATCGCCGTGGCAGTCAACAGTTCTGGGGAAAGCATAGGCATCAGCATTAGCAACGACAGCAGTTGGGGAGAAAGAAAGAGAAAGAGACAGCGCATAAGCACACACACACACACACATAAATTATCAACGACGACCTGGACAGTAGTGCCACAGCAGCGCAGATCAGCACTCTGCCGCATCTCTGCCGCCAGTCTCCGCGCGCGCTCTCTCTCTCTCCCACTTGCTGCCTTTTGCTGACGTCCACGACGACAACGTTGAGGAGACGACCACCGACACTGTCTGCCGCCGCCGCCGTCACCACCACCAAGTGACAGCTCAACTTTTCAAAATCGACTGCTGGCCGTCCATTGGCCATCATCCACTGGCATTCAGGCGTCGGCGGCGGCGGCGGCCGATTTTTGCATCATAGCTACCGGCGGCCGGCCAAACTGAGAAACTGGGCAGGAATCTTCTTCCTCTCCTTCTTAACCAGCTGCTGCTGCAGGAGACAAAAAGAAGGAAAGAAAGATTAAGCAAACCAAGGCGGCCGAAGAAAGAGAGGGAGAAGAGGAGAGCGAAGAATAGTGGAGAAGAGCCGCGAGAGAGTTGTTAACCGCCTGAGCCGAAGAGAGAGGAGCAGAGTGGAAGGAGAGACATCGGCGGCAACGAGCGCCACGATCGGCGCAAAGTCGAAACCTCGACGGAGCTCAAGAGAAAGAGAGCGAGAGAGACTGTCCGCGACTACGAGCCAGCCAGAGAACACACACACATTACGTGGCATCGAGGGTGCACAACATCACATCAGCCAAAAAGTGTCTGCCGGCTGCTGCTGCTGCTGCTGCTGTTGTCGCTGTCGCTGCTGTGCTCCATTATCGGCGAGCTAGCCTGCTAGCTCAGCTTCTCGCTCCCTTCATGACCGCTGCTGCTGCTTTGATTTGGACTTGATGGTTGCCATCGACACCGACACTACTACCATCATCACCACCGCCATCATCATCGTTGAAGACCGACCGTAGAAAGAAGAAGAAGAAACAGTACCAGCACTAGCACCAGCATCAGCAACAGCATCAGCACCATCAGCAGTAATTCGCCATCCTCAGCATTACAGACAGAGACCCACACACATACTCACACACACACATTCACACACACACGGACAACGCTCACCAGCTCATCACTCTTCATCGACCACCACCACCGCCACCACCATCTTCATCGTCATCGTTGAAGCGGAGCACTTTACAGCAGTGGCCACACCAGATTACCAGACACTACTTCTGTCGGCATCACAGCCCAGCTCAGATTCAACTTCAATTCGGTGTGTAGTTCTTTGCTTCCTCGAACTTTCTCCACCACCACCACTATTATCATCACCTCCGAACACACCCACCTCTAATTGAGTCAAATAGAGGAGGAGGAAGAGGAAGAGGAATTCAGCAGCAGACGTCGCGACGGTCGCCTGTTGGTGGATGACTTTGACCAGGCGGTGGCACACCTGCTATTGCATTTCGGTAAGTGGCTGGTGCTAACGATGTTCTAAAACTACGGCTGTTGTGTCTGTCCGAGCTAGAGTCCCACCCGCCCGTTAGCTTTTCTTTAGGCGCCGGCACTTAGCCACCCTTTGTCTGTTAGCGTCTGTGTCGTTATTTCTCATTTCTCCCTTTTTCTTCATTTCATTTGTCTCATTCATTCATTCGGCTTATTTGTCTTTCGACCCAGTCGGCAAACAGTTGTTCTGCTGTTGTCCACCACCACCACCGCTAAACCGGCTTTAGTTGTTGGATTTAAAGTTTGCCTACCTCAACTTGGCATTTTCTTCCAAACCGGTTTCAGCTATAAAACGCTCGTACATTGTTGGATGGACAGTTTCTTTTTCTTCTTCTTCTTTTTCTGTCGTCCAACAAATGTCTTCTTCCTCTCAGCGCTGCTACGGCGCCTACCGATAGAACGGCTTGTGTGCCTGTGTGGAATGTCTGTTGTTTTTTGGCCGTCTGTGCCGCTGCCGTATCCTCTCCGTTGATGAGCAGAGACAGCATCTCCCTTATACTACAATTTACTCATTGTGTGTCCATTTTCTTTCTCTCTCCTCTTCCTTTCCCTTCTGCAGATCATACTGTGCATATCATGGCTCTAATTTTCATATTTGCGCTTCTCATAATCGCGTTGATACTATTCGTCGCCATGCTCATCTACGGCACCCGAGAGAAGTCCTATGAGCAGGCCATAGAGGAGCAGCGAAGCAAAAGTAACTTTGACCTGCTCCTCTCGGGCAGCGGCAAGTCTGAGAAGGAGGCCGCCAGCAAGAAGGAGTCAAAGAAGGCGAAGAAGCAACAATCAAAGGAATCAGGTGCCAAAAACAAGAACAACAACAAGGACAGCAAGGCCGCAGGAGTGACGGCGGCCAAGAAGGAGGCGACGGCAGTAGCCACTGCCAAGGCCACCACAACCTCTGCTCCAGTCGCTCGAAAAGAGGCGGCTCCAGCTCCCAAAACAGTGGCCCAGGAGCTGCAGAAGCAGCAACAGCAGCCAACGACAGACGTCGTTGACGCAGAGGCGCCAGCCGCCGCCCCCACGCCTGCGCTGCCTTCGGCGAAGCAGCTGAAGAAGGCCGAGCAGAAGGCGGCCAAACAGCAGGCCAAGCTGCTGCAACAGCAGCAGTCGCAAGAAGCGGCCACGGCCCTGGCTGCTGCCCTCGAAGAGCAGGAGGAGGAGGAGGTGGTCGAGCAAGTGACCACCACTGCCACTTCAGCTCCAGTCACTGCCGCACCGAAGGCGGTGGCACCAGCACCAGTTGCTGTAGAACAGCCTGTTCAGCAGCAACAGCAGCATACGCCCAAGTCGGGCAACAAAAAGGGCAAGCGCTCTGTCTCTAAAGGTAGGTTTGCTGGTGAAGGGGAGGTTGTGACAGCTTTGTTTACTGACTTTTATTGCTTCTCTGACACTCACTCACTACCACTACTAGCCTCACCGAAAGAGCTTAGCTTTGAAGATATTCTGGAGCTGGTGAACTCCTCCTACTTCTCGGCTGATGATATCACCCGCCTCACAGATGCTTTACTAAATCGGCAAGCGGAGGAGCAGAATGCTGACTATAACTGGCATAAGGTAACTGGCACTAATCAACTGCAACAACTCTTTTTCCACTTTGTACCCTTCTAACCTTCCACCTTTTCCCTCTCCCTCTTCCTTCCCAGAAAAACGACCCCCTGGAGACGCTGCAGAAGCAGCTGGCGGAGCGCAACGAGCTGATCGACCAGCAGACGAAGAACATCGAGGCGGCGAAGAAGAAGGGCGAGCTGTACTCGGTGGAGATCATGACGCTGAAGCGGGCGATGAGCAAGGCGGCGGCGGAGAATGAGACGCTGCGCAAGGAGCTGGCCGCCGCGAAGAGCAGCTACGCGCTGATGCTGCACGAGGCGGAAGGGAAGGCGACAGCCATGGCCGCCGCCCGGCTCGAGCAGCGCGTCCACGAGGTGCGCGCCGAGGAGCGCGCCCGCCTCGGCCAGGAGGTGGCCAGTCTGCAGGCGGAGGTCGGCCGCCTGGGCGGGCTGCTCGCCACGCAGGCCGACGGCCTGAAGGAGCAGGCGGCGGCGGACGGCGAGGAGCTGGCCGCCCTCCGCCTCCAGCTCGAAGAGCGCGACCGTGAGCTGGCGGAGGCGGCCGATCGTGAGCAGCACCTGCTCGATCGGAGGAACCAGGAGGTGACGAGCCTCGAGGCGAAGGTGACCCGCCTCACTGCAGAGCGTGACCAGCTGGAGGTGGCCAGCAGTCAGCAGCTGGCGGCCAGCTCTGAGGCGGAGGCCCTGCAACTGGAGATCAAGAACCTGAAGGCGGAGCTGAGCGAGGCGGCCAGCCAGCGCGCCCAGCTGGAGGCGTCCCTCGGCGAGCTGAAGAGCCAGCAGGCGAGCACGGAGAGGGCAAAGGCGACGGCGCAGACCGACTCCGACTCGCTGAAGGCGCAGCTCGCCCGACTGGAGGCGGAGAAGGCGCAGCTGGCGGCGGCGGTGGCCACCAGCGAGAAGGAGGCAGCGGCGGTGACCGCCCACTCTGACGAGCTGAACAGTCGGCTGGGGGCCAGTGAGGGTCGGCTGAGCTCGCTGACGGCCGTCCTGAAGAAGGCGCTGGGCCTGGCGGTCGACTCTGAGGGCCTGCAGGCGAGCCTCGAGGAGCTGAAGACGAAAGCGTCGCAGTACGAGGCGCTCAGCGGCAAGCACGCCGACCTGAGCGAGCTGCTGGAGCAGGTGACGGCGGAGAAGGAGGCGCTGCGGGGGCAGCTCGACTCGCTGAAGCACGGCAACAAGGAGGAGGCGAAGATGTCACAGGAGTACTCCAGTGCTCTCCAGGAGACCGTAAGTGATGATTAGGAAGTAGTGTGCTTTCTGATTATAATGCCTACTCTACCTCTTTTTTGCAGGAGAAGATTCTCAATGAGATGCAGGAGAAGTACCTGAAGAGCAAGAATGAGCAGAATCAAAAGCTAGAGGAGCTGGAGCGACTGCTCGCGGAGAAGGGCGAAGAGGAGGAGACGGTGAAGGAGGAGCTGAGCAAGTGCCGCGAGAATATTGACCAGCTCAGCAGAGTCAATGACGGGGTAAGTGGGGGTGGTGTGGAGTTTGTTTTGTATTCATTGCTCACCTCTCTTTCTCTCAACTTCAGTTGACCGGTCAGCTTCGCGACCTTAAAGAGCTTGTGTCGAGCAAGGAGGCGGTCATTGCCGGCTTCAAGGCGAAGGAGGAGGGCTTCCAGGAGGACCTGGAGAAGATCAAGGAGGAGAACAAGACGCTGAACAGCAAGATTGTCAAGCTGAACAATCTGGTGCAGATTGGCAAGCACTCCTTCCAGGAGGAGAGCGAAAAGGTGCAGAACCTCGAGTCGATGCTGAACGGCAAGGAAACGGCCGTGGCCGCGGTGGCCAACAATGGCAACTCGAGCACGCCCCCCACCTCCAATGGCAACGGCTCCAGCTAGGGCTGAACTCTTCTAATCTTATCTTCAGATCAGCTTTTCTAAAATGCCACCACTACCACAAGCCACCGCCTCTGCAACTTCTGTTTCAACTCTTTATCTCTTCTCTTCTCTTCTCTTTTTGAGCCACACAAATCGGTGATATTCTTCTTCTTCTTTCTGTTTTTCGTCCCTATCCCCTGTGTTTGGAACCACCTCACAACTTTTCTTCATCTCCGTTCTCCCCTTCAACACCCCAATACAACACAAACTAAAACTGGACGGTTGAACTTTCTATTTTCTATCTGACACTTTTGCTGCAATAGTGTGCTGCATTCGCTGCTGCAATTTGAATATTTGGATGCAATTCTTCAATTTTTTCTCCTTCTCCTTCTTCTTCTCTTGATTCTCTTTGCTCTTGCGCCTAAAAGTGCCCCTCCCCATCTTCTTTTTCCCCATCTTCCCTCCCCTTTCCTCCTTCTCCCCCAAGTGTGTCGCACCTCTTAGCAGGCACGATCAATCGATTATTTTTTATACACGTTTTCCAATATGAAAGCTTTATTTTTATTATTAATTATTTCTATTTATACACACACCCACACACCCAATGATGATGATGATTATGATTACCACAGCCACCACAGTCACACCGCCCACACCGGAGAAACGTTTCATTTCCGCTACTACCGAACACACCCACACACCTACGCCTACTACACAGACACAGACAAACACACGCCTACTACTGACGTCGAGGACCACAATGTTATATACTTGATGATGATGATGTAACTGTATATTTATTATTATTCAAAGAAAAACTCTATTATCTAATTAAAAGCCATTATCAGCGCACTCATTCTTCGAACTAGAGATTTTCACTTCGCATCCTTTTTCTCGGTTAAAAGTTTTACATTTTTAAAAAAATCTTTTCCTATTCTTACTCACCGAGCTGAAACGATGATCATCACTGATCCAATGTCTTTCTGGTGAAAGAGTGCAGAAAAGCGCTGCAGTGGTTCACAGTGAAGCGCACACACACCGCAAACAATAGGTATTGCAAACAGGTGTGCAGTGGTCTGATTACAATGGGTTTCCATGGCTCCAACTTTTAGTTTTGGCTCACTGATGATGAAAATGATATTACGACTAACTCATGGCGGTGACGGCGGTGATTGCCACCATCTAGTGAAAACACAGGTACAAGCCCAGTTCCAGTTAGTCACGGCTGTGTGCACCAGTTCTAATTTGTTCCAGCGAATCACAGCAAGCCAAAACAACAACCAAAACAAGGATGACCGCCACCGTCGACTCGAAGCTGATTCTGACGAACTACGAGGAGAGCATCTGCCGGGTGCACTTTCTGCTGGTGGGCGAGGTGCTCGCCGCCCTCTTCGTCCTCCTGGCCACCCTCATCGCCGCCGTGCACTGGTACGACTACAGTCTGCTGGCGTACGCCCTCCTGGTCACCGGGCTCACCTTCTACAGCGCCTGGACGCTGCACATTCGCCTGCTGATCGCCGCCACCGCCCTCCTCTTCCTCGAGGTGGCCTTCAAGCTGGCGGCGCTGGTGGTGCTCAGCCACGACCGCATCACCATCTACAACGAGTGCTACCTCCCGATGAAGGTGGGCGAGACGGTCTGCCAGTACGAGAACTGGCGAGACGCGCTGGTCAACCTGGCGAACGGCATCGCCTTTCTCTTTCCCTCCACCATTGTCACCTTCATCAACATGGTCTCCTGTCTGTACTTGGTGTATTTGTTCAAAAACAGCCGGCGGTAGTAAAACATGACAGGGAAAAGGGGGATACACATTTTCTATTTGAAGGCGAGCTGGTCGCGCAGGTGCGGCGTCGAGGTGAGGTTCGCCTTCTTGCCCAGCCGCATGCGGCTCTTCTGGTAGATGCGGTGCATATGGCCGATGTCCTTCGCCCGCTGCAGCGCCGTCTCTCGGGTGGTGGCGCCCGTCCAGCCGAGGGCCTTGTAGTTGGTCATCACCTTGTTCAGCAGCTCCTTGTTGCGGGAGCGCTTCTCCGCCGGCTGCGCCTTCAGGTGCTGTTTGTAGTAGACGAAGAGCGAGCGGTGGCCGATGACGGCGCCCGAGGGCAGCTTCAGCTGGTAGTCGCTGCCGTCCAGCTCCTCAATGTTGATCTCCTCTGCTGGCCCTTCGCCTCTTTCTCCGCCCTCTCCGTCCGGGTAGCTGGCCGAGTAGTCGTAAAAGTCCTCGAACTCCAGCAGTGTTTCGCTGTTACTGCCCGAGTCCATCTTAATCTTCGAGTGGCCCTTGTCGAGCATGTGCTGCTGTGCGGACTTCTTCGAGGCGAACTGCTTGCCGTAGTCGCTGCAGTACAGACAGCACCGGCCGGAGGCGATCTTGATGCCGAGGTAGTTGAGCAGGCCCTTCAGGTCGACGCAGTACTCCACGTCGGGAATGAAGAAGGTGTGCGCCTGGGACATGTGCACCAGATTGGCGGCCATGTCGGCAGACTGATCACCGCAGAAGAGGCAATCGGTGATGGGAATGCCCTCCAAGACCTCCTCGTCGCTGTCCACCTCTTCCCAGTCGGAGTCGTTGAAGTCCTCGGCGTCGCCGTCCACGATAATCACCTCTTCGGTCTTCTTGGCACTTTCAGGTGGGGCAGCAGCAGCCTGCTTGGGTTCATTGCACACCGGTTGAGGACCCTCCACCTTTGGAGAAGACTGAGGAGCTTTGTCACTACTCGAGGAGACTTTATGCGTCCGATTGCCGTTTCTGCTGGTGGTGATCACCATGGCGAGGTGCTTCTTGCTGGCATTGTGCTGCGTGAAAGCCTTCTCATTGGTGAACTGCTTGCTGCACGTCTCACAGTAGAAGGTGAGCGGCTCGGCGGGCGTTTCCGGGTTCGCCTCGGCGGTGTGCTTCTCCAGCACCACCTGGTACTCCGCCTCGGGCAGGGGCGCCAGCTGATTGAGCTTTCGCTTCAAGTTGTAGATGTGCCATTCGCTCTTGTAGTGGTCGCGCTGAATGTCCGCCGAGCCCAGGCTGACGCGACAGGTCAGACAGGTGAACTTTTGCATGTCGAGGAAGAGAAAAAGAAAGAGAGAAATATGCAGATCAGTTCAGAGGAAGTGGTCTCTCTTGGAACAGGTCGTACAAGATGAAGAAACGGTGTGTTGATTTTATACGCACTGCAAACGACGCCAGCGTGCTGCTGATATCTCTGCGACGTACTCTACTGATGGACGCAAGCTTACCTGGGGGCGTTGGTGTGCCTTCCTAGTGCCCTCCCTTTCTCTCTGTTCTGTACAGTCACGCACTCGATTAATGACCCGCAAGTTAAAGTTCACTGCCCCTTCGAATTGTTTATTTTTTGCGCAAACTTCTTTTCGTGAACTTTCAAAGTGCAACTTAGGACTGAAAATTCGGGGCTCTTAAAGCACGGGCACAACGTGTAAATAGTCAGGCTGTGCCACAACGCGCAGCTAGCGCGTTTACACGGTGACAGCTCGCCTGCGCTGTTTTCGGTTGAAG
>JAALOO010001826.1_pt1 | contig 13185 bp, 6 predicted proteins | sample 7257641 | NCBI WGS metagenome assembly JAALOO01 (sample SAMN14085613, study PRJNA598686) | mite metagenome | biome: ENVO:01001000; feature: ENVO:01001002; material: ENVO:01001226; isolation source: single female mite from University of Michigan culture on fish food culture... ... | reverse complement strand
TCCATTTAGGACTTGTCCAGGGTGAACCGATAATCATTACCGATGGGTTTATTGCTAATATTTCCTTTAGTACGGGTATGATATAATTAATCTCTTCATCCTGCAGTGCAAAGTTTCCCTGCCCCGGGGTATCCCAGCAGGTATATTCAGAAAGGGAAAAATCGGAGCATCCGATCGCTATGCGGATGTAGCTCATGCCCATGCCTTCGGTGTCCGAGAAAGTTTCTTTTAAAAACTTCGTGCGATCTTCCTTTGTCATTTTTAGCAAATTGTAGCAGGTGGAGCCGGTGATGGCCGCTCCGAAGCCGTCCATCGTTTGGAATTTGGTGGTAGGGTCCAGGGTTATGGTGTTGGGTGACATGTTGCTTTTGGTGCTAAAATCTTGGTAGTGTTGATAGAAGTCGTAGACCCTGTTATTGGAGGTGACAACGATTTTCACATCACCATCAGTTTTGATATTTGAGGTATCCGATGGGGTAAAGCTATCATGCGAACATGATGATGCCAACATTCCCGCTAGCACATAGGTTAGTAACATATTGTTTTTATTTTTAGTATTCATAAGATTTTCTATTCAGTAGGATTAATAGCCGGGGTTCTGAACGATTTTTGGATTCTGGTCAATAACAGTTTGCGGAATAGGCAATCTGTAAGAGGAACTACTAAAAGGATATATTTGCCTCAGACGTCCTTCATCTTTTCCATATACGGCATTCATGACAGGTTCCACCTTCTCGAGGCGTACCAGGTCAAACCAGCGTTGGCCTTCAAAAGCGAGCTCGAGTCTTCTTTCTTTCAATAGGGCATTTAACATGCTCTCGGATGAGGACTTAACGGCGCTGGTTAGCGGTGGCAGTTCTACGCGCGCGCGTACCCGGTCGATGATCGCTGCGGCTGCTGTTAAGTTTTGGGATGGCCCCTGGATGAGGGCTTCCGCTTTTAGAAGAAGAATGTCTGCATACCGCATTTTTATTATGCTGCTAAAGGCCGAGCGTAACTTGAACATAAATGGGTAGTTACTGCTGGGGTAATAGTTACTCCAACCAGCGGCATAGTAGACTATCGATTCACTCGAGCGAATTTCATCACCTTCGTCTGCGAAAGCTTTAATAAGATCTCGTGAAGGGGTGATCCATTTTGCCCAGGTGAAGGCGTTGTCGTAATTTGTTAAATCGCGACCGAACATCCATGTTGCCCAGTTGCCACTGCCCGAGAAAAACTGCGCTTCAAGGATCGACTCGCTGGTATTTCTCATCTTGGTGTCCGTAATGGCTTCATTCATTCCGAACAGGTCACTGTAGTTGTCCACTAGATCATACCCGTCTGCGGCTAACTCATCCGCATACTGGATCACCTTGGCGTAGTCGCGGAGCGGCTTTTCTGCGTATACTTTAGCAAGCAAAGCTTTGGCGACAGATTTTGTGAATAGCGTTTTATTGCTGGCATTACTCTGGGGCGCTGAATCGATCGCATCTAGGCAGTCCTTTTCTATCTGCTGGTAGGCCTCTAACTCACTATTTTGCGCAGGGAAATAATCATCGTAAACATCTTCAATTGTTTCCGAAGTGATATCGCCTGCTATGGTCGTGATAACAGGGATGTCACCCCATATACGGACCATGTCAAACAGTATCAAGGCACGGAAGATCTTTGCTTGACCTTTCATTTGCGCGCGCTGGGCGGTAGTTAGCGCGTTATCGTCAACCGAATCGATGTTTACAATAAGGAGGTTCGCCCGGGCAATATCTTCCATATACCGGTTCCAGTCTCTTAACAATACGGAGTTAGAGCCTTCAATAGCGTTGTTCTCAAAAGGAACGACTTCGGCCCCAGTTGTTCCGGCATAGGCATTGTCGGCATGCGAATCGGCTATTAAAAGTAAATCCACAAACCAGTGCTCCTGACGGTCGCGCATCTGGCGGTATATTGTCTGCAGGTGATTTTCTACGGCTGCTTTGTCTTTGAAGGCTACCTGCTTGCCGGTTTCATCCACGCCTTCGGTCACATCGGAAAAGGAATCTAAGGGATCCCTATTTAGCGAGCAGGAAGCTGCTAGAATTACGACCGAGAGAAAGAAAAATTTATATAGGATACGTAACATGATTATTATCAATTAAAATTCAAGATTAACACCAAACACAAAAGCTTTACTCTGCGGGTATGTCCCCCAGTCGATGCCTTGTACGGCTCCACTGTTCCCCCACTGGTTTACCTCGGGATCCATTCCCGAATAGCCGGTGATGGTGAGTAGGTTACTCACCGAAATATACGGCTGCAGACGGCCGATACCTTTATTGCGCAGCTTCTCGCCGGCGAAGTTATAAGATAGTGAGATGTTTTTCACGCGCAGGTAGCTTCCATCCTCAATGAAATAGGTGGAGTTGCGCATGGTGTAACCGGCTTTAGGCACATCGGTCAGCTGACCTGGAATCTGCCAGCGGTCGAGTACCTTTGTCGTTTGGTTTTTACCATCATACATGCCTTCTGTTTCCATGCGGGATGCGTTGAAAATATCGTTGCCGTATGACCCTTGCAAGAGTACGCTGAGGCTAAAATTTTTGTACGAGAAATTATTGGTAAGCCCAAAGGTAAAATCCGGGTTTGGATCACCGATATAGGTGCGGTCGGTAGATGATATCTTTCCATCACCGTTCAGATCCCTGTAGTTGAGCTCGCCTGTTTCTGGGTTCACGCCGTCAGAAATATAACCGTAGAATCCACTCATCGGACGCCCTGGTTCGTTGCGTACAACCTGTTCATTGACCAGCTCACTGGTGGTTGCATCCATATATATTTGCTGCAGCTCGAGGCTCTCCAAACGATTTCTGTTAAACGATATATTAAACTCCGTATCCCAGAGCAGTTCTTTAGTAAGATTTTTCGTGCTGATCGATGCTTCAAAACCCTTGTTGACCATCGCACCTTCATTTCTTGTTATGCTGCTCGCTGGGGCGGCACCGGCCGGCAAGGAAACAAACATGAGCATATCGCGCGTGCGCTTGTGGTAATAGTCAAGGGCAAGTGTCACCCGGTTATCAAAGGCCGTGAAGTCAATACCAAAGTTGGTCTGCGTGGTAGTCTCCCAGCGTAAGTCTTTGGTGCGTAGATTGGCCTGAGAAATTGTAGGTAGCGCATTCTCCTGGTCGGTTTTAAACCATTCTACACGGTTAATATTATACAGCTGCAAATAGGCGTAATCTCCGATTCCCGACTGGTTTCCGGTTTGTCCCCACCCGCCGCGAATCTTCAAATCGTTGATCCAGGATACGTCATTTAGAAACTCTTCGGAGGACAGGCGCCATGCTGCCGACATAGACGGAAATACACCCCAGCGGTGGTCGGGGTGTATTTTTGAAGACCCGTCGCTACGTAGGTTCGCTGTAAATAGGTAGCGGCCGTCATAGTTATAGGCTGCCCGGGCAAAATAGGACATGATTGACCATTCAGAGGCGCCCGATCCCGTTCCGTCCCACGATATTTTGTTGGCCGCATTTAAGGTGCGTATCAAATCACTAGCATAATGGGATCCGTAGATGTAGTTATTGGTATACTTGGAATCTGTCCAGGACGAGCCAGCCATCGCTTCGATATTATGCAGACCAAAGTTGTTGGTATAGGTCAGCACGTTGTCAAAGGTGAGCACAGTGTTCATACTTCTAGTATCTGAGGCCTCTCCACGCTGATTTCTGCCCCATGAGGTAGAAACGGGATCCAGGAATGTGGTGTTAACCGAGTTTCTGCGGTCCAGCGTGAATGAGGACTTGAAGGTCAGCTCGGGTAAGACCGTAAAAAGGGCACTTCCAGAGGCGAGGAGCCTGTTTTCTTTGTTTTTATTGTTTTGGCTACGCGCCATATTTTCTAGTGGGCTGGTGATGTTTACCCCGTAAAAGTTTGCATTATATTGGTCTGGATTCTGCGGATTCCAGATGGGTGCGAACGTAGGTGTGTTGATTGCCGATAGTACGACTCCACCACGGTTGGCACCTGTTCCGGTGCTTATTCCGTTGTCGGTATAATCCGAATAGTTTACGTTGGCATTGATCGTTAGCCATGGCCGGATCTTGTTATCTACGTTCGCGCGGAAGTTGTAGCGCTTGAAGTAGGTGCTATTGATTACCCCCAGCTCATCGATGTACCCACCCGAGAGAAAATACTTGAGCTTTTCAGTTCCATCGCTAATAGATACCTGATAGTTCTGGATGCGCCCGCGCTGGTAGGTCTCTTTAAACCAGTCTGTTTGATCTGTTAAGTTCTCTGGAAGTGTAACCAGTCCTATTTCCTTTTGCAGATCCATATACTGCTGGGTGTTGAGCACATCAATGTTGCTGGTCACCACATTTTGCGTTATTTGGGTGTTAAAGCTTATTTTCCCTTGTCCGCTTGCGCCCGACTTTGTTGTGATCAGCACCACGCCGTTTGCTGCCCTGGAGCCATATATTGCTGCCGAGGAAGCATCTTTGAGCACCTGCATACCGGTGATGTCAGTGGGAGAGAGGAAGCGGATGTTATCGACCGGCACGCCATCCACGACGTATAAAGGATCGTTGCTGCCGTTGAACGATGTTGTTCCCCGAACGCGGATGGACATCGCGGCTCCTGGCGCACCATTAGGCTGGGTGACGGCTACGCCGGCTGCTTTGCCCTGCAAGGCTTGAGCGACATTGGTTATCGGCCGCTCATCAAGATCTTTGGTCGATACGCTCGATATGGCCGTTGTGACATCTTTCCTTTTCACCGATCCATAACCGATGACGACGATGTCTTCTAACATGTTGTCTGATGCGACAAGCTGAATAGCCATCGCGGATGTTGTGGCCGGCACGGTTAGCGTTTGGTAACCGATGTATGAAACTTGCAGGCTGCTTCCTGCGGGTACGGCAGCTAGGGTGAAATTCCCCAGGGCGTCTGTTACGGTGCTGCTTGTGGAACCGATCACCGCTACGGTGGCACCGATGATCGCTTCTCCATTTGCCGCATCACTCAGCGTACCTTGTACCCGGATGTTTTGCTGAGCAAAAGCCAGCGAAACGGTGCAGGTGATAAAAAAGATAAAGGCGAGAATTTTAACTCTCCACATAGAAATTAACATAAGTTTGATTAAGCGTATTTGTATAATAATTGTTAGCTCTCTGCTACTTTAGGTTTATCAGAGACTATAGTTACAAATTTAGCACGAAGGTTTCGGACTAAAGAAGAATACAGGCCGCGGTAATACAAATAGTAGGTTGTTTTTGTTTTTAAGTATTTGTATTACAGTTTATTGATTCGTTTTTCTTTTAACTAAATAGTATGTGGGGAAACAGCGGTTTTACGTTATTTTTTCTCAAAACCACCGATCAAAAGGACTGCTTTTTCGAATTCTTCTTTGGTGGTGCGGATATTGTTTCTGACTTTCACGCGGTAGTTATAAATCGTTTGCAGCGAGCAGCGTAGGAACCGCGCAATCTTGGTCGTGTCGTTTATACCTAGTTTTATTAGTGCGTATATACGCAGCTCGGTGTTCAAAAATTCCGCTGCCGGCGGTATTATTTTTTGATCATCCAGGAGCAGCCCCCGAAACTCGGCGATGAAATTAGGATATAGGTTTAGGAAGATAACGTCGAAATTCCGATAGAGCTCCTCGAGCTCGGATTTGACGAAGTTATCTGTTTTAAGCTCTTTTTTGAGCTGCCGGATATCATCGCTCATAGCGTGTTTATAGAGCGCGTTACGATACTGCTCGTGTTTTTCAATGTAACTCGAGCAGATCTCAAAAAACTGGGTGATGTATATCTCTTTAATATGGCTCGCCTCAGAAAGGTTGCTATTGGACTCCTTGAGGCTTTCATTTAATTCCAGGAGCTCCTGGTTTGTGGAGTGTAGCTCCGCGCGGATGATGTTTAGTTTTTTCTTTTGCCGGTTAACTTTTATGATGCCCCCTAAAAGCAAGATCGAAAGCAACGAGATCACCGAGAGCGAAAGGACTAAAAACTGCTTTTCTTTACGCTCTTTATCTTGGAATGCGGCATTAATCAGCGGGTAGAAGGTTGTGCTCTCAATGGTGCGGTAACGTACGTTACAGAATATAGCGTCCTGGATAGCCTGCTGTATATATTGATAAGCGCGCACGATATCACCTTTTTCATAGAAGGCCAGCGATAAGTTCTGAAGAGAGGCGTTATCCATTATCGCGAGGCGCATGTCTGTAATGGCTGAGATGCTCAAATAATTTATCTGAGCCTCCAGATCGTTATTGCGTTTGGCAATCACACCCAGGTAGTAGGCAACTAGCGCGCGCTGTGGTGTTTGTTCGCCGGTGCGCTTGAGCAGCTCTTCGAGCATTTGCTGCGCTCGGGTATCTCCAAAAGCGTATAACTTAGTCGTTGCGAGTGTTATTTGGTATTGCAGGCTGCTAGGATCCAGCACCTGCAGCAGGGAATCTCGGTACAGCTCGCTACGTTTATAGTAACTGGAGCTGTTGCTGCTTTGTCCGTAGTGGCTGCAAAATTCGGTGAGTGTGGTGAAATATAAAGGCAATAACGCCGAATCTAAGCTCTCGCGCTGGATTTTGTTGAGAATTCTTTGAGACTCAATATATTTCCCTTCCGAGGAAAAAAGGCCGGCTAGCTTCAGGTTAGATTCGTTCATGGCGTGGCGGTTCGCAGCTTTTTGCGCTAGGATGATGTTTTTCTGCACATAGGCGATCGCCGAATCGATTTGGAATTTCTCGTACTGAGCAATAATGCGGCTGTTGAGGCGGTAATGCTGATCGAATGATCCGAGCACCAAGGCGCCCGAGTCTTTTAATGCACTGATTCTTTTTAGTTTTTCAGCTTTGAAATTCTCTTTGTTTTTTAAAGTAAAATCCAGCCTAGCACGTACAGAATCTGTATATTCATTTGCTGAGCCAGCGAAATGGATGAATACGAGAAATAAACAAATGACAAATCTGTACATGGTCTGAAAATGGATAAAAATTGCTCCCTGCAAAAGTATGAAATTATTAGCAAGCTGGATTTTAATTATTGTTGTTGCCGTGAACCTGAGACTAGGAAGGAATGATTGGAATACATCAGATCAGTATGGTTGATCAGGATCGAATTATGAATTTCCGGAGATGAATTTTGAATTTTCGGGAATTAAACTTTGAAATTTCTGATGTTAAATATGTAATTTATTCTTAATCAATATCTTATTGTCTTTTCTTTTGAGAATCATCTGGCGGTGAGAAATAAAAGTTGCTCTCCTAAATTGAACCAGTCAGGAGTTACAAATAATTAAAACAAACTTAATTTTATAACCGTATCTTGGAAATTTAAATTTCTTAACTTTTGAAATGTCTATACGTAAAACTATCGCCATAGATATGGATGGCGTCCTTGCCAATAATATGGCCCATTATTTAGATTACCATTTCAGTGCAACTGGAATTCGAATTACGGAAGATGAAATTCAGGGCAAACCTGAAGATAAATGCTTCGATGATCCAGATGCCGTTTATCGGTATTTGGCTATGCCTGACTTCTTCCGTACACTACCGGTGAATCCCGATGCGCAGGAAGTTGTTAAGAGGCTAAATGATCATTTTAATGTATTTATCGTGTCTGCAGCGATGGAATTCCCATGGAGCTTAGTTGAAAAATATAATTGGCTCGCAGAATATTTTCCATTTATTAGCTGGCATCAAATCGTTTTTTGCGGCGATAAAGGAATTATAAAGGCTGATTATATGATTGATGACCATAGTTACAACCTTAAATCATTTTCCGGTACTGGTTTATTGTTCAACTGCTATCATAATATTAATGAGACTGAGTTTGAGCGGCTATCTGGTTGGAAAGATGCAGAGCGGTATTTTTTCGGTGGTAAGTAGAATAATGATTGAATAAGTAAATCCTTTTCCGATTAATATTTAGAGATTACGTCATTTTGGTTTAGGTGGGTACCTCTGGAAAAAAAAGAAAGAACTCTCCATTGATCCCTTTCTGTTTGGTGGGAATACAAATCAATATAGTTAATATAGGACGGGTCAGTCACATTAATCACGGGTCACATTTAGGTTGGTTTCTGTTCGCTTTCGAACGTTTTATATGTTCGCAAGCGAACAATTCTTATAGCGTTAGTCTTGTATTGTATTGATTTATAGTGTAATATGTTTTTGGCAGACGAATTGAACTATTTTTTTTAATAAAAGAAAGTTAAATTTCCTGAAATGTTAGCCAACTACATAAAAATTGCCTTTCGTAATCTTAAGAAGAATAAAGGTTTTACTGCAATCAATATAATCGGATTGGCCATAGGGATGGCTGGGGCATTAATGATCATTTTGTGGCTACAGAATATGCTGACTATGGATCGTTATCATGAGAAGAGTGACCGTTTATATGTTATCAGTAATAGAGATGAGAATAACGGAGATAAATATGCCTGGTCAGCCACTCCCAAAATTCTAGGGCCATCGATGAAAGAGGCTTTTCCAGATATTGAATCTTATTCGAGATACAGTAATTTTCATCTGTTTTTAACTACTTATGGAGAGAAAAAAATAAAATCTAATTTGGCATTTGTTGATTCGGGGTTGTTTGATATGTTTAGCTTTTCCTTTTTATCAGGCGAAAAGACCGGACTATTGAAAGATCCCAATTCCATCGTATTAACCGAAAAAAAAGCAAAGAATCTTTTTGGGTCAGAAAATCCAATCGGAAAAATTATCAAAATAGATTCTGTTAATCAGGTCACAGTTCAAGCAGTGATCAAGGATATTCCAACCAATTCAAGTTTTAGCTTTGAAGGGTTGATTTCGTGGGAATATGGCAAGAAGATAGGTTTTTATGATGAAAACTGGGGGAATAATTCCATAAAGACTTTTGTCCTCCTGAAAAAAGGAGCTAACCTTGATAATTTTAATGAAAAAATTAAAATGTTCACGAGAGATCATATTAATGCTGATGAAATATTGACACAGAATTCTTCCAAAAGTACCGCTGATATATTTGCCTTCCCGTATAGAGATTCCTATCTATATAACAATGGAAAGGGTGGTGTATATGAGTCTGGCCGTATAGATTTGGTTAGATTATTCGGATGGATCGGTGGATTTATTCTCTTAGTAGCATGTGTGAATTTTATGAATTTGAGTACTGCTAAATCAGAAAGGAGAGCAAAGGAAGTGGGCGTAAGAAAAGTAATTGGAGCGAATAGGAGAAGTCTTGTTTTTCAATTTCTTACCGAAAGCATCTTGATCAGTATTTTCTCTTTAGTTGTTTCGATCCTGATCATTATTATAGCTCTTCCTTATTTCAATGCCTTGGTGTCCAAGAATCTTTCTATTTCATTTTTAGCGGCATCAACGTGGCTATACCTTTTAGCTTTTGCATTATTGACAGGAATTCTAGCAGGCGCATATCCCGCATTTTTTCTTTCTGCTTTTAAACCAGTCAGCACACTTAAGGGTAAATTCAAAGGCGGTAATAAAGGATTTAGTCTCCGATCTATTTTAGTTGTCTTTCAATTTACATTGGCCATTATGCTGATCATTGCAACTGTTGTAGTCTCAAGACAAATACAACATACAAAAGATCGTGATCAGGGGTATCAGGGAGATGGTTTGATATACACAGAAATAGAGGGCAATATTGAAAAGAACTATCTAAATATAAAAAATGATTTGTTAGAAAGCCAAGCTGTTCTTTCTGTGTCCAAAAATATGTCTCCTATTACGGATTATTATGCTTCGGGACAGGGAATTATTTCTAAAGAATCCACCGAACAGGATAAACGGATTAATTATCTTTGGTTTAGCTCGGATGCTGACGCTATTAAGAATTTGGGATTTACTTTGTTGGCAGGTCGAGACATTGACGTTTATAAATTTCCAACGGATAGTTCGGCCATATTGGTTGATGAGTCAGCAGTTAGTAGCCTAAAATTAGAAAATCCAATTGGTAGTATTATTGAAGGAGTGGGTTCGAAATGGACAGTGGTTGGGGTTATTAAAAATTTTATTATGGATTCACCAGCTGATAAAAATAAACCAACTATAATTTTAGGCCCCAATTCATGGTTTGATGTTATTCATTATCGATTAAACCCAGCCCGTCCAACCAGCGATAATCTAAAAATTGTTGAGGAGATCTTTAAAAAATATAATCCTGAATATCCTTTCTCATATCATTTTATCGATAAGATGTTCCAAGATAAATTCAAAGAAACGCAGGCGATCGGCACGATATCTATGCTTTTTGCAGGATTAACCATCTTTATTTCCTGTTTGGGTCTTCTGGCATTAGTTGCTTATATGGCGGAGACAAGAATGAAAGAAATTGCAGTTAGAAAGGTATTAGGAGCTTCTGCTCCACAAATTACCTCGCTACTTTCATTGAACTTTATAAAATTGATTATTATTTCTATTCTTATTGCTTCACCAATTGCATGGTGGGTAATGAATAATTGGTTAAAAGATTTTGAATATCGTATTAATATTGAATGGTATTATTTTGTGATTTCGGGGTTTACAGCTATAATTATTTCTTTTGCAACCATTAGTTATCAATCCATAAAAGCAGCATTGACTAATCCTGTTGATAGTTTAAGAGATGAATAAACTTTAGACCTTGGGATAAGTTGACCAAAATTCTCTTGAGTCAATATCCGGTATTTTTTATAGTTGGTTTATGCTTGGAATAGTAAGGTCTGCTGCGAAGTATATTTTTGTGCCTAACACTTAAACGATAATGAAAAGAAGGGTTATACCTAAAAAATAGATCCTAGGAGGCTTTTCGGCTACGAGCTTATCTTCCTTATGCTTTTTTTTTGTGTGATTTAGTCATATAGAGAAAGGATCCAATCCCTAAAATTTATAAATTTATTCAGTGACATTTCTGTCCTTTCTGCTAAAATAGTATCTACTTTATCCCGTATTATTTCCCGCTCACGCGCTTTCCATATATTTCCTCGACGAGGTGGATCAACGGTTATCACGTTGAATATTAATTTCTCCATCTTATATGTACGTCCCATCTTATTAAATATTCGACGGTAGGAACGAAGTTCATATTCTAAGAAATCGCCGTCAGCTTTTTCGTAAGAGATTAAAACAAATAAGAGCCTAGTGGCACGGTATAAAACCTGATTGTTGGTGCGTATCTCGGTATCCAAAAGTTTGTTAAGTACTTTTTTGCATCGTCGGAGGTCATTTATGGAAAAGTACACTACTGCTTCAAAGTATTGTAACTCTAGATATTTCTCATGGCCTTCAATGATAGTCGTTTGCAGCTGACAGTGTATTTCTTGCAGAAATTCATATGCTAGAATAAATTCCTTCTTACGGAGATAATAATTAAGACTATATATAGCATGTGTCAACTGTGCTACATTTCGAAAATGTTCTGGATAAGGTCCTAAAGATAATTCTTGTGTTTTTTTGATAAATTCGTTCATCTCATTAATATATCCGATACTCCGGAGGCTATCTAAAATTCCATCTAATGCCGAGAGGTAATCATAGGGAGGGAATTCCCACATTTCTTCCTGAGAGTCAATAAAACTATTTAGCTTTCTGAAGACACGTAACGCCGAAGGATATTCGCCGGAATGGATAAAGAAAAACGACTGGAAAAGAAGATGCAATTTTTGTGGTTCAAACTGATGTAAACTTCCTCGCGTGGATAAGCTCAGTTCACCTAGAATCAGATCATTCGTTTGTTTGTCTTTGCTACTCCTATTTTTGATCGCTAAACGTCCTTTCGTTAAACGCAAGCGAAGTAATTCATAGAGCGAGTAATGTTCTTGAATTTGTCGCTGGGATTGGAGTAATCCTTTTGCAGTCATTTGTTTTTCTACTAATTCTTTTTCATTCATCTGCGGAAAGCCTAAATCCGCAAGTGACGTTAACTGCATTCTGAGAGCTTGGTATGCCATCATGTGATCTTGACGGATGCTAGCTAATTTCTCCGCTTTTCGCAATTCCTTTAATGCTTGTAAAGACATAGAACGTTCTGAGCATAGACGAGCTTTCATTATGTGATGGTACTGCTTATACCAATCGTCCTGCTCGATGCGAATTTGTACGAGGATATCGCAAAGCACATTATACAGATATGCGGCGGTGTTTCGAAAGGATTTTTTTGGAAAAGTTAATGCAAACTGTCCTTGCCAATCATTAATATTTAATTCGCGCCCCTTATTTGCTAGTTCATATAAGATGATGTAGTCGTACCTTTTCTCTTGTGAGATGCAATGCTGCTTGAATCTTTTTTTTTCAGCGCTCGACATCGATTTGATGAGCTTCCCGAGTTCGTAAGTTAACATAATTTAGATGATTTTTAATTGTTAATACATTGTTTTGTAGGGGCTTGATGTTTAAATATATAAAATATAGGTTAATTGTGATTCATAAATATACTATAAATAGGTTTGCCTTTACAAATCATATGTAGGTAAATTAGAGTTAATTATAAACTAGAAAAGACTTTTTCCCATTATGAACAGCAAAATCATTGTCGTTGGCAGTATGAATATTGATATGGTCGTTAAAACTACGCACATACCAGCTCCTGGAGAAACCGTATTAGGAGGATCCTTTTTTATGAATCCTGGCGGAAAGGGTGCTAATCAAGCGGTGTCTGTCGCTCGGCTTGGCGGTGATGTGACCTTTATCGGAAAAATTGGCGATGATATTTTTGGAAAACAGTCTTCACAACTTTTTGATGACGAAGGGGTGGATACCGATGGTATCCTGGCGGATGAGGAAAGTCCTTCGGGCATCGCTTTGATAACTGTTGACAAGGACGGAGAAAATAGTATTGTGGTAGCCCCAGGCGCGAATGCTAAATTACTCCCAGAAGATGTCCAGCAGGTTTTGGAGAGATACCCTGAGAGTAAGATACTCTTAATGCAATTAGAGATTCCAATGGAAACCGTGGAATATACTGCCCGTTTGGCTTGTACAAAGGGTATGAAAGTGATTTTAAATCCAGCACCAGCAAATGCGCAAATTACAGCACTTTTCGATCTGATTGAAATTATAACACCAAATGAAAAAGAAGCAAGTATGCTTTCTGGTATTGAAGTTCGCGATTTAGCTTCCGCCCGAAGTGCCGCGGAGGTTATACAAGAGCGTGGTGTAAACAATGTGATCATTACGATGGGGAAGCGGGGTGCGGTATTGCTCGATGATACCGGATTTTACCATGTAGATGCTCCTGT
>JAALOO010001524.1_pt1 | contig 13197 bp, 11 predicted proteins | sample 7257641 | NCBI WGS metagenome assembly JAALOO01 (sample SAMN14085613, study PRJNA598686) | mite metagenome | biome: ENVO:01001000; feature: ENVO:01001002; material: ENVO:01001226; isolation source: single female mite from University of Michigan culture on fish food culture... ... | reverse complement strand
ATAAACGGGTGAGAGTTGGTGGTGGTGATAATCAATATTTTTCTGTTGTTGCGGGGAAAAAAGGGCAGAAAATAAAGGGGGTAAATGTAGCAATCACAGCCACAAAAGCTTTCTCATTAACCGGTAATTAGACGGGATAGGAAAGAATACCGCAGACATCTGTTGTGCTCTCTGCTAAAACAGTCAGACAAGATCAAGGATTCAAACGGATCTTTTTCTTTGTTTAACTTTTTGTAAAGATAGTACTGGGTACTTTTGACATTGTAAGGTCAAAATGAAGTGATCCTTAAAGGACATTTTTTTTCACTGACTCAAATCCGTCAATAACAATTTTGATCTCTTACTCACTCTCTCTTTAATAATTTTTCTTACTTTTCTCAGTACCAAAAGAAAATCCCCCAACTTGCCACTAAAAGTAGGGTAAAAGGTAGTAGTTTGCTTGCTTGCAATTTCTCTCTAACTTTAATTAGGGCGGGTAAACTTCTCCTTTTTCTACTTCAGAAAACTAAAAAAAAAGATTTAGTTTTTAGCTGTCGCCGAGCATTAGCAACGACGACGACGACGGGTAATTGCGTTCACGATTTGTACCCAGTTAGCTGCTGCTGATGCTGCATAAGTCTGTTATTATCTCTTTCTCTTGTTTTCTTTTTACCGCTGTTTTTACTACTTTTTGTTTTATAATATTATAAACCGTTTAGAGATTAAGTGAGCTGCAAATTAAACGACAAAGACGGTGACGGTCGCTTTTGTTGTCATCAAAAATTCTAAAGAGTAGCCTGCTCATCACCTTCTTTGTTGTTGTCGTTTTCAGCGACCTTGTTAGCTGCACAATTGTCATCTTTTCTTGTGACTGTAACCTAAATAATAGCCCTCAAAAGGAGGTAAACGAGAGGGATGCTCTACATCTGCCATTAAAAAATTCTTAAGAAGGTCCGTTTTAGTGCTGTACCAACTTTGCACCGTTTTTTGTTTTTACGATAGAATCAACTAAAAAAGTTTTAGAGCTGTAATTTGTTGTTGTTTCTAAAATCAGCCAAAATCTCTTTCACGACTCCTACTTTTTTACCTCATTTTGCGGTCAAATGCTTTCATTTTTTGCTTTGTTTTTCACTCACTTTACATTGCGCACTTCATTTTCATTCATAAGTACTGTTTTTTGCTGAAAAATTGAGGTAAATCACCAGCACCGGCGGCGGCAGTGGTCACTTTGCATGTTTCACAAAGCCTTCTACTTTTCTTTGTTTTTGCTTGGCTAGCGGTGGCTGTAATGGACTGCTGAAATTGTGAAAAACCATAAAGACTAGATTCTAATCAGAAAACAAGTATTACCATTACTGTTGGAAAACACATAAGCTAAATATAATTTTTCTAAGTTTTTTTTATTTGTCTTGCAATAAAAATGTAATATTTGTGTGAGAAGAATGAGTTGCCGACCAACAAAAAGTGCCGACCAGAACGTTATTAGTGCTAATGTGGTAAAAACAGACAATAGACAATGATGACATTCACAGCAATTGAAAAAAATTAAAAACAACTTTGCCTTATGAGAAACAATAAAAAAATGATTCCGCCTGCTTTTAAAAGAAATCACATGCTCTGATTCTAATTAAAAAGCACCTTTCTACTCAAATAAAACTCACAAATTAAAAAAGTAGAGCAATAAAGAAGTGCTTGAAAGAGGCAGCATTTCAACAATAAAAACTGTTTTTTCACAGTCATCTGAAGTCTCTATCTCACATCTCTTGAACATTCATAAAATAATTTACCATCACCACCACCATCACCACCACAATCTCTCTTCACTCTTTTCTGGTCAAATTTATTGATTCACCCTCATTCATCCTCCCTCCCTCCCTTTTCCATCACCTTAGAAGGAGAAGAATGGGATTAACCTTTTGTGTAGTGCTGCTGCTGCTGCTGCCACTGCACAATCTGATCGGCTTTTTCTATTTATAAAGTGCTGTTGAAGCGGCAGAACATCTTCACTACCATCACCACCACCTTTGATATCGATTTGATTGCCAAAGCTATTTTTTATTTTTTTATTAGAGCATTTGCATTGTCGGCGGCGGCTGTGGTGGTGATCACTATCACCAAATTGCAATCTCCTTTACTCTCCCCACTCTTTTCACCACTTCACACCTGTAGAAGGTAAAAACACAGCAACAGCAGCAGTCTTTGAACAACACGACATGAAAAGGTTTGCAAAGTTCGAGGTCTCGGTCAGAAAAAAAGGAAAAAATAAAAAGGTGAGGGAAGTGGAAATGAGATGAAGATGAAGACGGTCGATTGCAGACGGTCAAATAATAGTTTTCTCCTACCACCACCACCATCACCACCAAAACTATTTGCAAAACAATAAAAAACCAGCCTGCAAAATCAGTTTGAAATCAAGCAAAAGGAACAAGTAAATTGGAACAAGCATCCAAGTGTTGAAAAACCTTTTTAACTGACTGAAAAAAACACGGTGTCCCTTTACGACCAAACTTGCCTATTGTTTTATAGCAAAGTCGACTTTGGAAATTAGAGTAATGGCAAAGTGGAAAAAGGTGTGAAAAAGAGATTGCTCAAATAAAATGCAAACAAACAGTACTTTTTTATGTAACAAAAAAGAAACAAATATTTTTTTTCATTTTTCTCAAGCGAAAACAGTGCACTTTTAAGAATAATGATGATGTTGATGATGATGAACACATCAACAGGTGGTGGCTGGAGGTATGAAAAAACCCAACTGTGAGACAATATGAATGTTCTCCCACATTTCAAGGCCGCTGCTACTAAAACTTTTAAAGAAATAAAAATAACATTTAAATAACATTACTATAAAAAAAACAGATTTCTCAGCCAGAAAAAAGCAACAGAAAAAGAAGAGGAAAGATCTTTCATAATCGATCATCGAGACGTTAGGAAGGTAGAGTCAGTTTTTACGAGCATTTTTTGTATCACACACACACTCTAACTTGCAACTATTAAAAAAATGGCCAATGGCGTTCAATGGTGTTAATCATCATCAACCGCCGCCGCCACCTTTTAATGCCCAACAACAGTATTGATTTGTCATTATTAGCATCATTTATGACAGCAGCAGCAACCACAGTGGTCGGGTCCTTTCCTCTCTTTTCTGTTCCTCATAAAAGAAGAGTACCACTCTCCTGTGCTTGCCTGCTAGCATATCTTTTCTTGGCTATTATTACCGCAACACATCTTCAGCAACAGCAACGGCAACGGCAGCAAATCTATTAGCCTGGCCAACTTTCATTCAAGTTGCAGTAGAAAAGAAGACGATGTGGTTCGACCTGGTGGCAGTGTTCGAACATCGTCTTCTTTGTCTGATCATTGTGTGTTCGATGTGATGTGCCGGCGTTGTTGTTGTCCAATGTCTGTGTGTGTGTGGTTTTAATAGCTAATCACCTTTTCCTCCTCCTCCTTCCTTCCTTTGAAGGACAATTTATGTTTATAAATAAACACACACACACCACACTTCTTGAAAAGAAAGAGAGCTGTAAAAAGCTAGAGAACTTCCACTTCTAAAAGTCTTTGGCAATTGATTGAGATCGGCAAGGCAAGTGATCGCTGCTACTAACTGTTGAGGAAGGAAAATTGACAAAGTGGATAGTTGGTTCTTTTCTGCTGTGTGCAAAGAAGATGATGATTTTTAAACTCGTTCCAAAAATATCAATTCAAAGTGAATACTAAAAGAACAGCAGCAACAAAAAGTGGAGCATTCTGTGAGCGGAAAGCAATTTGAAATCAATCAATCAATCATTTTTTCTTTATCTGAGATTAAAATCCAAGAAAAACTTTCTAACCAAAATTTTTCACTCGTTTTTCCGCTTCTAAAATTAACACTGCGCACACACAAACAAAAGAAAAAGGTGTACAAAGACATCAAACTCGATTATCAGATAACTGGCAAAAAAAGTGAAAACAAGGTAATCACACATCTTTTGTTGGCAAGCAGCAGCAAGTGTCTGGCAAATCCACAATGGAGAAGAAAGTTGAACAGAACAAAACCTGCTAATCTGTCGGCAAAAAATGACTGCCAATCAACAGGTGGTTTTCATCAACAAAATGAAAGTGGTAAATGGAGAAAACAAGTAAAATAAAAAAACTGAAATTTTGTTTATTTTTGCCATGTGTTGTCACAAGGGAAACTCATCAACAATAAAAAAATTAATTAAAACAAATAAAAAACAGAGTAGCTGTTACTGCTCTTTCCTTCCTAAATCTAAATGCAAAAAATTGTACGATTTTTATTGATCGGCTAATTTGATTGATGGAGATGGAGAACTGAAGTTTTCAAGCCAGTGGCCAATTTGCTGCTACTGCTGCTGATCTGTTGATCGCACCCAAAGGGCAATTTAAAATCTGCTGCTGCGGCTGCTGCTCAAAAGCCAAAACTGTAAAATGCAAATCAATTGACCATAATAGCTGAACGCCGCCACCGTTGTTTACTATTTATTATTGCCCTTTATTTGGCGTTGATTTATTGATTTCCATAAACAGCAGCGGACAAACGATGGCAGGGCCGGAAAATGTGTGTGTGCCTGAGCATATTTGACCAATTTAGGTGCAAAGTTGGCAATTGGCCTAGCTTGACAGTTGTAAATGTAGTGGAAAATTCTAAACTAAAGTGCTAAATCAAGGACACGACATCACAACAGTACAAAAACAACAACAGCAGCTAGAACATCGATCAACATCGATGGTTTTGTTGGTAGTGGTGGTGGTAATAATGGACATAGTAGTAGTAGTTGCTCTGGTGCACCAAATCCTAATTGGTCACTGAACCCGAACCTCAGAGTAAGCACTCACGTATTTATCAAAACAACAAAAGCAAATTCAGGTCCACAAGCAAAAAACTGCGGCCCTGCAATCGGACAATCGCTCATCTTTAGAACTTTATCGCTGTTTGGTATCTTTACGCTTGAGCCTTTTTTACCTTCTTTTTTCTAAAATCAGTAATTAAATTACTGTTTTGTCCTGGTACATTGTGTTTGTGTTTGCCTACAACAAAAGTCCAAAAATACAGTAATTTTTTTGCACAACAAACTTTGTTCTAAAGACAAAAGGTTCACCAGATGAGCTTAGACAACTGAACTGGATCAGCCTAGAGCAGTTAAATCCACAAAGCACTAATTAAATTAGTACCAGCGTGTGTGTACATTAGGTACAAAAGCTTAAAAGAACAGAACGGGAGATTACCCGTGTTTGTCTTTGTCTTTTTGCTTTTTTTGCGCATTGATAATTACCAAAAAGAAGATTGACTAGTCTTGACTAGTCGACTGGAAAATTGCAGATTAGTGCAAAGAAGAACAGAGCAGAACAGATAAAGCACTTTTGCAAACACACAAAAAAATTGGCAAACAAAAAACTTTGTTAACTGTGTATTTTCTTTTTCCTGAACCTAACATCAGTTTGACCTAAAACCTACATCAATCTAGAACCCTCAAGAACAACTAGTCCTTTATGTGTAAAAACAAAAAAACTGATTGTTGTCGTCAAATCTAAGCAAAAAAGTTTTTCTGATAGCATTACAATTGAACTGTATTTTCCCTACATCTTTTTGAATATTTCACACAAAACTTTGTTCCCCTCTTTTTACAAACTATCAGTTCAAAAAGAGATCAATCAAAAACAAAATAAAGTCGTGAATTTTTTCTTTCAAATTGAAAAAATAATTTTGGCACTGCTCACACTTGCGAGCATTTGTGATTTATGGCAAATTATTATTTGACGGCGTAAAATTGGCGTCACCTTGCCTTGAAATGAGTCTGTTGCTGTTTCTGCTAAAAAACAGCTGGAGACAAAAAAGAGGTGCAAAAATGGCCAACAACTGCAGCAAAGGAAAAAGTCAATCTATCTTTGAGAAAAAGGGAAAAGGAAAAGCCTCGAGCTCTCTCAAACTTCAGCAGTCTCAGTGTTTGAGCTGTCCCTAATCATCGCACGGTCAATTAGTGCTAATCGACCGTGAGATGATGAGCAGCAGTGGCAGTGACAGTAGACGAAGGGGTGAAAAGACAAATGGGCATCACAATCACTACAGCAGAAACAGAAGCAGCAGAAGGGGATTATTATTTGCATTTCAAATCGGAAACGAAATTGCAAAGTTTGCAGAGCTGAAGATCATGGCTTTGGATCATCACCGGAGAAAGAAAGAAGGGTGTCGGCAAAAAAAGTGTAGCTTGGTTTCAACTGATTAACGTCAGCAGACTCAAGATTTACATTTAATGAAATCCCAATGATTTCTGTGCTGAATCTTTCTGGTTTAGCCCCTCTTCTACTTCTGACCCCTCCACTTGGCAGCAACCTGTCTTGCAGGCAAAGAGCACTCTGTCATTTCACCTCTTTTCTTCTTCAACTTCAAGTTCTGTTCAGCAGTTGTTGCCTAAGGCAGCAGCAGCAGCTGTTGACCGGCAACTGAAGCCTGCAAGCAAGTGAAGTGCAGTGGTTCTCGGTTCAGTGGTTTTTTAATTTAATTCACTCGACTGATATAATTAAAGCCAGTGAGGCTACGGCAACAGCAGCGGCCAAACTGAGAGTACAGAGAGTCTTCGATGGAGTCTACAAACACAAACAACTAGCAAAATTTCAGTCAAGTTTTGTGTAAAGTTAACTCGGCGACATATGGCGTCATCGCCGTTTGTGTGTGTACTCAGAGAACCAGAGAGAGAGAGAGAAAAAAGTTTTTCAACGACACTCTCGGATTTGTTGCGTTAGCAGCAGTAAAAGGGGAAGCTAAAAAGCAGCAGCAACAGCAAAAACTACAGAACAAAACAACAACAAAAAGTGCTGGTGTTTCTTAAAAGAAAGGCAGGCAGGCTGATTTTTCTAAAGTCAAATAAAAGAAGAGGTAGGATTCACCATCATCAACAACAGGTGAAAGGGGCAGTAAAAACTAAGGAGAAAAAAGAAGACAAAAGTAGTCTTCACAATAAAGAAGAAAACGAAAAAAGTCAATTTGCACCTGAAACTCACAAAAAGGAGGCAGGCAGGAGTCCACCTGACACCGATTCAAAGAGTGTTAGTGCAAAAGCAACTCCGAGGTTAGTTCTGTCCTGTCTTGTCCTGTCTTGTTCTGGACAACTAACACTAAAATTAAAACATTAAAAGCTGCTGCTGCACTTGTCACCAGAGTTGTTGTCGTCGTCGCGTCTAAATTGTCCTGTTTTCTGTTGTATTTCTGTCGTGCTTTGTCGTTGAAGAAGAGTTCAAAGAAGCAGAATCGAAGAAGTGCAGAAAAGTGGTGATAAAAGAGAGAGAAAACTTTCTAATTTAAGGTAGCGCCGACTGTTTCAAATGATGATGATGGTGAAAAAAAGAAAAAACTTTAAATTAAGCTGATAAGTCAGTAAGTAAGTCAGTGAGCACTTGTCAAAAAACTTGACTGACTGAATGAAATAAAAAAAACCGCAAGTAATCAGACAGAATAGAGCAGATAATCAAAACCTGGTGCTCGCCTTTGTTTTTTGGTGGTAATCTTCTTTTTTCCCTTTTCACTAGTAGTCAGTGGGTGGGCGGCTGAAGTAAAAAGCAAAAGCTAAAACCATCTTCTAAACTCCCAAATTAACAACAACAACATGCACTTTCATCCCAAAGTGGAAACCTTTAGAAAAAAAACCTTCACACCACTCTTCCGGTTTTCTTCCCAGCTGAAGCTTTTGGTAAGCTCATTAAAATCTACTCAGCACTTTATTTAGCAGTAGTCTCAGAGTCTGTCTGCTAATCTAAATCACTACTCACTGGTCACACTAATTTTAATTCGCCCTTTTAGCTGCGCAACTTTCCTTTTCCTCTCGTTTCATTCAAGAGTCTCCGAGTCTGAGCAAGTACAGTCGTCAATTACAGCTCTTTTTCTGCAGTTGAATTACTTCAGCTTTGCGAGTGCAAACTGTTGATTATTCAAAAGGGCAGCCAAAAAGGTTGTCCCCTCTTTTCCCCCTTTTCTTTCCCCTTGCTCTCCATGTCACACCGCTTTACACACAAATCTAACGGCGTAAGAGAGGCAGCAGCAGCAATGGTGGTCACAACTACTTAAATGACCATTTAGATTTGGCTAAAGTGACTGACACTGCTGGCAAAGTCTAAGCTCAACTCCTCAAAGAAAGAAAAGAAAAGGAAAAAGAAAAAGTGAGATCAAAAGCAAAAGTGAGAGTTGTGGTGGTGGCCACTGGCCACTCTGTGGCCAATTACCGAATAATACTGTCTCTTTGTTGAGGCAATGGCGGTGGTGGTGGAAGTGCAGGCAGGCACGACAGCACAAGTTCAGCTCATTGCGCATTGTGTCTCTTCTCGTCTCGATGACCACTCCATTCCATTCTATTACGTAAGAAGATGAAGTTGAATTTGACCATTAGAAAACGAGAGCTGTGTGTTCCAGCAGCAACAGCACTCTGCATACAAGCTTTTTTTCCTTCTTCTTCTTCTTCAACTCAGACAATAAAAAAGGTAAGGTTTAGCCTAGAAGAAGTTACTCTGTGTCTCTGAAAGTTGTCAGCAGCAGCAGCAGCAGTCGTGCACCACGATGATGATAGCTGAAGAAGTCAAACGCGTGCTAACAGTAAAACAGAAAGTCGTTTTTGAAGAAGCAGAAGAAGTATAAGAGGAAAAGAAGATGAGAATGAGGAGCAGCAGAAACAAAATGATAAAGTTATGGATGCTGTGAGAAGAAAGTTTGCTAGAAAGAAAACGAAATCAGGGAGGATGGTGCAAAACAAAAGCTCCAGATGAAAACAGATGAAAAAAGTGTGAATTAATTTAGCCACGATCTGCTCTGATCTTGCTCGCTCTCCTCTAATTACTTTTGTAAAACAAAAGCAAAAAGCCGAGGAGGATCAAAAGTCAAGACAAAGAAGTCAATCAAAGCAGCAGCAGTGAGGACAGCGCAAAATCCCGCATAATCCAAGCTTTCACTTTTTACTGAGCTTGAAAGCTTTGAAAGCTCAGTTCAATTCAGTTTAGCTAACTCACAAACTGACTGACTGATGTGATGGGCAGGAAAAAGTCAGTAAAAGAAGGTTAGTGAGGTTGACTGAAAAACAAAACAAAAGCAGAGTGAAAACAAAAACAACAAAATCAGGGCTCGTGCTCGAGTCACTTTGATCTACTACTCAAAAAACAGTAGTAAATCAAAGTCAGGCGCTCGCGCGCGTGTTAATGTAAATCTATTAGCGGCGGCGGTTGCGGCAATTTAATGTGCGGTACATTAGGCCTTAATGAAAGCTGCTGCTGTTTTTTAAAGAGGGAAAGAATTAATTTAGTCTCGGGTTGAAAGAACAAAATACAGAAAAAAGCTGTGCTCAGATAAAACGGGAGCAGCCGCTCGCGGCGCCGTCCCGGCGTTAATTTCCATAGTGAACATGATGAATTTTTGTGGCAGTGGCTCGACGAGTGCAACGATGCCCACCGGGCGACGTGTTGAAACTAATTGATCTAGAAAAATAGAAAGTTAAAAACTGACTGACAGACTGACACGTGCTGTTTTCTATTCAGACTTCTGCTGTTACTGACTGTAAATTATTCGCGCAAAATCCGACACCACAAAATCATCATTACCGACTAATAGAGTCATTTATGGTTTTTGTTGCAGAAAAAGTAGGTTTGGTGTAAAAACAAAAGAATAAAGTTGCTGTTTTTCTGCCTGCTCTAAAATGTTTTCATTAGTTGCTACTGCTGACGTGGTGTTACGCGTAGTCATGCATTTACCTTCAAAACCACATTTAAAAGCAAAGTGCTTAAAAGTCGATTGGCAATGACAGAAAGCAGGCTTTTTCTTTTTTACATTACCACTGGTCAGGCATTCAATCAGGAAGCGGAGGACAGAGAGTCAAAAGAAAGAACTGAATCTAACATTAGTCACTTTGAATAGAAATTGCTGCATCCAAACAGCAGCAAATCAAAATGCAGAAAAGAAAAAAACGGGCAGGCAAAATTATCAATTTACCGTCAACTCCTGCGTGAAAAATTAACAGTAGCAGCAGCAACAGCCAAAAAGTCCGCCAAACGCCAACTTCATCACGACCAAGTTTTGTTTGCTTGGCAAAACCGTTCAGACACACACACACACACACACACACACATTCATAAAGGTAAGTAAAAAAGAGGTGGGCAAACAGAGAAAAGAGAGGACTAACAACAGTGACCACCGACCTAAATGGATCTTTTAGCAGCAGTTGTGTCATTGTCATAATCATCTTTGAGTGAGTATTTGCTTAGGTGAAGAAAGGTTTGTCAAAAGGAGTCTGTCTGTTTGTTTGTTTGCGGAAGTAGTCAGTCTGTCTACTTTATCTTTGAATATTCTACAAAGTCGCCGTGCAACCGTGAATGCTGTTGCTGCAAAATGCGTTTTGACAGCAGCAGCAGCAACTTCTTTCATTCATTCAATCAAGCAGTTTCATCATAACCACCTGTTGATCGACAAAGCATGCAAGCAAGCAAAACACTGTCTGTTGATTCAGTGAGCTACCTCAAACACACAAGATTTGAAGATTGAAACGTTTGGCGGTTCAACTAAACTAAATTCCGGTAGCAACTTCATTAATCGACACCAGTCACCAGAGACATCAGGTATTAATCAGCAAAGCAGACAAAGAAGATCTTTTCTGATGAAGGAAATCCTCCAGCAAAAGCTTCCGCAAGAGAAGCAAACAGTCTCTTTTGTCTTTCTTGCAAGTCAACCGAGCAAACACACAATCAACACACTAGCTAGTCCTCAGTAGTTTCAGCAAGTCAAAAAGGTCTTCGAGTCTGTCTGTCTGTTTCTTTCTGTCTTTTGAGTTCGAAGGAAGAAGGGAGATCCGCCACCACCTCGTCACCTCTCAGTGAGTCTCTCTGCAGTATTTGCCTATTCTTTGCCTACCACCACCACCGCCATCACCACCGTCACTGCTCTCTATTGTCCTCGCTTCGTTAGCAATCGGAGCAGCTTTAGCAAAAGACGCTTCGCTGACGCTTACTGAACTGCCAACTCTTGTCATTAATTAAACAGGGAGCGAGAGCGAGAGAGAGAGAAAGAGAGAAAGAGAATAAGTGGCGCTCAGGTGCCAAGAGTGCTAAGTGTGTGTGTAGGACCAGTAGCCACACAGACACACACAGGCAAACTATTGTCCGACTTCTTTCCCTTCTTCTCGAGAAGGGCAACCTGCCAGCCAACCTGACTGACTTGAACTTTACCGTCAGCAGCAGCCTTTTTCTCCCATTTTCTTTCTCTGTCCGTTAATTGGGAGCCAAAACAGACCAACCAACCAAACGCGAGAGAGGAAAGGAGAGAGAGCACAGATTGGTAAACAGGTGCTGCTGAGGTTAATTAACATACGCTGCTTCAGTGATTCAATGCTGCTGCAGCCGTTGCTCCTGTTTTGAATTGCCAACTCCTCAAAATTACCAAAAGAAGGTAAGAAGAGTGCTCCCTGAACATTCTCTACCTGCACGGTAAGGTATGGTATGTTAAAGGTAAGGCTCCTTCTGTTCTCTTTTGTCCGTTCGCCAGTTTGCCTCCTAATTGGCATTAACCTTGAAGAGAACAGAAGAAAAGATTGAATTGGCAGCAACAGCAACGGCAGCAATTCAATTACGCAACATTAGTCAACGTTGTGGTTGTGGTTGTGCCCTAAGCAAAAAAGCAGATTGACCAGCAACTGCAAAGGGAGAAGAAGAAGAAGAAGAAGAAAGGTACAAAGCTGGACTGCTCCTTCTTTTTCACCTTCATCTCCTGAGGCCTTCCTGAGCAAAAGAAAAAAGTAGCTCGGAAAATTTGATTAGTGACCAGCCGACCGACCACCGACTGACCTTTGATCATCAAGTTGGAAGAGTTGGTAATGAGCAAGTGAGTGAGCAAACGACGATGCTCGCCACTTTGCCGGTGTAGCTTTAATTACCACCAAGCTGACTTCAGTTGAGTTAAGTTGACTCACTGAATGAGTTGACTAAAAGAAGAAGGTAGTGATAATTAACGATGACGACGACGACGACGAAATTCAAAGAAAAAGAGTGGAAGTCCAGAGATATTGATGGCTGTTAGACTAGTAAATCATATCTTTTTTTTGTTATTTTTTTTGAATAACTAATGCTGGAGGAAGTGAGTTGCTAGTTGTGTAGTAGCAAAAAAAGGGGAGTTTCATCCATTTTAACTGGGTAAATTCCAGTGAATAAAAATTGGCAATTTTATGCACTTGACGCACTTGCTAAATCCAAAAACCTTGAACTTTTGAATAAAAAGTCTAGCCGGTCAATTGACAATTCTTGGATTTGATGTTTTGAAATGTCCATTTTTAATCCTACTGATACTGAAAAAGTTGCACAACAGTAGCTAAAGTCAATTATTCTCGGATGAGCAAATTTAGCAGCAGCAGCAACAGCCGTGATCTGCATTAGACGAGGTGTCACTAAAAATGCAAATGAAATAAACCCGGCAAACAAAAGGAGACATGAAAAATTGTTCCACGCACATTTGGTCAAGCTCAATCAAAAAACTTCAAATGCTGCTGCTGCCTTAATAACCTAAATTTTGTCACAGTCAAAAATTTGTTTTTTTTCATAAAAACGAGAGAGCAAGGCTGCTGAAGAATTTCTATCTTCCCATGACTGGTCGCAGCAGCAACAACAGTTTGAAAAAATGACTCGTTCAGCTTCAGTGTTCAGCAAAATATTGCGTGATCGATCATCACCGCCGCCGAGTGAAAAACTTAAAAAGTCATAGTCATTGAATAATTTTACGTGCTTCATTACATCTGGGCCACCGCCGACTAGCTCTGCACTGAAGAACTAAAGTCAAGAGCAAGCTAATGTAGAAGATGTGTCAAAAGAGAAAAATAAGAAGAAAACGGAAAAATAAAGTGCAATGACAATTTTGCATGCGTAAGTAGTTTCAACTTTTTTTTAAATGCTGCAAGTGTGATGTGAAAAAGTGAACGCGGCAAAGAAACTTACGCAACAGGTGGTTCTTTTAAAAATGCGTGTTTAAGTGCACACGCGCGTAATTAGAGGATGAAAAGGTGAGCAGGTGATTTATTGGAAAAAGAGAAAAATGGAAAATTTTGTTTTGATTTTAAAATAAACAACTTTGAGTTTTGATTTAGGGAGAAAAATGGCAGTTTAAAAGTGAGCTTTCAGCAAGTGCAAAAAATTCAACAAAAGCAGTTTGGTGATATTTCTCAATAATTTTTATTTTTTTTCATTTTTCAACGGTTTCAACAGCAT
>JAALOO010001824.1_pt1 | contig 13201 bp, 3 predicted proteins | sample 7257641 | NCBI WGS metagenome assembly JAALOO01 (sample SAMN14085613, study PRJNA598686) | mite metagenome | biome: ENVO:01001000; feature: ENVO:01001002; material: ENVO:01001226; isolation source: single female mite from University of Michigan culture on fish food culture... ... | reverse complement strand
AGAGAGAGAGAGAGGGAAAGAGAGAGAGAGAGAGAGAGAGAGAGAGAGAGAGAGAAAAGAGCACTTCCTTCGGTAGTGCTGATGCTGATGTCTGATGGTGATCAGGCCACAGTCAGGTCACCGCCGACACTACCGCCGATGATGATGATGATGATAAGCCGCCGGTAGAGATTGACAAGAGTTGAGATTACTGGTGAGTCAATTTTTACCTACAACAAAACAGGCGGCAAAATCTACCAGATCAGACTTTTCCCTTTTCCCTCTCTCTTTTTTTGCCCTTGTTGAATGGTATCTCACCTCTCTCACTAATCGGTGGCGCAGTTTCTCAAGCCGTAGCAGTGCCAAACAGGCAGGCAAACGGTAAACGGTGGCAAAAAGGTGTGAAAACAGGACAAAACAAGCACTGTCTGCCGGTATTGGCAGAGTCTACGTCCACACTTTTCCGGACACAATAGCCTGACTGTACGTGTCTGTCTGTTTGCAGTGATGATAATGATCACCCAAGTACTGGCACTGTTGTTGTTGCTGCTATTTTTGCATCAGCATCAGCTCTGTGCACCAGGCAGTGTCTGAGAGTATAGTGTCCTGATTGGTGGTGATCGGGTGCTTATCGTCTCCATTTTTTGTCCATCTAACTGTTTAGAGCAGAAGAAACAACTGCAACTCAATAAAATGTGCGACCTTAAAAACTGCTGTTTGAAATAAAAAGGCACACAGACATGCACAATCAACGGAAGTGCTCAATAGATTAAAAGGTAAAGTGTGTTTTAGTTCAGGTCAAAATCGTGAAAATCTTTTGTTTTTTGAGCTAGAATTTTTTGTTTTTAGTTTGCTTTGTTTTTTACCATAAATTGTCGGTTTTAAACCAAAGTAATTTTGTAAATTCACAACTATTTTTATTACTTATCAAACTATATTTTTCAATGATTTGATTTTTTATTGCTTTGTATAAAGATTTTTATTTTAAAAACAGTAATTAAAAACTATTTTATTATACTTTTCTTAACAGCTTTTATCTAAATTTGTTTTTTATGAGTCATAATGTTTATCTAGAGAAACGTCAATTACACCTGATAATTCTGATTATATTTAAGTTCCAAAGTTTTTTTAATATAAAAAGTAAAGCTCACTGTTTTTAGTTACGTAATTATTTACACACTAACTAAAGTGGCCCAGTGGTGCACAGTAGCAGTTTGATGAAGTTTGAAATCATGCAGACACTTTGAAAACTCTGACGTGCGATAAAAAGCAGAAACTTCCACTGCAGCACGACCGCAAATCAGTTAGTGGCGGCAATCAAATCTAAATGATGCATCTTAATTATTGACAGCCACCATTGCAGCCATTTCTAAACAATTAGGGATGCCAGAAGTGGTTGCTAGCAACTGTTTTAAATTGTGCGAATCTTTCCAAGTAATTGCAAAAAAATGAAAAAAGGAATGGAAAAAAAAGATGAGGCAAACACTGGTGTGTGATTAACATTGCCAGCTTTCCAGCACTGCTATCAGTTGACTAAAAACGATCACTTTAGGTTGATTTACTCAAGTGATGCCTTTTATAATTGCCTCTCTGACTGCAACAGAAAAAAGGTCTATTTAAGGACGTTATTTAAGATAAGAACACTACTGGTGATGCTATCGCCAGTCAAAGCGACTAATCGATTGAAAGTGTTCAAATCAGCCGTTCATTGAGATGAGATGCTATCAGAGCAGAGCAACAGTGAGCTAAATTTCATTTTGCCCCAAAAGCATTTGACTGTAAAAATATCATGTGTTTGTTTCTGTGTTTCATCTAGAACAATGATGTTTTTCACTTTGTTTCTAAATAAAACCCTAACACAACACTGCTTGTTCAATTTTTCATTGTAGAAATACTTTTTAAAACTATGATAAGCTAAGCAGTTAATCTCAATAGCTTAATCAGCTGCTTTTGGGCACTAAACGTTGGATTAGTTTGAAACTAGGTATCTGACTTCTTCTCTAGCACCACTACCGCCACCTCCTAATCTCAGTTCATGTTCTTCTCACTCTCACTTCTTCTGAGCAGATTTACTAATTTGCTTTGATCTTATCAAACACTAAACACTACTATAATTGAAATGTTCAAGACGGTAGTTGGGTGCCCGGCCGGTCTGGCCGTCCGAAGCATATGCTACGAGCAGAAAAGAAGAAAAAGCAGGCAGACACAATTAGGCCACAATTCTTTGGAAGTGATAAGAGCTTTTTTTCGATTTGAAAACCACCAAAAGGAGCCTGAAGTTTAGTTTGGCTTAGTGGGCAGCGAGTGCAATACACAACACAAGAAAAACGATTCGCAGTCAGTGGACTTGAAATGGCCGCCGGACGGTGCCGGACGGTGCCGGACGGACAGAGATAAGACTGCCATCGGCGACATTAGCAGCAGCAGCAGCAGATTTGATCCGAGGACGTGTTCTCACCATCATCTTTTGCCCCCGGTCTCTTTTTCCTTTTCTCTCTCTCTCTCTCTCTCTCTCTCTCTCTTTCTCTCTTTCTGCTTCTTCTGCTCGTGCACCAACAATGAGGACCTTGACTGACTGACTGAGCAAGGCAGTGAACTACGATAGAACGTGCGCGACACGCTCACCCGTAGTCTGGTCCACGCGATAAGGAAAAGTAGAGAGAGAAAGAAAGAATGAGAGCAGTGTCTGCAGACTGAACAAACACACACCACGCACACACACTAAAGGTTAACACTTTGACAGTGTCGCTGGCGACTGCACTGTAGTGCCACGACCTCTTACACTGTCTAGACAAGAACTCCGGTTGATGGCAATGCCAATATCGCCTACCGTATCTTATCACCCAAAACTCACTCTTCAGCGATGGTGGTGGTGGTGGTGGTGGTTTGGGCCCTCTGTAAACGACAAAGATGCAAGATTGCTGAAAAGCTGTTTCTGCCGCCACTGCCATTTCCATTACCATTTTTTCTTCTGTTTTTGGCTTAACAAAAACAGAAGAAAAGCGAAAGATTGTGTTAATGTGTAATGAGTAGGCGATTATGTGAGTCAGTCTGTCAGTGTTTTAAAATAGCTGAAGTTTTGTTCAATTCAAAAAAGTGTTTGGTGTTAAGTTTTTGTGCTGCTGTGAATGAGCAAACAATTGTTAAACGGTACAGTTTTATTGCCCATGAGTAAGTAAAAACCCATTTACAGCAGTAAAGTGATGCTAATAGCAATAAAAACAAGAGCCTATCTACAGCTAATTTACTGTCCGTTCATAATTCCGCGACTTTATATGGGCGCTAGTCAGTTTGTGCAGCTTTTGGCACTGCCACTGACTATTTTTGATTTGATTTGGGACTCTTCATCGGAAGTCCAGTGAAGCCTAAATTGACCGTCCGTCCATTCGTTCAGCGCGGGTTTGCCGGCCTCTAAAGTGTCGAGTTGTGTTTGCTCCCGACTATTTTTTTGCAGGCATCGTTGGCGGCACGTGCCAACACAGAGCCATCAACGAATTTGAGGAGTTGAATTGTCACCACCACCGCCGTTGCTGCTGACTGAATTGAATCGGAGGCAGTCAGGCAAATGTCAAAGGTAGCATTTTGGTTAGCCTGGTCAATGACGGCAATGGGCCACAATGTTTAGTGTGTTGGGCCAAAGATTTGTGCGCCAAGATTATATGTCGCCAAAGTCATCTGAAAAGGCAGTGTCCTGGTGTGTGCTGTCTATTCTCCAAATCAAACAATGCCAGAACAAACTGTGGTCGCAGTGATTGTAGAATGGGTGAAAATTAAAAGGTTGATGGGCGACTGACGACGGTGTGTCATTACTTTCCACGTTGATGGGATCTCTCTACCGAACAAAGTTTAAAGTTGGATGGCACACAGTGATTGTTCAGATAATGTTGTTTTTGTTTTTCTGCTGCCCAGCACTAGCTGCAAAAAGTAGGAGAAAAAATGGAAAGCATAAGGAAGCAAATGCACACGGCCCGGTACAGTGTCTGACTGCAAAACACACAAACGCGGTATTCTCTTATCGGTGACGTGCAGACACACACTTGCAGAGATGATGTCAAAAACAACTGATTTTTTTTGGCCAGTTGCTGCCCACTTGCTGCTGTTGCAGTTGAAGGGATGCAGTGATGAGAGATGGAAAGACCAAAGGGGATAAAAAAATGAAGTTTTAAACAAAAGATAAATTAAAATGAAAAATTATCACAGCATTAATAATGCACGCTATTAAACTGGTCAATTGTCACTGTTGCTGAAATGGTTGTTTGACTGCAAAACAAGTATACAAAATAAAAATTTCAGTTTTCATCGTTTAGTTATTGCTATTTAAAACTTAATTGTTAAAAAATGTCATAAATGATTTGAACCAAAAAAATAACGTTAAAAAGCAATTAGATAATTAAAAATTAATGTTTAAGATAAAGTTTAGTAACAAAATATTACAATTTGATTAAAACCAGACAAAAAAATACAATTATTGTAAATTTCAAAAAAATTTAAACAGACATTTTAAATAACATAAAAGCATTATTAAAAATTGTTTTAATTTAAAATTACTTAATTTGTGTTCAAGGTCAATAACAAAAACTTATTTTTTTAAATTTTAATCTTTATTGTGTGGCCAATCTTTTCCCATTCAAAACATACAGCAGTTGCCTGCAGTACTTTTCCTTATCTAAATGTCTGTTGCCTTCCAAATGATGAATTCATTGTCGCCCAAACGCAAAAAAAACTTACTTGATCGTTAAACTGTCAAATCAATAAAGCGTTATCAACACTATTATTGCTTTTGAAACAAGTTTTTACCTGTTAAAATTAAAAAAGTTCATTAATTAAGATGCGTTTGAAAAAAAGCATAAACAGCATTGAGCAAAACAAAATATGAGATTTATTAACTGAGGGTATATCATTAACTATTGCAATGACGGAATACTAGCACTGCAATACCATAGTAAAAAATGCGTCAAAACACAAAAAAAGATTCAAAACTGCTAAACTGCAAAACTGCAACGACCAAGTGTGTGTGTTTTATTGGCGTGTTTAACAACTTAAATAAAATTTTGTTCAAGTTATAGCAATTCTTAAAACTAAATAAATAAATTAAAACTTTATAAAACCGTTATCATTTGCCAGTTTTTAATTTTATTTTTCACTATTAATAGTCAAACTCGTTCTAAGTTTAGACATCCGTTGTGCTTTACTTTTCCTTGCATCAAAACAAGGCAAATCTCAGTAAAACGATCTTTTGCTTCAATCCATCTTTGCCTTTTTGCCGTTTGTCTAATCTATGTTTTGCTTTTCAAGATAACAGAACTTTCTATAGCATCTCTTTAAAGGGTGCCCAGTATTCTTCACTTTTTCCATTGCCATAATCTTCTATAGTTTAAAAAAAAGAAAGTTTGAAAAAGAAAAGAAGAACCAGAAAAAGAGAAAAAAGAAAACTTTGATGATGCCTGATGGCCCTGAATAAAAAGTTTTTTGTCCGCCGTAAGAACAGCAAGCAAAAAAAGCAAGGGAAGAAGAAGGTTGACGCTTAGAGAGATAATGTCGCTCGATTAACGGCGGGGATAACGGATGATGATGATGAAGGAGGACGATGATGTGCCTTCCTGCCAGCACTACTACTGCCAACTGCGGACCTACCAAAAAAGACCAGAGACTATCAGTGGCACGATAATGACGATGATAATGAGAAAATAGGAGGGTAATGCAAAAAAGAGAGGGAGAGAGAGAGAGGAGCCAACAGAAAAACTTGGAAAGATATTTGGAACGATGCAGTGAGCAGTGAGCACATCGCCGCTGTCTGCCCTGGTCGACAGATAGGCCGACAGAGATGGCTGATGATGTGGCTGCTCACTTTGCTTTGCTTTTTCTAGTTTTTCCTCTCCCTCTTTCCATTTCTCTCTCTCTCTCTCTCTCTCTCCTTTGTACAAATCTTCGGAAACGGGCGTTTGTGCCCAAATGAATCAGCAAAACGGGAAAAAGAACTTGCCAAGAGATAAGAGTGTTCACAAATGGCAGACAAGGATGGCGCACTTACTCACGAACGCAACGAGACACAGCAACAGTCAGAAGAGAGGGAGAGAAAAGAAAAGGAAAAAGTGGCTGAAAAAGCAAACGAGCAGAGCGGCATTTACTTGGGCATTCTGCAAAACAACACACACACAGGCAACCAAATGTCTCGATGATTTATGAGATGGCAGACACAGTGTTCACTGCTTCGGTTTGTATCAGAGAATCAGAATGTGAATGCGATTCTACCAACAAACAAAGTGTGATGCCGTCCATTGATGTGCCACACAGGGCAGTCAAAAAGTGCCCAAAATATATGTGTGTTTGTGTGTTTGTTTGCACTTCTTTTGTGTGTTTTTGTAAGGTTTAAAATACAATACTTTTTTTAGTGTGGTTGTGGTAGCAAAACGGTTGAATGCAAAAATAAAAAATGGATCGGTGTTTTTTAAACTAAAATTTAAAAACGTTAAAGTTTTGGAGTTTTGTAGTAATAAATCATTGCATGTTTGCATGCAAAAAATTGTATTCAAATATTTTATTTGTTTTACATTCAACAAACAAAACCTATATAAAAACTTGAAGTTGATTATCTTTAAATCTTGCTTGTTTTGTTTTTGACCTTTTTATTTGGTTTTTGCAGTTGTCACTCATCAAAACAAGTGTTGCGGAAAAAAATAATATTATTGGAAATAAACCAAGTACTTTAAAAAGTTATAATTATTGAGATTCTTTAAAACGATTAACACTGTACTGTTATCTTATATAAGTTAGTTGGTTGCTGATGATGTTAAAATTTCAACTAAATTGTTTAAAAATTTTTTTGTACAATCAATAAAAAGTTTAACTTTATACTTATCTAAATCATCTGTTCATTTTTAGTATAAACTAAAACAGGCAAAATTTTGCTAACATACAGTAACGTAATTTTTGAAAAAAAATTGAGATGAACAATGATAACAGACAGAAATCGTGCTGTACATTAGATTGCAAAGTTGCAGTTGTGCTCACTAGCCGCAAACAAACACAATAGTACATTTTTGGCTTTTTTTCTTTTTCTGAACAACAAAGTAAACGTGTGAGTTAGTAAGTGTGTGTGTGTGGTGTCAGTGTCAGCACTTGCCAAGCCATTTCTCAGATTAACTTGATCAATCAGCTCTCTCCTCCTCCTCCTTTTTTTTGTCTTCTGATCTAATCATCTCATCAGCTAGCTCATCTGCACGGCTAATCAGGGCAGATTTGTGTGCAAACGTCGGCCGATTTGTGGGCTAAAGTTAATCGCAACAGAGGAAAACGATGAGAAACTGAGAAGGGAAAGAGAATGTAGATACGATTCAGTGATACAACAACAGCAAACACCCTCTGCAAAAGAACACAATGGACAAACCGATGCTTAAAACCGCTTTTCCTTTTGCCTGCTTGTTGTGCTGGCAAGCACTTTGTAGCGTTGCAGAAATTGCAGCAGTAAAAAAAGGGGAAAATCACTAAAATGCAGAATTAAAATGCGGCAAAATGCAAAGAGGACTCACGAAACTTAACGAGACGCTGCTGCTGATGCTGTTGTTGCCGATGTTCTTTTTTCGATTGTTTTCTCTGTTGTTTAGCTGTTGTTTTTACTCCTCTTTTTACACTTCAACTGATAACAAGTGCAGATCGCGTGCTCTCAAAGCCGAGCTGATTAATCACCACACCATTGCTAAAGAGGTAGTGAGTGAGTGAGTGTGTCCACCACTGTTTGGACACTTAATAAGTAGAAGCAGCAGCAGCATCAGCGGTGACTGGTCGTGCCCGCCACTAATCATCGGCCTTATTATGGCCAATCATTTGCACCTTTAGTGCGCCCAGTAAGGGGCAATTAAACGGATAGGCACATCAGAGGTGAAAGAAAGAACCAGGCAGAAGGAGAAAAAAAGAAGGAGCTTTAGAGCTTGCAAAAAATATTAAGCAGGCGTAAGCGCATATTTTAGAGCGTTGATTGAAAGGAGAACAACAACACAAATGGCTTGCCTGCTTCTTCAGCGCAATATCGATTTTCTAATTATTTAAATTATTTGTGAGCATAGTGGCACAACTGTGTTAGCAGTAGTGATCGATCAGATTAGCCAAAAATTCAATACTAAACTGTAATCGATAAGTTATTGAATTACAATTAAGGAAATCTATGCCAATTTTAATGCGATGTAGAAACTAAGCATTAGAAAACTCATTTTTATAATAACCATTTAATTATTTTCTATAGTGTTTGGTAAAAAACAAAAACCATGTTTTAACCAATTTAATATTAAGCCAAAATCTAAAACTCAAGGAAAAAATTCAAAACTAACTGAGTAGGCTACTAACTAACTGATCAACCAGTAAACCGCTAACCAATTTTACCACCACCACCACCACCACTAACCGGAACAGCTGTATCCGTTAATGATGGTCTGTTCATGATACGTTCCGACTAGAAACAATTGAAATGGACAATCAAGTGAACGAGAGAAAGGCACTTGACTAACTGCTGCTGCAGATCAGATCGACGTACTTCTTCAGCAGGCGTGAGCGGCAAGTCAAAACAACAGCGGTTGTGGCAGCGGCGGCGGCGGCGCCGGCCAAAGATCTCATCTCATCTTTGCTTTCCTCAAAAGCGTTAAAAGGTGCTAACAATGAGCTCGTTAGCGGCTTCATCCGAGCGTTAGGTTTAACACTACTTCACTACTGAAATCTCTGCACACTGCCAAAACTAAAGCAGCTTTTCCCAGTGTTCTCAAACTAGCAACATTTAGCTGGTGTGTTTTCGGTCGGCTCAAACGCATCATATCTGCTCAAGATTAATCTCACCACTTGAACTGTTTTGTTTTATTGTATCGCTGACATGTAGCTCAACATGTTTCTCCTATTCTTTACAACTGTGTCGCTGATAACAGTGCAAGATTAACAGTGGCACCGCTGATGTGTTGATAAAATAAAGATGTCTAAAATTTGTGAACGGATGGTAACGAACAACTGTTCTTGATGTTGATGGTTCAGCTAAAATTAGTCTCCCTACTAGAACAATGGCACCAAACGGTGAAGATGAGCTGAAAAACAATGTCAGTGACAGTTTTAGTTTGCATTTTTTTGTCATCATCATCAGAAGTAAATCGTACTAATGATGACATTTACATCTACACCAAACAAATGTTTTAAATATTTTTATATTTTTATTTTGTGTTTGTTTCCTTATTTTTTCTTTTTATCTACCTTCTCAAATCAAAACAAAAAGGTGTTTTAGCTTAAATCATGATGCATTTTACTTTATTTTAGCTTTCACACTGTTAAAGTTTTCAATACTGAGCGCCTTTTAGACAATAGATAATTTTTTAATTACCATCTAGCAGGATCTTGCACGACCAGAAATGTTGAAGTTTGAAAGTTGCACCAATTGGCGTTTTAATTAAAAACATCAACTGCTTAAATCTGTGACGTTTTACCGCTCAAAAAGGTGCAAATTTTTTATATCAGTTCTTGTTAGTGAATTTTATGTGCAGTTAACAAGGAACACATTAGTCAAATTCAAACTGGCTGAATGAACAATTTAAAAAAATAAAAACACACTTGTTAATTTGCTATCGTTTTCAAATTTCAACTGTTTTTATTTTTAATACAATTTGTTCAGTTTTAGTTTGTTTTTTGACAAAGCTTGTTTTTAAAAATGTTTTTGTAAATATCATAATTTTTTTTATAATTTGCCAATTTTTTAATATCATTAGTTTATCGTCAATCATTATTGGTCTATTGACTTCTTAATTAACCATTAAAAAGTATCCTCCTTAAACTACATTTGCAAGCGTAGATTAGTATGCGCATTTTTGACAAAGTAAACAGAAATAACAGCGTTTTTGAGCCTGCCAAATTAATCATCGTCAGACAAGACATTAAAAGTGTGCTGAAAAAGTCTGCATACACATTTAGACAAAACCTACACTGTCACAACTTTCCAAACATGTGCACCAAAAAGAATACTGCAGTGCCTGCTTTTGCCTTCCCTTTTCACGCTGGTGCCCACGTTTTCCTTCTTTTGGGTGCCAAGTCAAAACATTGCGCTTTTTTGCGCGCAATTTAGGTAGTTTAGCCGAAAATCAGTAAATCACCCAATAACGAGCGATGAAAGATCAAATCTGATTATAAAACGAGCAGCCAATTTTGCAGCAGTGGCCACGAGAAGAATGGGCGCACGATTTGTGTGTGTGTGTGTGTGTGTCTGTGATGTCGATCAGATCTGGAGTGCTGGAGAGATGGCTGATTAGTATTTGGCGGTAAACAATAGCGCACCGAAAGAAGAGAGGGTGACGAGAGCTGGCTGATTTGCTGGTTGATATTGCACACTTCAGCACTGCAGACTACAGGCTGCGTGCCATTGACCACCGGAGAAATGCATTCTCCATTCTCTCATCCTACCTCGTTTGCAGCAGCCACCAGGCACACACAGACGGGCACAGACACGCAATGGCTCAGGTCCATTAGTTCTGGTGCTGGTGCACACACTCTGTTAATTTCTGTTCTGTTGTGCTGCAGTCACTGACACGTCTGAAAGAATGTGGGAGTAATGTGCCTTCTTCGCTGGGTTAGCTTTGCCTCCCCGTTCCTGCCTTCAGTTTTTTTTCAGTTAGCTTTGGTGCTGCTTTTTGCAAAACTTTTGTTTGTCAGTGTACTCTCTTTTATTATTTAGATCGTATCACACTTTTGCCCTCACCGGTGTGAAGCACGCAGAGTGGGCTAATTCGGCAACAGTGATCATCGGTGAGCGTAAATTCGGTGCATTGTTCGGTGCTCTATGGCTAATTTCCGCTAAGTGTTTGATAGCTCCCTCCCTCCCTTCTAATGCAGAGCATTCTTCTTCTTTTGTTGCTGGCAATGGTGATGGTGTTGATGTTGAGGCACGCAATACTAATCAGTGTTAACAAGATTAGATTAATAGAGCACTGGACAGAGCTCTAGAACAACTAAAGAGTAGTCACTTGTTTGATTGGCAATAATTGCAAACGCATAAATGTTTAAAATGAGTATTTGTTTTTACAGTTTTGCGTTGTCAAAATGCTGTTTATAACTTGGCAAGACACACTCCCCAATAACGGTACAGTACTTGCAAATTTGTAATTATCAAATGAAGCAGTTTTTCTAAAATTAGCCCTTTTCTGTTCTAGCGAGGAATTGGCTAATTATCTTTTTATTAAGTATCAGCTAGCAGTAATCGGCAATTGACATCAGCAGTGCATCTGCTGAACTGCCATTCAGCATTGGCACACTGCTCTATCTACTGCAACTGCTGATACCTTTTTGCGATTACAATCATTTTTTCAAAAGCATGTGAGTGAGTGTGTGCATCTTATCAGCATCTGCCATTTTCATTTGCTCAATGCCCGCATTTCTCAATCACCAGTGGGCAGATATAAATCAGAAATTTAGCAAACAGTGCATCACCACGACGGCCAATAAAGCCCCCAAGGTGAAATGGAAGGCTCGCTTACCAATTCTTTTTTGCACTGTGTGTGTGTGCATGTAAGTGCACGCTAAAGAAAGCTTCAGCTAAATCAGCCAACTTGCCCAGTTGACTACTTACGTAATTAGCAATCGTTAATTAGATTACTGAACACTGATAGGTAGCAGTAGACTGGTGAAGACGTGATGTTGCCTCTTCATTTCTCCCCCTGTTCATTCCTCCTCCATTTTGTTCCTCTCTGTTCTTGTCAGATAATTGTGATAATTGTTTACTAATTGCACCCTATCGACTTGGTGACCTGTGTGATGCGTTATTGCTGAAGCTCACACTGCCCTCTCTGCACTGGCCGTTTTTTTAATGTCCTCCTTAAATTTCTTTTGACTAACTAGGCAAACGATAAGCAATTAAACGGTACTGCACAATTGATGATGAGGTCTAAGATGGGAGAGGGTGCATAGAAAAAAAGAGAATAATGTTAACTAACATTAGTGACTGTGTGTAAATGTGTGAACGTCCAATTAATTGGCCAATAAAATGGTCCAGTTAAGGCAATTACTGCTGCAGTAACTACTGTTGTCGTTGTAGTTGTTGGTATTTCAACTGAATTGCGTGCTAACTAACTAACATGCACTTTCAAACTTATTTTCATCAAAAAACAAAATAATTTTTTAATCAAGTTAAAACTATGGTAAAGTATCTGTTGTTTTGTTTTTAAAAACAACAGTGGCTATGAATAAAAAAACTCAACTCCAAAGTTTTAATTAAAAGACAGTCAAGCATATATTCAATTTTGTGTTTGCAGTCTAAACAGTTGACTGCAAATGCGCACCAAGTAGAATAGCAGGCACTGACTAAATCGACGAGCACCGTTTCAGTCAAGCAATCAGTTAGTTAGTTAGTCAGTCAGGCAGTGATTTAATTGCCAAGTAAATCGAGCACAAATGATTTCGCACACACACACACACACATGCACTTCTGATTTCGCTTCAATTGCCGCAAAACGCAGCTCCACAGTGCCCAGAGAATCGAGTGTCAGAGTCAAACGGCAACGTTAATTTGCAATAGGCAAAAAGTACGGGCAAAAGTGTTCCCACGAGAGAGGATGCTGCTAAATGGCTCAGCAGCGGAGCTGATGTCAGGGTGTCAGGGGCTACTGGAACGGCTGTGGTAATAAAAATGCAAATACCACAACCTGCTCCTTTTTCCCCTTCCGCGTCGTTAAATTGTCATTTAAACCGGAGCGATTACTGGTCGACCAGCGGTGTTCACAGTGGGCGTGTGAGCCTGTTTTGGTGTTCTGCTGCTGGTACACTACTGTGGCATCAATAGAAGCACACACGCAGACAAACACTAAAATCAGCTACAAACAAAGTTGAGTAGAGCGATATTGTGCCTAGGGTAAAACTGTAAAACGGGAGAGAGAGAGAGAGAAAGAACGCGAGAGAGAGAGAAAGACCACACAGAAACGGGAGGATGCCGTAGATAATGAGATTAGCAGTGGCTGCTGATGAGATTCACACAGACGATTGAAGAAGTCACAACAAAGTAAATGAGTGAGTGATTGTGAATGGCAGAATCTGATAGAGTGTGAACAGATTAGCCCGTGCAGATAGAATAGCCACTACACGTGACCATATTGACGCCGTCCATCAGTCCTCCTCCATCGAACTTCAGTGTTTGAAGTTTGAAGAAAGGCCACTGATAACGCAGAGAGAGAGAGAGAGAGAGAGAGAGAGAGAGAGAGAGAGAGAGAGAGAG
>JAALOO010001323.1_pt1 | contig 13221 bp, 12 predicted proteins | sample 7257641 | NCBI WGS metagenome assembly JAALOO01 (sample SAMN14085613, study PRJNA598686) | mite metagenome | biome: ENVO:01001000; feature: ENVO:01001002; material: ENVO:01001226; isolation source: single female mite from University of Michigan culture on fish food culture... ... | reverse complement strand
CTTACTTGACAACCCTGATGCTGATGCGAACATTTGAAAACTCACCGAAATCGGGGGTTTAATCAATGGGAAACTTGACTGAAAAGTACGATTCGCTAGCATAGAAACAAAAAGTCTCAAAATTAATTTCATCTGAAAAGTAGAAAACAGTTTTTAAATTAAAGTGCTCGCCCATCGTTAGACATTACTTGCTTGCCTGGTTACCTGGACAACGCCGTAACCGTGAAAGCACAGTGCCGCAAAATGCACCTGAAAAATAATGCTTTGGTAACCTTGAAAAGGTTTCAGGCAGTGTTGACTGAAAAAAACAGCTAACGATATCGATTTGAAAAAAGCAAAAAAAATGGTTGACAGTGAAATCATCACTCGTCACAATTGTTTTCCTGACCAAGAAAAAACAGTCTCTGCAACTCCATCTACCAGGCTTCATTGTTTCTACAGGTTTTGTTTGAAAAACAGGAAAAAGCGGTGGTCGTCATGACGACCACAACAGTGGTGTGATGAGTTTGCACTGCAAAAAAACTGGAAATCACAAATAAAACCTTTAGCAAAAAAGTGCGACTTGTAATCAAGATCTAATCAACCAACCAACCAACGAATTGACCATGGTAAAGCCCTCAAGCATTCTGTCCTCGCTGATGAGCAGGCCAAAGCCTCCGGTGGCAGTTAGTGGAAACTCCAATTTTTACTGGCAACCTTCAGAAAACACATCAACAACTTCAACTTCGACAGACAACAGCTTCGCCCAGTACTACCAGTCGACGTTCTTCAGCAAGCTGGACGCCCTGAACGGCGTGAAGCGCTTCAACGAGCGCTACCGCATCAAGGGCCACCTGGGGGCGGGGGCACACGGGCTGATTCTCTGGGCGACAGATCGAACTCCTCCACAACCTTCCGTCTTCGATACCAAAAACTCCACCACCACCGTCGACAGCTTCGACCTGGAGCAGAACGTGCTAGAAACGGAGGACGCCTACTTTCAGGACACTTCTTCAGATGGTGAAGACAGCGACGCAACAACCGTGGACGATGAAGAAGGAGAACTGGCCACTAAGCGGCAAATCTTCTCCTCTAAAAGTCGGCAGTACGCCGTCAAGCGGATGTTCATCCGCAACCGAGTGGTGCCCGTTTCGGTGATCCGAGAAATCAAGGTTCTGCAGTACTTGAGCTCCGGGAGGCGTGGTCATCCACATATCATCGACCTGTTGGACGTCAGCCCCTCGGGCTCCTCCGTGAACCTCGTCTTTCCCCTGCTGCCCACCAACCTCACCACGCTGATCTACTCATCACCTTCTTTAAACTCCCGTCAGTGCGCACTGTACGGGCGAATGCTGGCAGAGGGCGTCGCCTACCTCCACTCAAACGGCATCATCCACCGCGACCTGAAGCCGGCGAACCTGCTAGTTGACTGGGAGGGCATCCTGAAGATAGCGGACTTTGGCCAGGCGCGGGCGATCGACATTGGCCTGGAGGTGAATGGGCGGCGAAGTGAGCTCACCTACCAGGTCTGCACCCGGTGGTACCGGGCCCCGGAGCTGCTCTACGGAGCGACCAACTACGGCTACGATGTGGACCTCTGGTCGGTGGGTTGCATTTTGGGGGAGATGCTGCAGAGGTGGCCGCTCTTCAAGGGCGACACCGACATTGAGCAGCTCAGCCTGGTGGTGCGGGCGCTGGGCACGCCGAAGGGCGCCTGGACCGAGCTGCTGCCCGACTTTAACAAGATTACCTTTGTTCATGAGGAGGAGGTGGAGGAGAGGGAGGGGAAGGAATCCTTTGATGATCAGCAAATCCTCAGCACCGGAGGAAGTACTCGGTGGCCTCGATGGCTGGAAAGTCTTCGCCAAAAGTGCTGCTCCCGAGGATCGCCCGCACCCTCAGCCTCATCATCATCCGCTCGATGTCCCGACCAGGCGCTGGATCTTCTCTTCAAGCTCTGTCGCTACACTGATCGGCTGAATGCGCAGGAGCTGCTCGCCCACCCATTTCTCAACTTTGAGCCGGGCGCTGGTAAAGCTCTTCGTCGTCTTCTGGTGCGCTCCAAGGCGGTGAAGCACCTGTCGGGGCCGCAGAAGAACCACGAGCCGCCGCCGCCGCCGCCGAATCTTCCTGCTGTTGTTGTTTAATTCTGTCTGTCAAAAACAGTAAAAAGACGTGAAAAAACAAATTAAAACACTAAAGCACTAAAACATCAAAACAAAAACATGAAAACCGGTATAAAAAGAAAAGAGGGACCCAGAAATTTCCTCAAGCTCAGTAGTACGTCAGCTGGGCGGCGAGGGCGGCCGGCTCCAGGGGAGGTCCCTGTTTGCGGCGTCTGGCGGCCACAAAGTAGCGCCACTTGAAGAAGGTCACCGTGCAGAGGGTCCCTCCGATGAGGACGTACTTCAGGCAGAGCATAATGTCGAGCCAGTGGAGGACGCGCGAGGCGTGGTACAGTTCACGGAGGACGTTCAAGTGGAGGAAGCCAGTTTCGAAGAGGCGGTCGTAGTAGGGGCGGCCACGAAGCTCCTCGACGATCTTCAGGACGACGACGAGGATGCCCTGGAGGCCGCCGAGGGACAGTAGGCCGGTGAAGGCCATGAAGAGGTGGACGTTGGCGGCGCCGACGCAGGTGAAGAGGAAGACGCAGTGGTGGTCGTACTGGAGGCAGCACCGGCCGCAGTGGTAGCAGTGCTTCCCGTGGAAGGGCACCAGCACCTGGCAGAGGTGGCAGAGGTTGCCGCGGAGGTCGTCATTGAGGCAGTTCAGCGTGCGGCAGCGGGCGCTGGGGCTGGTGGCCTGGTCCGTTGGGTCCTGGAGGTAATGCATCAGCTGAGGGAGAAGAGTAAAGAATAGGATAGGTAATAAAAACAAAGCATTTCGAACCTTAAAGTATTCAGGCGAGCCGGTGGGAATGAAGCCGGAATCGAGGGCGATGGTCAGGTAGCCGACGGCCAGCGTCACCAGAATGTAGGGCACCAGCGCCAGGTGGAAGGTGCTGCTCGGGTCGAAATAGACGCTGAAGAACTGCGGGAGGAGGTAGCCGAAGGCGGCTGTTTTCGAAGGAGAAACAAAGGGTTTTTAGAATTTAGCTGAGAAAACGTACCATCAAAACTTACCAATCAACTGCACCGAGGTGATGACGACTCCGACCCAGAAGCGGCCCTCGGAGAAGCGAGCGCTGGCGGAGTAGAAGAGGTGGCGAAAGTACATCCACAGCTTTCGAACGGGGTTCCTGATCGCTTTAATTTGTTGCTCAGAAGTGGCCAGCAGCTGGGCGAGCTTCAGATTTCCGGTCTGAAGGGCGTAGTCGTAGGGCGTCAGGCCGTGGGCGTCAGTCGCCGCTCGATTGGCGCCCAGACGAAGCAGCAAGTGGACGCACTGCTGCGAGTGCGAGCGGACGGCGAGGTGTAGGGCAGTCTGGCCGCTGACCGGCGACTGGGCGTTCACGTCGATGCCGAAGGCGAAGCAGCGGAGGACCACGTCCTGCGGCTTGTAGACGTCCACGCCGGAGCTGGCCTTCATCAGCGCGGTCAGGCCGTTTCTGGAAAAGAGGGGGGGGAAGTTGTTTATGAAGTTAATGAAAAGAGCTGTTGATTATCTTCAACAAAAGAAGAAAGAAAGTACTTGTCCTTGAAGGAGGCATCCAGGTGGTAGTCGTTGACCAGCGTCTCGGCCGTCTCGATGTTGTAGTTCAGCAGGGCGAGGTGGACCATCGGCGCCGTCTGGTCGGTGCGCCACTTCTCCACCAGGTCCGGATCGACCTTGGCCACGTACTTCAGGGCGGCCTTCGTTCCTAGCACCAAATGAGGAGTATAGAAATCATTGTGAAAAGTCTTTATCTTATCCTGCAAAAAAATTTTGTACCTGACTCGGCAATCCAGTGCGAGGCCGTCTTCCCTTGCGTGTCCACGGTGTGCAGCACCACCGGGACGCCGTACTTCTTCACCAGTCGCTTCAGCAGACAGAGGTCCGAGTCGAAGTTGAAGTTGTACCACAGCTTGGCGAGGTCGTCGACGCAGCCGTCGGCGGTGAAGAAGCTGGCCGGATTTTGGCGGACTACTGGGCGGTAGGGCCCGCGGTAAAGGATGGCCGGGGCGCAGCGGAACCACAGCTTCCAGAAGAGGCTGCCCAGACAGGGCCGAACGAGGTCGACCAGCCAGATTACATTGAGATAGCACTGGTAGGCGGCACGCAGCAAAATGCGACGGTAGACGGACTTGAGGAACATTAGTGTCGACTAAAGGTGAGTTGAATTTCTTGACGGAAGTTGTTGACCAGGAGGTGATGTGTGCAATGGTAAATTGCTGTAGGCCAAATGATGCTTCACTAGACTTTATCGCCATCATCATCATCATAACCATCTGATACGTAAGCAAAAAAGTTCGAGATTTGCCAAATGATGAATCAGTTAGTGTCCAGTTGAAAATGTGCCTCCAGCTCTTCAAAAGTTTCTTCTTATCAAGAATATTCTCAGCACTGTTGACAATAGAATCCATTTTGAAGCAGCTCCAGGACTAGATGATAAATGTGAAGGACAAATTGTGAATCGCACGAAAAATCAAGTGGCCACATTTCAAATGCGAAAAGAAATTGCGCAAAAACGTTTGCCTGATTCTGGTCGTAGAGTACGTGCCACGTGCAAGCAGAGCACAACAACAAAAACAAGATTTGCACAGCAGCACCGGCGTGAACACACACATTTTGTTGTTCACACTTTTCATTTATTTTTTACAACTTATCAGATCATCATCATCTTCCTCCTCCTCGAAGCACAAGATGAGTTTCTTCGGCTCGATGGGCACCACGCTGGGCGCGCCGATCGGCGGCGGCGGCTCGCTCTTCGGCCAGCAGCCGAGCAGCAGCGCCTTCGGCTCGGTCGCCGGCCAGACCGGCGTCCAGCAGCTGCACAATCCGAACAAGGACATCGAGGTGTCCAGTCCGCCGGAGGACTCCATCAGCGGGCTGGCCTTCTCGCCGCCCTCCCTCCAGCAGAACTTCCTCGTCTCCGGTTCGTGGGACAACCAAATTCGGTGCTGGGAGGTGACCGGCGGCGTCGGCGCCTGGCAGACCATTCCCAAGGCGCAGCAGTCGCACTCGGGCCCGGTGCTCGATGTTCGCTTCAGTGACGTAAGTTGAACTGTGTTTTGGGTCTTTTTATTCTGAAGTGACAATGATAACATTTGCCTCTTTTTCCTCAGGATGGAACGAAGGTCTTCTCCGCCTCGTGTGACAAGACGGTGAAGATGTGGGACCTGGCCAGCAACCAGACGATGCAGGTCGCCCAGCACGACGCCCCGGTGAAGACGGTGCACTACATCAAGGCGCCCAACTACAACTGCCTGATGACCACCAGCTGGGATAAGACTATCAAGGTAGGAGAGTGAGGATGGCCCTTTTTTAAGTTATTAGAGCCTAATCTAACTTCTATTCCCCCCCCCTCAAACTCAGCTGTGGGACCTTCGCTCACCCAATCCCGGCATGACGGTGAACCTCGCCGAGAAGAGCTACTGCGCCGACGCCCAGTACCCGATGGCGGTGGTCAGCCTGGCGAATCGCGCCATCATCGTCTACTCGCTCGAAAACGGCATCAGCCAGTTCAAGCAGATCGAGTCGCCGCTGAAGTACCAGCACCGCTGCGTCTCCATCTTCACCGACCGCGAGAAGCCGAACAACCCGCCGACCGGCTTCGCCATCGGCAGCGTCGAGGGCCGCGTCGCCATTCAGTACCTCAGTCCGGCCAATCCGAAGGACAACTTCACCTTCAAGTGCCACCGCTCCAATGGCACCAACAACAACTTCCAGGACGTCTTCGTGGTGCACGACATCTCCTTCCACCCGCAGCACGGCACGCTGGCCACCGTCGGCTCCGACGGCCGCTACTCCTTCTGGGACAAGGACGCCCGCACCAAGCTGAAGACCTCGGAGCAGGTGGAGCAATCGATCACCCGGTCGGCCTTCTCCGCCCGGGGCGAGATCTTCGCCTACGCCTCCAGCTACGACTGGTCGAAGGGGCACGAGTTCTACAATCCGCAGAAGAAGAACTACATCTTTCTGCACAGCTGCTTCGAGGAGCTGCGTCCGCGAAAGAAGAACTAGAAAGATTGCTGATGTTTTCATTTGTCTACTCATACACCACAACTTCTCTGCTCCATTGCATCATCACGCCCCACTCACTGTTTTCCCTCCTCCTCCTGTTCATTCCTTATTCCGTACTCGTGACAACAGGCTGCAAAAAATAAAATAAAAGTTTTGTACATTTCAGTAAGAATATAGGGAGAGAACGTTTAATACTTTTTAAAACCAAGTTCAAATGCTTAGCAGCTGAAATACAATAGTAGAGCAGATGAGAAGAAGAGAAAGACAAAGAAATGCCACGAAATTCGAGTAGGTAGTTTGCACACAGAGTAAAGGTCAAACGATTAGAACAATAATGCACCTAAGAGAAAAGAAACGAGAAAATGCACCAAAGAAGAAACTGGATCAGAATTCTCGACAATCGACAACTATTGCTGCTGCTGCTGCTGTTAAATTACAAACAAGTAACACAATCAACATTTCTACTAGTTAGGGTACAAGACGAGAGCAAATTGCACAAGTTGTGTAGGGGTGTACAGGTTAAACAGAGACACAGAACAAGACCAGATCGATTACATTTCAGCTGTCACAGTGCGTGATATGTGTACTGTACAGGTAGTTACATCTCTCTTCTCAGAAAACAGTAAACAGGGCGAACTTTTTCGAACCACAGGGCTGACTAATATAGGGAGAAGAAAATGTTCTAGGGGGCGTCAAACTCCAATATCACATTTAGAGAAGGTGTTGCTTGTAGAGAAGAAGAAGAGTAAGCTGTAGTGGTGAAGGTGGTGGTGGAGATTGTGACAGAGGGAGGAGAAGGAGAAGGAGGAAAATGGAGGAGAACGTGATCACAAAGCAGTGCAATAGGGGCCAAAAGGAAATGCCAGGGAGAAAATAGTGAAGTGATGAGATCCCGGATCCTGGAGGACAATGGATGATAATGATGAGAGGTTTACAGTGAGAAAAACTTGAGAAAAGCATGCGGCGTGATGGGCACGTAGAGCGGCGCCTTCTGAAAGGAGGAGGAGGAGGAGGAGGAGTTGTTCGCCTGCTCAACGGGAGCAGCAATCGGGGGCTGTTCAGGATGTCTGTTATTGTTGTTGTTATTGTTATTGAGATTGTTGAGGCCATTCTGAAATCGCTGGAGAATGTTCTCAAATGGCAGTCGCTGCTGCTGCTGCTGACCGTTGTTGTTATTATTTTCCTGATCAAGCTCCATGTTCTGCTGCTGCTGCTGCAGCTCCTGGCGACGATGCTGAAGCACCAGCGGGTGCTCAAAGAGCGGATTGTTCTGTACGGCCACTGGACCAAGGAGAAGTCGGTGGTTTGGGTTTACAGGTGGTGGTGGCTGAGCCGGTGCAGCATTGGGACTGGAGTGATTCCGCAGACGAATGATGGGAGGCGTAGTGGCACTGGAAGTGGTCGGTGCACTTCCAACAACCGCTTCTGAAGAAGAAGAGGAAGCTGATTTTTGACGAAAAGAGGCCAGTATTTCGCTCTTGCTCAGGCTGACGGTATTCGAAACGGTAGTGGTCAGCTGACGGGTCAGCTCGGGGTTCTCCAGAATGCAGGGGTGCCCTTTGGACTTCCAAAACAGACACCGACAGTAGCGGCAGAGAAAGAGACAGTCGGCGTACTCTTCTTTGAGGCCGAATTTTCTGCAAATAGAGGATAAATTAGTAAAAAGAGTTTAGAAAAAATCCCAGCAACTTACTTTCTGAGCAGGTGAAAGACAAACTCCCAGTCGGTGGTGCCCGACGCCGGCTCGTAGATCTTTCCGTGCATCGCCGGACTGGTGCTGGCCGCCGTCACCAGCGCCCACTTGAGCTGCTCCTTGGTGAAGTGGTACTTGCAGAGCTGCTTCCAGATGTGCCGCTCCTCATTGAGGAGGGAGTTCATCCGCTCGCAGGCCTCCTCACAGCGCTCCAGGTCCTTGTAGTCGGAGAGGCGGAGGAGAATCTCGCGAATCAGCTCCTCGGGGAGGTCGGTCCAGCCGGGCTTGGAGGTGCTGCTCTGTGGCTGAAGAAAAAAGAGGAGTTAAAATGAGGAAATAGAACAAGGTACAAAGATTAAAACCAAACTCACAGCGGTAATTTCAATGGCGTCAGTCAGCTCGCAGATGCGCTCCATCGTGCGCAGGTGGTTCTCCCAGAGGGCGGTGCTGCCCAGCGGCCGGCCCCAGCACAGGTACTTGTTGACTATTTCACGGAGCTCGACGAGCAGCTCACGAATGACGTGAATGTTCTGCTTGTTCGTGGCCACTGTTGAAAAATGGGGAAAAAACAGCATGAGCAAACCATTTTATCAAAACATCAAAAAAGAGTTACTATCACCACCACCACCACCACTTACCCTGCTTGGCAATCTCCTCGAGCATCCAGAAGAGCGCCTTCGTGGCATTTCCACTCAGAGAGGTCAAGTTCTGGGTAATCAGCAGGTGGAGGAGCTTGCTGACGTAGGCGAAGCGACGAATATCACGAATGGCATTGCAAAAGTCGAGCTGAAAAACAATCAGAAAAAGGTCATTAATAAACAGTTAAAAACCCTCATAAAACTTACCCTGTAGAAGGCGTCGCTGATGATGTTAGAGCCGGCCACCTCCTTCGTGGGATTCAGCGTGATGCGACAGTAGGGCTGGCCCTGGTGGGACTCGATCAGGTTGGAGGATTCCTTGAGAATGGCAATGGGAATCGGCTGCGAGGAGCTCTTCTGCAGCCGCTGGATGATGTCCGCCACCGAGGTGCACGGCTGAGGTGCACGGCCTGGGCTTGGACTTCCGCCGCCTGCTTCCTCAGTGGAAACTGCAAAATCTTCTGTAGCGACAGTTCCGGTCTCAGCCGTCTCAGCCAGTATTCTTGGCGAAGGTGAGCTGGCGCCGCATCCATCGAGGTCGCTGTCACTTTCGCTGCCGCTGCTGCAGGAGGAGGAGGAGGAGGAGGAGGAGGAGGAGGAGGAGGAGGTGAGCGAGGTGGCCGAGCCCGGCGAGGATGAGGACAGCGACGTGGAGGAGGCAAACTTGGCCGTCGGAGAGGGCGGCGAGCCGGCGACTGAGGTTCCATTTCTAAGTAGAAGAGGGAGGGAAAAAAGGAAAAGAAATTAGCTTATTCAATTAAGACAGCTTTTCTCCCCCGAATGTAGAGGTGTCGCATTTCAAGTTCAAGTGTTAGGCGTACCAGCCAGCCAGTCAGTCTGGAGTGAAGCCAACTGCGCACACAAACGTTGATGGATGAATCAACGCTGGTTCTTTGCTGTGTGCTTTACTTCGGAGAGAGAGAGAGAGAGATTCGTATCATCTTGAGTAGAATCTCACATCGCACTTATTTGTGGCTATTTATAAGCACAGCTAAGCAGAGCTTGCTGAACAATACGACTGCACTGCAAACGCTGCTGCTGCTGCTGAACTTGCACTTGCACTGGCAATTCAGTGCACTCGAGCTGGTGCACTGAAGTTTGATGACCAAACACCGCAGTTGGCCAACAACAATTTGTTGCTGCTGCTCATGGTTTGTGTCAACAACACTTTTTTCACCCCATCTCTCTCTTTCTCTCTCTTAAAAGTAGCACACTGACCACTGGGAGTCCACAGTGCATGACAGTTCATTGACAGGGAAATGTGAGGGGGTTAATAGACTCAAAACTACACATATTCGCTGTTGACAAATTGTTTCAGTGCGCCCTCTCACGGAAACAAAACGAAAATTAAAGTGGTAGATATTGCGCAATCATATCAAGGTGATGCTTGGAACTCAAATTTAAATGCTTTTCTGTGTCTTCTATTGTTATTTTAAACTTTGTTTAAAACTAGAACACAGTCCAGAATAAGCACTTAATGGTTTTTAGAAACAAACGGAATATAGATTAAGCACTTTGCAGGTAAGTTGTGAAAAATACAAATTTTACTAGTGGAATTCTGTCTTTTTTGTTTGTGTTGGCACAATCAACAACTGAGAACGTTCTGAAACTCATTTTGAAACAACCAATACGATCCAAAAACGAGAGTGAACAGATGTGAAAAAATCTGTAAGTATCAGACTGTTATGATGACGCAATATCTACCACTTTAATTTTCGTTTTGTTTCCGTGAGAGGGCGCACTGAAACAATTTGTCAACAGCGAATACATGCAATGAAATAACAATGGGAAAAGGGCTAAAAATTCAAGGCACACACACTCAGGCAATCAAAACAAAATGCGAGTTAGTGATCAATCAAGTGGCCAACACTTGCCTCTTCAAAGTCTGCTTCATTTCTTCCCCTCACCACCACACTTCGTCACTGCGACCACCCGGTAGTGGAGAACAAATACTAAATAAATGGCAAAAACAAGTGGATTGCCTACTCGGTGTGTGTTTACATTGACTGAAACACAAAAAAGTGCAGCAACCGTTTCAACAGTAGCACCAGGCAGTTCAAGTGTCGTGGAAGCAGCACTACTGCCCTGCACACTATCACAAATCCCACATGATCCCACTGTTCAATTTTCACTTTTGATAACGTTTTGAAAAAATTAGTTTCCCCTTTGGTGACACACAATAATGCAGGGCGATTGTTTTTTGCCAGTGCACTGAGATTTTTCACCACAGTTTAGCAGGCCGTAAACTCCGACATACGCGGAAAAAGCAACAGTAGCAGCAGCAGCTCGGCTCGATGTAGAAAAGCGTGCACACGGAAGTAATTCATTGACTAGTGCGGTGGTGGTGGTGGCGGCAGTGGTGGTGGTAATCAATGCCTCCCCCTAGCTTAGGCGAATGGGTAACAGCTTTTCGAAACAGTGCTCGACAACACAACAACAGCAGCAAACACAGCTCGGCAAAGCTCGGCAATCTGGCAAAAGCTATTTCGAGCACTCAGACAGCCACTGCAGCAAATCAAGAAGGACCAAACAGGATGCTCAGGCAGCAGCAGCAGCTGAGCTCTGGTTAGCTCTGCTGTGGCAGGCACCAGAGTTGTACCAGTACCACACACACAACCACAACAAGTCCTGTGAGGCAATCAATGCACAGTTCACAGGGGGAAACCGGGGAGCAATTAGTCACCAGAAGACAGCAGAGACGGTGTGACATCAACTCACAAAGACATAAACCGGCAACAGCAACCGAGAGGGCACAACACAGGCAGCAGCAGCAGCAGCAGTTCCTTGCCCTTCTAGCAACAGCTTTCTCAGAGCTCCCACCACCATAGATCACCAGCATGTACGCTCTTTCTTTGGTTGCCATAAATAAACTGCTGCATCTACAGCTGCCGCATCAGACAGTGCCGGCAACGACATCGTCTGATGCGTCAGCATGAGCAACAGCAACAACGACTGTCGGCAAGCAAACAGGCAGTCAGTCAGTCGGGAAAAAACAGAGTCACGTGTTCCTTTTGTTGCTGCTGTCAAACTCCTGAAAGGTTTGGAGCAGGCACTGTCCACTACCACTACTGTACCCTTTTCTAGAAAGGTCAGTTGCAGCTAATTAAACCGGCGCAATTAAACTTATCGGCAATCAAACAGCACAACAAGAAAAAAATGGCCAAAACCTTGTACCCCAAAACCCACACAAATACACTTTGGGGAAAAACAATGGTAAACAATCGAAAAGTGGGGGGGGGGAAGATGCGGCAATTTGCGGCTTCCTTCGAGCTGATTGGCTATACATCACTCTTCTTCAACCCCTTCCTGCCCCCTTCGGTGCCATTGAACTGACACTGCCACCACCACCACCACCACGGATGCTGCTGACCTCTAAACAGGCGGAGGCGGCAGCAGGTAATTGCCGTCCGCAGCAGCAGCAGCAGCCCACGACAGTTGAATGATCCCAAAGGGTCCACTACCACCACCACCATCAACGCCAACACACTGCACAACAACAACAGCAGAAAACGTTGATGAGGGCTGCACACAGTGCCGAGCTTGTGTGTACACTTACCCCGCAGTTGCCAGCACTGCACCAGCAGCACTGTTCTACCTTCAACAAAGTCAGCTGCTGCTGCTGCTGCTGCTGCTCTTCTATGAGCCACAAAGTGCAGCAAAAAGAGCATTCAAGTCACAAGACGCCAGCACTGAACTGATGCGCAGTAGTACTGTGGTAGCAGCAGTCATCAATGGGTGCACATGATTTGCTGCTGAGGGATGGAAAGGAAAGGAAAGGAGGAAAGAGAGTAAGTGCTACACACCAGAGCACACTGATATTCACCTGGCTATTTTAAAGAGCAAACACAACACAACAATAATAACAATGATAAGTGGTGCAAAGACTAGGGAAGACTCAACAAATCAACTGGCTATGTGTCAGATGATCCGTCAGATTTCTGTTTTGCAGCAAAGCTGTTGAATTGTAGCTGCTGAACTGTGCAGGCACTAATTGAATTGATCCGCTTTCGCAAGGTGATAAAAGATGTCTTGCAACAGGTCTTTTCATTACGTTCAATGGCCAATAAAAAGGAAAAGGAACAGGACCAGAACCAGGCCACACACACACAAGTGTTTACACAGTGTTAAAACACAAAGCATGGAGATCGATTGCCCCTATTTTATTGCCGCCGCCATCATCATCATCATCATTACATCACGAGAAAGACTTTTCTTCTCTCGCAACAACAGCAAAACACATTGTCAGCCAACTCTACTGCGCACATTATCAACATCAGCAACAACAACAGCGATTATTATTGCCTGTGTTTGTTATCTATCACCACCACTCTCATTTATCATTTAAAAACACAACCGCCAAAAAGAAAGGAAAGAAAGAAAGTAAGACAAAAGACAAAACTGGAGAGTGATTTGTTACCACCACCACTACCATCTCCAAACGTTGAAACTCAGATCTCGACGACGGTGTACTCTAAAACACTAGCAAAGCCTTCGAGTCAATTTACAGTCGAGACCGATTGATATCTCAGATATCGAATAGTGGTGCAACAGTGCTAAAAGTAGAACACACACACACGTTTGCACAGGTTCGGATTACTCGACAACATTCAGCCTTATGAGCAGCAGGCATATTACGATCACAAATTATTTTCTCCCTCTTCCAAATCGTCATCATCATTTGGGACTTTGAGACTAATATCTTGCATAGATTTCAACTCCGAGATGTGTCCTGCTCACTTGGCGCTTGTTGCTGCTGCTGCTATTACCGGTCATTTAGAGGCTGCAAGTAGATCTGACAAGTGCGATAGT
>JAALOO010001821.1_pt1 | contig 13224 bp, 9 predicted proteins | sample 7257641 | NCBI WGS metagenome assembly JAALOO01 (sample SAMN14085613, study PRJNA598686) | mite metagenome | biome: ENVO:01001000; feature: ENVO:01001002; material: ENVO:01001226; isolation source: single female mite from University of Michigan culture on fish food culture... ... | reverse complement strand
GAGAGAGAGAGAGAGAGAGAGAGAGAGAGAGAGAGAGAGAGAGAGAGAGGGAAAGGGAAAACGAATGCAAAAGCGAGTTGCCACGTTGTGTCTTCGTGTCCTTCTTTCCGCCTCTCCTGCACTTCATCTCCTTCGGCCTTCTCTTTCTGATTTCCTTCTTATTGACTTATCCAATTTTGCAGATTTGCACACGAGCTAATTTGTGCAGCAATCGAAGGCGGACGACAGGCAGCTCACTGATTTGATAGTGCACCAGCAGCCAGCTTATTATCGACATTTCATCCCTTTTGGTAGCACCATCCACTTGTGATTCTTATCTCAATATTTTACTACCCTCTCCTTCTTTCTCTTTTACCCCCTTATTAATTTGATTTAATTCAATTTAATTTGAATCCTTTGGAGAGTGGCAGTGTTTTCTGCTGGCGCATTTGAATCAGCAGCAACAGCAAGCTCAGCAAAGCAGCAAATCAGCAAACCGCTTCATCTTGGGCGCCGCATCTTCACTTGCTTCACTGCCTCGGTGTTGGTGTGTTCTCTACACTGTAGCACCAGCGCTGCTCGATGCTGTGCTTTGACCGCTCATTCGGCACTAATTTATAATGTATGCAAATTAATTCGGCTTGTTTAAATTTTTGCTTTTTCTCTTCGAATTAGTCTCTTCAGTTTTCAACCGTCACCGCCTTCCATCTTCTTTTCAGTCAATATGTTTGCCAGTGCAATACTAGTCTGTTTGTGGGTAATTAGAATGCGTAGACAAAGTATAAGTTTAGTTATTGTAAATAGACTTAAGACTGTTTTTTTGCCCGCACAACTTTGATCCAGATTAGGGAAGTGCGCAGCATTATATCAAAAACAGTTTAGTTTAGGAAAAGATGTCATTTTACTGTGTAAAAAATTGAAAAATAAACTTTGAAAACTGCATCAGACCTATTTCTTTGAATCACTCAATCATTTACTCAATATTTACTCAAAATTTATCTTTTTTGCCATCTTTTGAGTTGTCATGCACTCTCACACTTTCACAAAGCTGTTTGAATGCTCTAGAGGGCGAGAGTGCATTTGTTTTTATTTCTCATTTTTTTCTTTTTTGTCTTTTTGGAAAAAGTCAAGTGTCAAACTTTGTGAAAAGTGAGTGTAGTTGCACTGAATTTCTTTTTGGTATTTGTTTTTCCTTATTCTAAGTAGTTGCACCAAGCAGTTTTAGTCTCAGTGCCGGCATCGTTTCAACATCGACATCAGCATCAGCAGCAGTCTAATTTGTCTAAGTTGATTATCGATCTCACAGCTGCAGTTTGCAACTGAACAGCAGATCACTTATGATGAATGATTTCAGCGTTGATGTGAATGTGCGTGCGTCTACAGACAGACAAAAAGACAGACAGACAGCCTAGCACTCGAGTCGATTGCAAATTAATGTTCATTCACTCAACACAAGATTTACATAGATTACACGTCCCCTGTTCAGACTCATCATTATAAGAAAATGAAAAAATATTACAACGAAAAGAGAACAAAGTTTTTTTCTGTAGTCGATTCTTCTTCATTTTATTTTTTTTCTTCTGATAGCAAGACTGAGCTGGAGTGATGAGCCCCAAAGTAAAGATTGCCGCAGCAGTTTAGTGTAAAACTTGCTATCTGCAGATTTGTTTTTGAAGCATCAGCCTCTTCGATAGGCTTTTAAGTTGATTAAATTTGATTAATTCAATAGTGCCTCCTCCTCCTCTTTCTCCTTTTCTTTTTTAGCTGCCTGCCTTTGCTCATTTAACATTGGCTCTTCCAACTTGTTTCTTTCCATTTAATTTTTCACTTTCCCCTCTTCTTTTTTTGCATCTTTGACGCTTTGCGCATCATCCTCATTCTCTTGTTTTCCACTTAGTAATCAATTGCTTGAAAAATAGTCAACTCTCACTTTCTTTTTCTTTTTCTCTTTTATACCAATGACCACCACACAGTGACTTTTCAAGTGAACAAAACAGTGGTTCTTTCTCTTTTTTTGCACTCTAAGTCAATTTGCGCAATTAAATTACCCTCTCCTTCTGCCCTCTATTCTTGGTTGCGATTTCTTTGTGTGAATACCGATTAGATTAAGTCTCTCACACTCTTTTTCTTTATTTCAAATGCTGTCCATTTGTTTCTGCCTTGTGCTGTGACATCTTTTCCTCCCATTTTCTCTCCGTCTTTTCCTTTTTCAGCAAGTCATGACTTTGCTTGTCAATTTCTGTTGCCGTCTGCCGTTTGCAATTACGGAACATCCCTTTTCCCTTTTGTCTTTCTCACTGCCATTATTGTTGTCATTCACTGGTGACTACTACCTCATCTGATTGTAAGCAACCAAATCGGTTGAACTTTTCGTTCTTGAATGACTCCTTCTTGTTCTATTGTCTAATAGATTGCCCCTCTAATGACTACTAATGCTCATGCAAATCTATAATTTGCAACTAATTCCACCGGACCATGCGAAAAGTTGCTTTTTTTCTAAATGTCTCTGCTATTTTTCTTTGCTTTCTATCACTGACTGATCAAGCTGATCATTAACATCTTTTATGATTGTTCTATAATTGGCTTCAGTGTGAGAAACTATGAATATTATTTGGAGTTTGTGATTTTATTTATTAGTTGCCGCAACACAATTTTAATTATTGCTAATTTGGCTGCAATTTGTAACTTTATATATTGTTTATAACTGCCAAAATCATGCAAAAACAAACTTTCAAATTTAATTATACTTTCACAAAAGCGCTAACGCATGCACTAATTGGTATGCATACAAAAAATGATTTGTTTTATTTCATTAATAAATTAGTTAAATTTATAAAAACAAATTTTTACTAAAAGATTATTTTGCTGGTCAGTTTTTTATGTAAATTTTAAAATAAAGTTTTTTAAACAGTATAAATATTTAAAAATATTTTGTGACTTTGATTGATTTATTTGCCAGTTTTTGTAAACTACAAAAAATTGAATTAAAAATTTGCATTTTGTGAAATTTAAAACCATCACATTTTTAATAATTTTGTAAATTAAATTAAATTGGTTAATGTAAATTAAAATTATTTGTTAAATAAGAGCGTTTATTGTATTTAAATAAACTTTTAAATTGTATAACAAAACTTTGAAGCATTAAAAATTGTCATCGGAGTGTAATTTCAACTGTTCATTTGCAGCGTTTTTATTTATAAAAAATAACTTATTTTTGCAAATGAATTAATATTTAATTTCTGTTTTTCTCTTGTCGTTCTTTTCTTTTTATGCATACTCCGGGAATTTTGAATTTAATTTAGAGCTATTCAACGACACGAGCTTGACACATTTGTGCGCACTTCCTCCAGTGGTTTGTCGAAATGATGCTCATGGTGTGTGGTAGCTCGTACATCTGTGTGAAGTTTGCAAAACTGCGGCTATTCAACAAAAAAGTGAAATTGCCAGCAAGAGAAAGAAGAAAAATAACACAAAAGGCAGTACACTCAGTAAGAAAAAAGTGATATAAATGCTGCAGAGTGTTGTCTGTGTGTTTGTGTGTTTGTGTTTGTTGGCAGGCAATGTGATTTCTTACGCAAGTGCTCGCATTCATTGCGCTCTTCCTGGTCATTGCTTCGGTGAAAAAGAGAAAGAAAAAAGAAAAAGAAACTTCTCACTCTGTGCTTTCATTGGGCAGATAAAACCGTCGGTCTGTGCCGTCCTCAACTCGGTTGCACTTGATTCAATTGAACACTTGTACCAAATGTAGTGGTCGCTCAATTCGCTGTGCACTAGACCCAGCCGGCGCGCAAGTGAGAGCAGTGTGAGGGCAGTCATTTGTTTGCAATGGATCATTTAACCCTTGTAGAGCTCTCGGCTCCCTTCTCCGCACTACATTTCCTCTGGTTTGTTATTATTGTTGTATAATTACGATCACTAGTAGCCTCTCAGTGGCTCACTAGCGCGCGGCTTTGCCCTAGCCAAAAACTATCCCCATCTTTCTCTTCCTCTTCACATCCATATTAGCTCTACTTTAGCTGGCTAATATTTAATTTTCTATATTTCTTCCATTTCCATTCTCTCATTCTCCGCCATCAACTATTTTTCTCAGTCGGCCTCATCATCATTACTGTTTTACTGCCCGACTACAATTGCTGGCGCCCATTGCTGTGTTGTGCTGCTGTTCCACTGTGATGTGTGTGGCCTGTGTAATGTCTCTATGTGTGTGTGTATGTGTGTGTATGTAATTATTGTTTCTAATGAAATTGACTTCTCTCTCACTGCCATTCACTTGCAGTTTTGCCTGTTTTGCTTTCTCAATCTACATGGTCAGGCGTAGTTAGCTTCACGCTCACAGTGATTTGCTGCAATTGCAGTTAAGTTTAAATTTAAATTTATTACTATACCATTGCTAAGCTGGAAATGAACAAGAATGCAAAAGAACAGTCAAAAGGCAACTACTTTTAACTCTCTTTTTTTCTTTAGCTAATGAGTCTTGAATGTCTTAATTTGCTTTAAATTGACTTACACTGCTTTCAATTTAATTTAATGCTTTTGCACAACCATTTTTGCAGAGTCTAAATATGCATGTTTTTTATTTTAAAATTATTTTTAGTTTTTATTTTGACAAGATCATATTTTCCCTCTGCTGTATAAAAAGTTTTGAAATATTTTTTTAGCAGACACTAACATTTATTAAGCGTCAATGTGCTGTTCATTGTTTGGCACTGCATTTCAACAATGGAAAAATTGCCTAATATGTCGACACTAAAAGGCACTAACCGTTCAAATAAATTATCATAAATTTATTTTTTCTTGCTTTCTGAAAATAGCTTCGTTAGCTGACCAATGCTGGCTGTTGAGTTGATTATTTTACATTGAAGCGCTTTGCTTTGTTCACTGTTGGCCAGAGTGTCCTTAGCTTTTTCCCTTCATTTTTTCTCTGGGCGATTTACACTTACAATTAGTGAGCAGTAGCATTGAGTAAATTACTGCTGGCAGAGGTTGGCAATCGATATAAATCACCACGAGCGCCAGAGCTTACCAGTGGAAAGATGTGTGTGCACTTTGGAGAAGAGTGTGGGCACTGGTGGCACTGCTGGCAAATTGCTGAGTGACGCGGTAACAATTAGAATGGTCCTGGCTGACTGGTGCACAGGCGGCAAATATCTATCGATTGGAATTCATTTGCTGCTGATGTTGGGGCACTTGAAATAGAAGTAGAAGTAGTAGTGATGCTGGTGCTGATGGTAGTAGTAGTAGTACTTCTGTTTCTTATTCAAATAAAGCTCAATATGCGATAACTAGACGGCGGCAGAGCCAGTCAGTCAGGCAGGCAGGCAGCTCGTCAGACAGTCACTTTTTTTCCCTTTCATTTTCTTTCCTGCGAGACGTCCGATCGCTTGTTAGACAAACTTTTCTTTTTGTTTCTCCACTCGCTGTCGTTCATTTTCCCTTCTCATCTTTTTCTTTCTTCCATTGCATCTCCCCATTTATTCTCCAGAGCTGCCGTTTTGCTCATTCAGTTTGGACTGTTTTTGGTTTTCCTTTTATTCTTTTCTTCACCATCACACACACGCACATTTACTTTCCAATTTCTCACTCTCTCACTTTTTTCTCTTTTCATTGGTTGACTCTAATTAATTATTTGTTGAATGTTAAGTAAAGAGAGAAGAAAGTAAAACGATAGTAGATGCCGACCACTAGAAAAGAGGAAAGAGAGAAAGTGAATAAAGAGTGCCGCACTGAGAATGAGGGCAAAAACGATAACGAAAGCGAAAAGTGTGATTGAGCAACTGACTGCCAATGTACGAATGAAAGTACGTTGAAGAAGTCTTTTGAGAAGAGGGGTAGCTTCTAAAAGAGAGTGAGAGAGGTTGGAAGCAATGACGACAACTCGTCGAGCTTAACTCGCCGGCATGTGAGAGTTATCGAGCTATTGGCAGCCAGAAAGGGAGAGAGAAAGGAAGAAGAAGAGATTGAAGGCGTCAGTTGGAAGAAGTAGTCCTCTCTCATTTTTCTGCCACTTCTTTTTTTCTTTTTCTTACCCAGTAGCACCACTCAATGGCACATTAAATCCATGCAATTAAATTGCTGGCCAATGCTGTGAGTGCACACACAGTTAGATATTCTTGCTTTGCTAGTGTTGCCGCAGACAGTACTGTGCTGGTGAAGGCCGCCATTGAAAAGAAAGAGAGTCAAGGGAGCAAGAAGTTTGGGCGCAAATAAGGGTCTTTTAAAGCCAAGATTGCACACTTCACAATTCAATGATTGTGAGTTAAGTTGAGTGAACAGTAGCAGCAGCAGCAACAGTAATTTTGGCTGCAGTTCCAAGTTGCAGTAATCCATCTTTAAATAACGAGCCCCTTTTTATACCAACATAGTTGCAGATTTGAGAAAAAAAAGAAAAAGAGTGCTTCAGTTTAATTCTTTCTCATTCTTTTGCATTTTAGTAGCAGCGCCGTCGCAACACTGTACAAAAATTAATGCAATTTGTTTTATGTTTAACATTTTATCTCAAACAGTTTCTGCTGAAAAATCTTTTGAAATGACCTTCAAATGCGCTACTTTGTGAATGAGGGTACTACCGACTGGTTCATTGAAAATGTTAAATTTATGAGCCTCACTACTGTTCTCAAGAGACATGTTTTGTGGTTTGATGTAATCTTGCTCTGCTCACTCGGCTCAACTGCACTCTTCAATGTACAACAAGCATCACCACCACCGTCAGCAATGTAATGCCTTTGATTTGTGACACTCACCAATTGCAGAGGTATTAATGCGTGTTTGTGTGTGTGTGTTTTTCAAGCCTGTTAAAACCGTTCTTTATCTGCCTCACCAGTTTTTGCCTGCTACAGTCACCTCTGGACGAGTGCACACTCTGGTGATTCATTTGCATTTCAGCGGCAGCCACCAAACTGACTGGCTGGCTGGCCGCTTCACTGCTCAACGCCAGTGCCCCCAGTGCAATGCCTCACTTTCCCACATCATCCATTACTCGGGCGCAAATCTGGCGTCAATCTTTGCAGCTCTTCCATTGCCCATAAATAATAGTTTTGTCTCATTGTGTCTCCTTTTGCATTCTGTCGCTTTTTACTGCTCTGTGTCTCGTATTCATCTTTCATCTTCCTCTTCTTCTTTTTCCTTCTTTTCTCCGTTTGTACACAATGCTCGAACACAATTGAGCCTTTTATTGAAACTATTTTTCACTTTTTTCTTTTTATTTCTCCGTTTTTCCCTGTTTTTAACAATTGAGCAGCAAATATATTTTTTACTTTTTTTTCTATCTATCCGTCTATATCAAATGAAGTAAGGCAATTTTGAAGCAGCTTTTATTTGTCATTTTTTATTTTTCAAAAAACTTTTTTGTGTTTTTTAATTTTTAAAATTGTGTTTTACTGTGAAAATCACAATTATTTTTTTTTAAATTTTGCAAATGTGTTTTCTTTTTAAAAATGTTTCAGGCACTGACGTATTATATGTAAACAGCAATTTTCAAGCAGACTGCTCCCTTTCTGAATCACTTTTGAAGCAGCAGCACATGCAATCATTCAATCACATTGAATTGAATTCAAATCCTCTTCTCCATCACCAGTGTCTATCCAGCTCTCCAGCCCTTCAGTGGAGCCATTGCCCTCACTCACTCACTCAACTGCTCACCCATCTTTCTTTTTCTCCCTCTATCCTCTCACACTAATCTTTGCTCCATCTTCTTTGCTCCCGTTTCCTCTTTCCTTCTCTTCACTTCAGTATCGGCAAGCAGAATTTCCCGGCGGCAGTGGCACTGCTCACTGTGACCGTCCTGGTGGAGCACCGAATCGGCTAGTGGCACTGGCGGAGGGAAGCACGTGGTCGGCGAGAGGCGAGCCAATGAAAGGGAAGAAGGGAAGAGGAAGGAAAGGAACGCTGGTGCCCGTCTTTTGGCGCCACTTTAGGCGCGCGCAATTTCTCGCCATTTGGGACCGTGGAAGGCTGCCTGGCACTTCGTTGTCCTCTCCGCTGTTGACGAATTTTCGTGTCTGTCTCAGCCCTGAGTCTGAGCCACTTAATGCCTGCAGACCATGCCAGACCATCTATCCATCTATCTTTCCATCGATGTGGATGTGTGTGTGTCAGTGCTCTTTCAGTGCTAACTGTAACAGCTAACTGAGTGTGTCACTGACTGCCATCAACCATTACCCCGTATCACTTCACTTCAATACCCCATACCTTTCCTATCTGCCTGTCCTCCTATCTATTGCTTCATCTATCTAATTCCCCTTTCACTTTACATCACTTACGGTATCAGAAGGGGGAAAACGCCACCGCTACCGAGTAACAGCAACATCACCGGGTGAATACCACTACCACCGGTGATTCCCACTGGGTGAAACCTGTCTCATCGATAGCTAATCTCATTCTTCACTTCACTTTTAACTTTTCTCTCTCAAATTCACATTGACACATCGTCTTTACCACACACTACTTCAACTCTCGCAACGATGAATATTGGCAAAAGAAAAATGGTGCCACTTTAAAAAGTGTGTGCACGCATTCACAAGTGTACTGCTACTCAGAAGTGCTGTTGTTATTGTCGTCAATGGGGGTAGCAGCGGTGGTGGTGATGGTGCTGGCTGCTGAAGTGATTGTTCAGCAAATGGGGCCACTTGGCCCCATATTTTTTAATACATAAAAAATTTTTCTTTTGTCATTAATTTTGTTTTTTTACAACGATGTTATTACAAAAATCATCAATTCAGCGACAATTTCACTCATTTTTCATCTGTTTACATCATAATTCATCTTTTTATAGCTGCTCTTTTCAGTGTTTTAAATTTTAATTTTTAGCAGTTTTTAAACTTTATTTTCAAAGAATCTTCAGCTTTTTAGCTTTAAAAGGTAAAGCATTTTTTGCATAAAAACTTCTGATTTTGTATTTTTGCGTTTTTATCTACTAAATTATGCAAATGTTTTATTGATTAAATTTAACTTTTCAATTTGCAAATAGGTCTACATTGTCTACAATTTTTGTTTTAATTGCAAAATTGCCCTTAGGAGCTGACTGTTTTTACTCCGTGTAATGCCTCAATTTACAATACACTCACTAATTGAATTGCCGTAAAAGTGCAAGATTTATTTGTATTTCTATTTTGTTTTAAAATAGTCTAAGCCTTACAAACCTATTTTTATTGTTGTTGTCAGATAAGTCTTTTCAAACAAAAAAATATATTTTTAGGCAAAATTATTTTGCACCCAAACACATCAGCGAGAAATCAAATTGACGCCTGTTTGTGAAAAAAGGCAAACATTTCATTGCAAACGTTGCTTGCAGATAGATTAATCAGACAGTAGTTGTTGGTTGTTTGGTTGGCAAATACAAACACACAAAATGCCCTTGCATAGCGTTTCTCTTGCTTGCAGCGGCTATTTTTGATGGGCAAAGAATAGAAAAACCTTTTTTTCAAAATGTTCATTTATGCCGGTTAATGCAACTAATCTTTTTGTCGGTTTGCTGTCTTAATTAGTGCTTTTTGATTCTCAACTACTGCTCCTAAAGTGGGCCACACAGCCTGAGCCTGTCTGTTTGTGTGTGCTCTCTGTTTGAGCTGCCTTTGCTTTTTCCTTTCTTTTGGTGCCAGTAATCGCACCTAATCCGGGCAAATTGAGTTTTGATTCATCCACAGAGCAAACAGTGAGAGGAAGTAGTAAATGGCAGTTGAAGGAGGTCGTGGCCATCGTGTGAGGACTATTGCCAGCGCAGCCAATCGTGCATCAATTAACCGATCAGAAAAGGAAGGAATGAGAGAGTGAGAGCATCGAATTGAACCAACTGGCACCACAACTGCCCTTTCTTGTTCCTCTCACACTCTTTCTCTCTTTACCCCCTTTTAGCCTCCATTCTCCCATTGCCCTTTCTCCTTCTACCGTTTTTTCATCAGTAATTCAACTTTAATTCTTGTAATGTGCTATATTGATTTGTAATTAATTATATCATACATCAAATGGATTACTCTCGCCGCCATGCTCTCTACGCATTTTCTCCAATCTTTCTGTCGTCTGTGCGTCTGCCTCCTTTTTCTTTGCCTCTTTATTTTTGGCTGCTGTTTTTCCAGCATCACATTGAGAGCGGCAATCGAGTAAATACTTGACGAGTATTTCCAACAAGCGCCCAACTGGCGCTTGTTTTGGCGTTCATAATTTCCTCTGCCCTCTCTCGTTTTCTCTTCTTTTGCCCACTTTTTCTCTCCAATAAGCGCACTTTAATTAATATTTATTTTGCTTATGCTTTGCTTTTTGAGAGCAAGAGTAAATTCTAAACGGTTGTCCAGTTTTTCAGATTATTAATTTTTTCTATGGCACTTTTTATTTTTTTCATTCTTTAATCAATGGTATTAGTGTTTGTAGTGTTAAACGAGTACACGGTTTATTTTTATTTTTTGTTTTTTTGCCATTGCAATAATTAATATAAAAATCTGTGGAGATTTTTCCCTTTTTGGCTGCTCATGTTTTGAAAAACAAAAAAATCAAAACGTTGGTCAACAAACACAGCAGGAATGGGGCATTCTTAATGTATGTGTTAAAGAATTTAATTTGTTGTGCCTAGCTTTTATTTAAGTTGGCCAAGCAAACACTTCTAAATAAAAAAATAAATATAATTTACGTTTTAAAAATTAAAACACTAACGTTTTCAAATAAAATAAAAGAATTTTATTTGAATGGACTTTGTGTACAATACTGGTTGTTGCAAAATTCAATATTAACAATTTAGATTATTTTGTACAAAATAAAATAAAGATGGTAGTTATACTCTGTAGTTTTTTGAATAGTTAAATAAATGTTTTTTGTACTTTTTGTTTTAGCGTGTTTGCTAATGCCTCACTTATTTGTCAAAGTAATGCTATATGCTACACTTTAGCAGTGAACCCACGCATTAGTAAACTTGTTTAAAAATTAATTTAAAATGCTAAATCCCCTAGATTAACTTTGTAGCAGTTCACTTACCCAATTTAGCTTCTGCTTAAAATGTGCTATAAAGTGCAATTATCAAATTTGAAGTAGTTTAAGTCTAATGATTTTGTATACTTTTGAAGTGTTAGCGCCTGTAGCAGCAAACAGTTAACTTCACTGCATTTGTTTTTAGTTTTTTTTGAAACAAAGTCTGTTTGTAGATGTATTGCAAATGTTTTTAGTTGATGTTAGTGATGACTTGCTGCATTGCATTTCTACACAACAAGTAAAAATGCGCAGTCAATGTTTTTTGTTGACAAGTCAAACATAAATGCAAACACAAACTATTGCTTGCTAACTCTTTCAATTGACTTTATTTGTTTTTCTGTCTAGTTCCTTTCTTGAGAATTTTTTTAGTTTGCACAATTATCTTTGTTTGAATACCCATTTATACAAACTTTTTTATGTCTGACTTGTATTTTTTAAATTTACTCAAAATTTGAATTTAGTTTTAAAACTCTATTTCATAACAAAACTAGTTTACAGCCGATAATCGGACATGATGATTTCTCATCACTAAACTTTCTGTTTTATCTTAGCAGCAACACTGACACTTTTTGCAGCCTCAATTTTCACGTGTAAATTTTTTGTGGTAATCCTCCACTTTTCAATGAAATTACAACAACAAAGAAAACAAATAAAAAGCCCACCACATGACTTGGTCTAAGCTTGTGGCGGCGACTGCGGCGACAATCTTGAAGCTGCACTGTTTCGATCGAATTGAAGTTGCCATCATTTTTGGTTAGTTTGCTGCTGCCGTTTGTCCACCGTTTTTCAGCAGCAGCAGTATCAGCAAAAACTGAAAGCAGTAGTTGCACTTCAACTGACGCTCTCCTTCAATTCGACAGGAATTGCACATTTTGGCAGTGGCAATGTCTGCCTGGGCATGTGACGGCAAACAGCTGTGCTCTTCTAGCCCATTCATTTGGACTATTTTCTCCTGATTCTGTTTCGTTTTAATGTTTGTCTCCCTTCTTCCTCTGACTGTCTCAATTCACTCACTCCAGAACAGTGGCAGCAGCAGCAGCAACAGCCGTCGTCTTTGCCTTCACTTCATCTTCTTTTTATTTTTCTTCTTTTTGCCTCTTCGTTGTCCTTTTCTGTCTTTTTCCTCTGTTTCCTCCTCCTCAGCTACCAAACATTTGTACACCCTAGAACAGCCATTATTGTTGTGTTGCAGTTGGGATCTTTGTTTTGTTGTTTGCGTCTCATCTTTGCCTCTAACACTCAGTCCTATGTGCTCATCATCGTTAGTCTCTCTGTATCCTCTTTGCAAATGTCGCTATGTGCCTATGACTCTCTTTTCGGGCTCTTCTTTAAATGCATTGTTATTGCAATCACTCTGGAGTGGTCGACTGTGATGAGACCAAGGATGAGATGAGATGAAATGAGAAAAGAGATGCCAGACTGCTGCTGCTGCTGTTGCTGCTAGTGAGTTTGCTAGTGGCCATGATGCACTGCCAGGCAGCTTTGAGTGGCACTCGTTCCTGGCTGGCTAGCTATCTTGTCGTCATCATTTCCCTTGCCCTTGCGTTCATACGTTCCCCTCTTTTGCTTTTTTGTGCCGTTCGTGTTTGTTTCTCGGCCAAGTTTCTCTCATTGCTGAATCAAATCGAATCCAATTTGTGTGTGTATTTGTGCTTGGTGCCTGTTTCAGTGCATGTCCCACGCAACACGCACACACGAACACTTCAGCAATTGCCCTTGAGCAAAATCTATCGATAGTGTGTGTATGTTTGCCAAGAGTTGTCCAAAGAAGAGACCCACTCAAATTATAATTAATAATTTTATTACTAACACAAATTGAGTTGCTTGTCTACTGTTTGCCATTGGTACTGACTGCACTCTACTCTCAGTGAATTCAGTACCACAAACACAAGTTGTTTTGCTTAAATAGAGCCAATTAGAGAGCAGTCAGCAGAAAAACGAGCAGAGGAAGAAAAAGAAACAAACTAGCAAGAGACAAATTTACTTTACCAAAGTGAAACAAGCTTTCCTCATTTGCTTCGTTTTTTCTTTTGCACAATGAACCTGCCATAGAAAAACTCAGAAAACTGCCATTGGGTGCAGTGCTATGATGATGATGATTTTCTGATCAGCACAATGTCTGGTAATTTATTTTTGACTACTCACTGGCACTTAAAAACAAGAAAAATGTCTTTTTTTAAGTTAAACAACATTAGTAGCGGCCACCAGGCCGCTGGTGACGTGGATTTGCACACGCAAAGTTCGAAACCTCTGTAAATGCTTTATAAACTGCTCCCTCTACCATTAAAAGTC
>JAALOO010001820.1_pt1 | contig 13225 bp, 10 predicted proteins | sample 7257641 | NCBI WGS metagenome assembly JAALOO01 (sample SAMN14085613, study PRJNA598686) | mite metagenome | biome: ENVO:01001000; feature: ENVO:01001002; material: ENVO:01001226; isolation source: single female mite from University of Michigan culture on fish food culture... ... | reverse complement strand
TGATAAACAGTAAAATGGTTAGTGGCGAGCGAAGCGAGCGTAACTGAGCCCTTGTAACATTTAAAGTTCTTCCGGTAAAAAATTTTCACTTTTGTCAAAATCATTCATAAATATAAAAATTTAAATAAAAAACAAAATTTTTTTAATGTTTTAAGTTTATTTGCAATATTTCAATAACATAATTTGACAACAATTTGCCCTAAATGGAGTCATCTAAAAACAATTTGATGTTTTTAATTTACCCATTTAAAATAAAAATAAAATGCATTTTTTTGTTATCTAAAGCAAAAGTAAAACATTTTACTCGAAAAAATCAGTTGTTATTTGAGCTAACAAAATTAAGTAGAAAATTGAACCGTTAATTACATATTCTGAAGATAAGCAATGTATTAGTATGATACACGTAATCACAAAACCCATAAACCATTTTTAAAACGAAAAACAGACACTGTAAGGAGAAAAAACTTGTGCAAATGTAGATTTTTAAGTTGGGGAAACGAAAAAGAAAACGACAGCGATGACTACGACGTCATTGAGAATAATAAAACTTAGTCGTTTTGCGCATAGAAACACAACGGTAGACACCAGCGCCAAACAAACTGTGAGAGAGAAAATGAGAAGGTAAGGAAAAAAAACCGAAGCGCAAGCACACACACACACACTTTACTTACACACTTACATTACTGAAACACTTTTTCAAATTCAATGATTCAGTAGCTCTCTCGATCCGTCTCGGTTCTCAACAACTAAACTTTTAAGGTTTTACTTTAGACACTAACTCAAACAAATCAAAGTTTTAAATTCAATAAAACAGAAATGTAGTCAACAAAAGAATTGACAATTTTAACCCCCTGCTGACCAGCACTGCAGCCAACAGCAAACAAACAAAAAACATTTGTCGAGTTTTTCCGTGCATTTTGTCTTGGTTAACGTCAGCACTCAATTTCATCAGCTAAAAATCTTTGAAAACTGTACTCAAAAGTTGACCATCAGCCAAACCCTATTTCAAAATGCGTTACGGCCTGATCTCCTGTATTTGCGCCATGGGCGGCTTGTTCGGCGGCTTCTTGCTGCTGGGCGCCGGTCTTCTCCTGTACACCCAATTTGAAAACATTTTCGGCGCCACAGTTCGCAATCAGATGTACATCGACGACTCGGTGTACTGGTGGTACGACGTGTGGCTGCAGCCGCCGGCCAAAGAGACCCTTACCGTACATCTCTTTGAGATGGAGAACGTTCCCGAGTGGCGCAAGGCGCCCGGGCGCACTCGACCCCAGATTCGCGTCAAGGGACCTTTTGTCTTTCAGTGAGTAAACGACTGCCTTTTTTAAGATATTTGTATTGAATTTTAGTGAACACTTTTTTCTGTGCATTTTTAGTTGGTTAAAGTTTAGTTCTTTATTGTAGTGCACTGACGTTTATGCTCTCTTTTTTAGTGTCTGTTTTAGTGATTGCTGTTTATTCCTAAAATTCAGAAAAACATTTTGATTAGACTAATGAGACATAGTTAAATTGGATAGTTAAAAAAAGTTATTTTAACAAAAACGAGATTTAATAAAGATTTTTTCTTTTATTTTAAGTTTGTCTAGTTATCGTTTTGCCATTAATTTTATTTTTTGGTTTAAAACTTTGACATCGAAATAGCGTTTAAGTTTTTTTATAACACTTACACGTGTTATAAAGGTAAATTAAGTTTTCAAACTAAAAATTAAACCTTTTGTAATGTTATGTTTGCTTTACGTCTGCCAAAAAACAAACATAGCTATGCAAGCAATTGTTAGTAGTCAAATAAGTGTTGTCGAATTTTGGATAACCTTTCTTATCAAAACACTTTTTAACTTTTGTTTTACTTTTAGCAATGATAAAAAGTTCAAGTTTTGAAATTACCATAAATCCATTTTTGTTTTGCCAAATCTTGTTTTTATTACTTTTTAAGTTTCGACCGGAAAATGCGCCGTTTTCATTGCCAGCTGGCTGAACTTGAACTTGTTGTTAGTTATTTCAAAAACAAGAGTACCTACTGTAACACACACATACACACTTTAGACAATCGATTTAAACTGCAACCTGGCGACACTTTGCGTTGCCTTTCCCGCTAACTCAGGCAAAGGAAAATAGACTCCGGCGTTCACAACTTATAACAGCGGCACACATTATGCAAACAGAGTGACAGTCAGGAAAAAAAAGAGAAAAAGAAACATTCGTTGCGATGGCAGTGAAATTTAAATTATAATGAAGGACACTTACTAACAAAAAAGTAACACACATCTACATACACAATTTGTTAATTGCTAAATTCCCCAAAAACTGAAAAAATTAAACACCGGGCTGGGAATGCAAAATTTCTAGTGCTAATTCTACTTCTACACACATTCAGTCATTTTGTAACGTTTTTGAGCAATACAAATTAAAAGAGAAATATAATGCAAATTTTGCGTTAGATCTAAAAAAGGGTAGAGATAATCGAATAATGATGTTAAACCTTTTTACTCTTCTTCTTTTAGCGTCAAGCGAACAAAAGAGAAGGTTAATTTCACTGCAGAAGACCACCAGCAAATTACCTTTGAAGAGCGGACTGTGTACACCTTTGATGAGCTGCTCTCTTATGAGTCACTCGAAGAGAAGGCCACTGTGGTCAATGCTGAGTTGATGGTAAGTTCCAGGACTTGCTAATGCCAAAACCTTAAAAGTTAAGCAATTGTAAAAAATCTTAACTTAACAAATCAGGTACTGAACCCCTTCATTCTGGCGGCAACTCGCCGTGCCACTATGGTCCGCTCTCTGAGCAAAGGCCTCAACTCGACGATCAATCAAATGCTGCGCATCTACGAGGCAAACCTCTTCATTGAACGGCCTATCTATCGAGTCATTTTTGGTCCAGTTGGAACGGGCGGCGGCGGCTTTGAGGAGGACACTGGCGGTGCAGTGCCTACAATGGCAGAGATGCCTTTAGAAGGCGATGAGGACTCCTCTTCTTCAAACAACTCCATTGGTCTGGCTCGTCTTCAGGCAGCGGGTGGTGAAAACAGTAAAAATAGCTTTGGCGGGATGATCACCGACCGAGCCACGCTGGAGATACTGAAGCTGTATGACAAGACCAGTCAGTACTTTGAGAAATTGGGCGTCGATGTCAATCCTTACAATCTGCTGACGGCTCAGCTGGAAGCGATTGGAGGCGGTGCCAGCACGAAACTGCAAGAATTTGAGAAATTATCCAAAAAGCAAAAGTACCGTTTCAACTCGATGCTCGCCTTCTTTCAAAACAATACACTGCAAAAGTTTGACCTCTTTACTGGGCGAAAGGAGGAGAGTGACAAAGCGGGGACTCAGCAGAATGGAAAGTTAATTCGACTGAACAATGAAAAGTAAGCAAAATAATAGTGTACAAAACTAAATAGGTTAAACCTAAAATGCATTTAGAAAAATGGGCACCTGGTTTGGGCGAACTTGCAATGAAATTAACGGCACCGACGGGCGACAGTTTGGCCCTTTTGTGCGCTCTCGCCGACTGTACGAGTTTAATCCCAAAATTTGTCGGTAGGCGAAAAATAGCTTGTTTACTTTAGAACATCCTAATACTCACTTTCAAATGCAGATCCGTACCAATGCAGCTGAAAGACCAGGGCGTGACCAAGGAGGAGGGCATCAACTACTTTCGGTACAGCCCGGCGGCAGACTTTATGCAGTCGCCGGTGAAGTACACCTCCAACGGCTGCTACTGTCGCTGGTGGACGGGCGGCAAGGGCAAGGCGCTGGTGAACAACAACAAACGCTGCAACTACGACGGCATCCTGGACTTGGGCACCTGCTACAGTGGAGATCCAAACTTGGGATCCTCATCTTCATCCTCTTCCTCAGCATCCCTGTTGGCTGGAAATGAATTTTCCTCTTCTTCCTCCTCCTCTGGAAATGGCAGCAGTCTGCACTCTAGTCCGGTCATTCTGTCCAATCCTCATTTTAGCGGCGTGACCACCAAGTCCATTGCCCGTGAGGTGGGCGGCCTCAGTCCGGACACCAAGATCTACACCAGTTACATGGATGTTGAACCGGTATGAATGAAATCTTTTTGATGATAAAACAGTAACTAAAATTACACTGTTAATCTAGGTGTCCGGAATTGTCCTGTCAAAGAAAAACAAACTGCAGTTTAATCTGCACATTCGCCCGCTTCCATTGCAGCTGTAAGGGTTTTTTTTGCTTCTCCTTTGAGTTTTTTGTGTTTTTTACTGAGCATTCTTTTCCTTTTGTCCAATTAGTCGCTCTAACCGAACTCTACGCGAGCTGATCATCCCCCTTTTCTGGTACGAGGAGTCCTGGGCGCTGTCTTCTGAGCACCAGAATCACATCAAGTACTTTTTCGTCTACCCGCTCAAGTACCAGGAGCTGGCCATCTTTGGGCTGATCGGCGCCGGCATTTGCTTCCTCCTCTTTGGCGGATTCTGCCTCTTGCTCTGCTGTTGCATACTGAACAAGAACAAGGACCGAGAGGGCTTTAAAAAGGGCGATCGACCGATTCTGAAAAAGAACAGCGGAAAGGTATCACCAGAGGATTATAATAACAATGGTGGGCCATCGATGATAGGTGGCAATGGCGGGGCGGTGCCGCCATTGGACGAGGACTACGACATTAATGGGTACCCGATGACGATGGACGACCCGAATGCAATTGCCACCTATGGAAATCAGTGGGGCACTCGAGTTCACGGGCAGACGCCGGGAAGCAATGGACGAGGAGGAGGAGGAGCCGATAATAGCGTAGTGTACGACGGATACGGCGGATATGTTACCGGCGGAAATGCTGGATACCCGGCACCGCCTCCTATGAATGGCCCAGGCGGTGGCTACCAGGAGGATATGATTGACGTTGAGGAGCAGATGATGATGGGCAATAACAATCCAAATCCAAATTTAATCCCGAATCAAAATCAAAATCAGAACTACATTGACAATGCCAACTACGTGGACGATCCAGAGCAGACGATGATGTCGGCAAATGATGGTCAATACGGTGGTCAAGGTCAACAGCCTCAGAACGCTAGAATGATGATGATGAATGGTGGGCAAATGTTGCAGCAGCAGCAGTCACTGAATGGCCGATACATGAACGGATATGGTGGTAATGGTGGTGGGCAGCAACAGCTAATGCAACAGCAGATGCAAATGCAAATGCAGCAGCAGCAGCAGCAACAACAACAACAGCAACCTCAGTATCCTCTGGAACGTCTGAAGCGAAATATGCCGGCAAAACAGTCCGCCTCTACCTACTCAATGCGAACACTGCAGCAGCAACAGCAGATTCAACAGCAAATGAGAGAGATTCAGCAATTTCCTCAGCAGCAACAGCAACAACAACAGCAACCTACTCAGGCACGACAGCGCTGGACAAATCAACTGCAACAGCAGCAGCAAATGCCGGTCAACACTGATGAGCTGATTCCGCTGAATGACGGTAAGAAAACGAATACCTTTTTAACAATGAACAAACATTTAAAAATTTTACATTTTCTTTCCCTCCTTTAGAATACGACTACTACTACACCGGACAGAACATGAATAGCAACAACACCTACAACCTAGGCCTGAAAGACCCCACTGACTACGACAACGACTCGACGACACCCTACCCGTACGGGTACCGCAATGACTCGGGCAATGACAGCATGCAGTCCAATGGAATGAGCATGAACCCGAATGGGAACAACCCCAGTAATGCCCGGAACATGGCCGGCAATGCAGAGGAGAGCCCGGTGGGCTACTACGAAACGTACGATGAGTATGGTCGCATCATTCCGCCGCCCTCCGAGGCGCCCGGAATTGAGATCTACTCCAGCAATGGCGCCCTCAACCAGGCTGGAGTTAGAGGGAGCGGTGGTGGTGGCGGTAGTGGTGGTGGTCCTCCGCCACCGCCCCCACCACCTCCACTGGGGCCTCCGCCGCCGCCCCTTCTGCCTAATCGCAGCGTGGTCGGTGGTGACGCTCGGGATAGTTTGCTTGCTGAGATCCGCCACGGCACTACGCTTCGCAAAACATCCAAGTAGACATTCAAGTGTGTGTAAGCAGTTTTAGTGTGATCAGCTATCATTTCCTTAGCACTTTTCTTAGCAGCGGTAGTAGAACTGATTGATATACTTTTAGTAACGATAAGTAGTACACGACAGAAGCAGTGAACAGAATCATTCACAACTTACTTTGCAATTGCAATCATCTGTTACGAAGTAGTTTTAGCACTTGGACACTCGTCTGATCATTGCGTTTTCAGTAGAATTATCAAACAAGTTCTTTTATTTTTATTTTCATTTTAGGTTTAATCAAAAAATTCATTGCGTAGCATTTTAAGTGTATTTGCAGTTTTTTAAGTCATTTTTCATTACACTGAACAATACTTTGCTACTAAAAGACCATCATCTAACTACTACTTTTTACATTCACAAATACATCACTGCTTTGTTAATTCTATACTTTACTAAATTTCTAAATAAAAACAAAGATTATTACCGCTACTTTTTCTATAAAAACTAACACTTGTTTTGTTTCTTTCCTTCGGGCACAACACACGGGTTGCACCACCTTAAACCGCTTGGACCCTGGACATTATTCTAACTACTTGTCACAACCTCAACACAAAACACTACCAAAACATGATAAAACAACAAAAACAATAAACAATTTCCAAAACAAATAAAAACTCTTCACAAACCCTACTACAGTAAAAGCAACGTCAGTGGTGGCACTCAAAATACGAGCATTCCACTGGAAGACTTAATAGCAGCCACCTCAACTGCCGTCGTCCAGCAGGTATTTCAGCAGCTGGAAACAAGACAGTTGAACATTCCTCGATCACCACCGCCACCACCACCCCCTCCTGTTGATGGTCGTACACCGGAAATGCGTTCCCTCGATCTGGAGCTTCTAGCTCGCATCATCACCAACTCACCGGCTATGCAGGGGCCATTGCAGCCATCGCAGCAATCGTCACAGCAACAGTCTCGCCCGACGACCAACAACTTTATCATCAACATTAACCAAAGTCCCGGAGGAGGAGGAAGTGGTGGTAATCCACTGGCCGACCCTCAGGTCATGATGGCCTCGTATCTTCAGAATGTAATGTTTCAAGCAATGAACGGCGGTAATGGGCAGCCACAGCAGCAACTGATGTTTCAGCAGCAGCAGCAGCAACAGCATCAGTTACAACAACTTCATCAGTTTCAACAGCAGCTAGCACTGATGGGCGGCAGCTTTGGTTTTCAGCAGCAACAACAGCAGCAAGCGTTAATGTCTGCCCTAATGTCGCATCAACAGTCAGCAATCTTGCCAATGATCGGTTATGGAAATGCATTTGGACAGCCAACACCAGCCACCACCTCGTCATTCTTTCCCAACCCGAACATCATTACTCAACAACCAACAACCACCTCTTTTGTTGACTCTTTTCCCTCAAACAGCTCTTTTCAATTAATGCAGTCACCAGCAGCCAACAGTCTGAGCAGCCCTTACCAACAACAACAACAAGAAAACACCGAAATGCAAACTGGAGAAATGCTGCAACTGTCGCATCGTCTGTCCCTGCATCCTTACATTGAGTCGCCGGCACTTTCCTCCGCCGCCGCCACCTCTGATGTGGCCAGTGAAGTCGGTGGTGGTGGTGGTGGTACTGAGAATGCGTCCTCAATTGCGTCAACAGCTCATCCGGCAACCTCGGTTACTTCACTGGAGAATTTGCGTCAGCAAATGCAGATGCATATGCAAATGCAGCAGCAGCACCAGCAGCAAATTCAAAGCGAAAGTGTCAACGCCGCTGCCTTACCCGATTCAACTGTCCGTTTTTACGGCCCCTATCGAGCCTATTACGAGCCACCAAGTGTGAATGCAGGCAGCTCTAATAATAACCAAAACTCAAATCACATCCCCACCACGGCGACAATTCGTAATCGGAACAGTCAAACTGCCACTCGACGTCCCAACACCACCGACTGGGACACCTCTTTTGAGGATGACGAGGAAAATGATGATGATGATAATGATGATGAAATGAAAGTTGAAAGTGTTCAATCTAGTCAAATGAAGAAAAAGTACGCCTAGATATGAATTTTACCATTCTACTAAATTACCTGCTTTTAATAAATGAGTTTTTGTAGCTGTTGCTGTTAAGTGCTAAAGTTTCAAGTAATACTAGTTCTGTTTCAAAACAAAATATTGTAAAACATCTACTAATTAATCATTTTAATGTCAAAATGCGTTTAAATTTTTTTAATATATTTAATGAACTGGAAAGTTTTTCCCAACTGCAAAGGTTAACCACAAGCCGACATTTCTGCCCACACAACACAGTTACAGGTAGTAATGATTCATAGCAAACTGATGGGTGTTTCACCGGTTGCCAAATGCCAAAAGTCAGCTTTTGCAAACAGTCATTGTAAAGCGGCATTTGATGCAGACAGACATACTCGCTTTAAACTGGCAAACAGACAGACAACAACAATTGACCAGTTTGGGTTGCTCTGGCAGTGTCAGTCAGTCTGTGTTGCCAGTTATCAGTGTTCGACGCAACAGAAAGGACGCGCTTATGCTTTTGTGCTTCATTTTACTTTGCTTTGCTCGTGCTGCTTTTCACCATCACAAGTGCACACACACAAACACACACCACTGACGTCAAATGTGTGTCGCTTGCTGATCTGATTCATTGATTCAACGATTTGTTGTTGTTGCTTCTGTTACGCCAACTTTTGCGCCTAATGTTGACCAATTTAGCCCCATAAAGTAGGCTTAATTAAATTTGCTTACAAATCAGTGACTTGAAAGCACTCATTTGATTATTGTTAAATTGCAAATTAATGCAATTGTATGCAGTGTTGAATTCACTAGTAGAAAGCGCCCACGCTCGCACTACTTTGAACAATGGCCCAAATCACAGCGCTTCGTCCGCTCATTAGCGCAATTGTGTTTTGGGCAGTGTTTTCCATGGCCATTTCTGCACCCGCCAACAGCTCAAAAGTCACCATTTTGCCTGAACACTTAGCCAATTTTAACACTACCTCCCTCATCACCCCCACAACCATTACTTCATCCACCACCACCATCACCTCCAGCCCATTCAATATCGAGACCATCACCCCTTCTCCCATCACCACAATCACTCCCATACTCCCCACTACATTCACTTCCAAGACCATCACCCCCTCCTCTATCACCACCATCACCCCCATCACCCCCATCACCCCTACCACCAGCGCACCTACCACCATCGCCCCGACGACCATCACCACCACCAACAGCACATCAAAAACACTCAAAAACGCTTCAAAAGATAAATCGGGAAATAATGAACACCACCATCAGCTGCATCAACAAAAGCAAAACACTTCAAAAGTTGGCGACAACGGCGGCAACGGTGGCAAACACACAAAACCTTCATACGGTAATGCACAATAGTCAACAATTCAATTACCCACCACCTTTTTCTTGCCTTTTCTTTTTTATCAAAAAGCACTTACCGTGTTACTTTACACTCTCTCCCTCTTTCCTTTTCGTTACCACACACCAGCGCCCGTCTTCGTCGCCTTCGGCTTGGCACTGTTGGTCTGCCTGGCCGTCGCACTGCACATCTCCTACATCGAGTGGGCGAAAAAGTACAACAACAACAACAGCGGCGGCAGCAGTTCTGCAGCTGGACTGGAAATGTCCCAGCGAGATGCCAATGGCAGCTACAACGGCGGAGGCGGCAGCGACAGTCTGATCATCGGCGGCGATCTGATTCCGATGACACTGCAGGGCAACGGTAATCTCCGTCTGGCGGAGTCTATGCAGCAGCACTTTCACACCCAGCAACGACAGCTACAGCAGCAGCAGCAGGGGCAGGGGCAGCAAGGACAGGCTCACTTCAGCCGCTTTGATTCCATTCCTCTGGGCACGCCGCAGCAGTACCTGCCCGGCAGTCTTAACCGGTCGCAGGGGATGCTCGCCTTTGAGGCCGTTTCGTAGGGCCGGCAATCCTCCAAATCATCACAACATTGTGTGCTATTTGATTGTAAAACTGCTGAGGCGGATCACCAGATAAACTCACTACTGATAAAGAGCTGAAGTACTACAACAACAACTGATGAAGGACACAAACAGACAAACGTAAATTCGAGCCAGCAGTGTATGTCAGCTTCTTCTCTGTTTTGCCTGTTTATTTGTATACCAAAAGCACACTGTGTGTGGTGTGAGCTCAGAAATGTTCATAAACTTTTCTGTGTTTGTTTTGTAACTACTGTACTGTACATTGAATGCCCTAAATAAATTGCTGTCTATTGTAAAGTTTTCAGTCGTATTCTAATTTGAGTGCAATTATTTTCTGTCTGAGTTTAGTTTTAAAAGTTTAAATTAGAGTTGTTAACTTGGCATTTGACATTTTAATGAGCAAACTTTGAGGTTTTTAATCTTTTTTGTACTTCTTTAAACTATTGAATATAAAAATCTACAGCAGAAATCACTTCACAAGCTTTACAAATTGCCCCGATGCTTTAAAATTTAAAACGCATTTTAAGCAAAGATATGTCTGGTTAATCGGAACTTCGATTTCACCGAGTTCATCCTCAACGTTACCAATTAAATTGGAAACCCTTGTCAAAACAAACAACACGGTTGCACTGTTATATAAAACAATACCGCGCGACATAATAGCCGTTAAACAAACAAAGATTGGTTTTGCTCGTATATTATTTAATGTACAACACTCGTTTACAACAACAACATTAGTAGCTTCAGCAACAACAGATTAATTAATTAATTAACAACTTTTTGCAGTGATTTCCGGTCACAGTGCGCGATTGCTGACGTTGTGACAGCATGACAGAGCTGTTGCACTGAAAAAAATGGAAATAAAAAGAAAAAGCAGTAAAACTCACTAATTTCAAGAACAGATTATCTAATAACTTCAATTGGTGTTAATGGCTTTGAAAAACTTAAAATCAGTTGCACTTAATAAGTTCTCTCATTTTCATTGCTGCATCACTAATCTTGTGGTGGTTAGCTAGCTTAATTAGCTTTAGCTTACACTTCACAATTAGAGCAAGCAAAGCACTTTTACTACAATCTGACAATTAATGCCAGTTTTGTGATTGAACAGCATCAATTCATACATGTTACCCCTCACTTAAACTGCTTTATTGCCTCGTAAAACTATAAAAAAAACAAAAAATTTTGTAAATAGCAAAAAGTCGATAAAAATTTAAAAAAATAGTTTGTTTGCAATTTGTAAATTCATTTTACATTTTACACCTCATTTGCCGCCATCCCAGCAGAAGTCGCCACTTTAAAGCTCGTATCTGAACTTTGCTTTGCTTTGCAATACATTTGCCGTGAGGCGGAAAGATCGTCTTGGAGACGACCAAAGATCAGTGAACACATTTTTACCCAGCAGTTCTTCACCACTGGCCGGTAACGATAGTTCACCACAGCAACACTGCAAACCACAGAGACAACCGACCAAACGACCGCGGCCACGACTAACCAACTGTGTAGTTTGGCAGAGGACGCGCAATGGCCTTGGCAGGTCGTAAATTAGCAGCAAACACTTGCAGCCAGGCTGGAGAAAAGAAGAAGAAGAAAAGGCAAAGAAAAGGTTGAGAAAAGACCCTAAAGTTCTCCCTGCGCAAAAGATTAAACCGTTGAAATGAATGACTCGGGGAGCTGGGAACTGCTGAACTCTACTACTGAAAAGTTGAGCAAGTGTAACCCTGTCCGCAGGGCCAAATGGTCACAAGACCAAGCTACGCGCGTTTGCTGGCCTGCGATTCTCTTTCCCACTTGGCAGTAACTTCAAACTGCTGTTGCTGCTGCTCTTTCCAAGAACCATCTTGAGCTTCCCAGTCACCCTCTCTTCCTCTCTTCCTCTCCCTCCCCCTCTTTCGCTTTGCTATATCTCTTAACACGGTCTGTCTGTGTGCGAGTGTGCATATGTGGGCAATTAGTTTTCAGTTTTTACGACACCATTCACTGGAAATCGTTCACTGCCGAGATACTTTGCAGTCACGGCGGTGGTGACGGGGACGGTGGCAGTGGCGGTGGCAGCAACAGCGACGACCACCAGGCAACAGCAGCAGCAGCAGCAATTTCAACTTCAGTTTAAGTTTCAAGTGCTCCCTTTTGCTTTCTCTCTCTCCTTTGGCATTTCAAGTGCCTCATAAGCAGCAGCAACAGCAGCAGCAGCCTAAGCATCCCTGAACACCCTAGCACACTTGAAACACAGCAAGAGAGAGAGAGAGAGAGAGAGAGAGAGAGAGAAAGAGAGAGAGAGAGAGAGATGCCATCACTCCTAGCCTGTTTGCTCCATTTGGACTCGTCTCACTAGCTAGCTCTTTCTTTCTCTTTCGTTTGCCCTTTTCCTCCTTCACCAAAAGGGAAAACTGTAGAGAGCACATGACAATGTGGCGATGGTGGTGTGCAGTCAGTGGCTAGACGCCAGGCCACCACCGTCTTCGTCGTAATGATTACCACTGTTTCAGCTGCTGCTGCTGCTGTGCCATAGGGCACCGATTGCGCCATTTTAGCCAGACAGACAGACACTTTTTATCTGTCTCTCTTTGTTTGTCTGTTTGTTTGCGTCTGCATCTGTCTGCGTTTGTATTGGCACCTTGGGCCCACCCAGCAAGGCAAAAGGTAATGAATCGAAGATGGTGAACACTAATTGAAAAAACCGGTGACAAAGCAGTGGAACCAATTCGGGTGATTGCTAGCAAGTGGGCAAACGAAGGATTTGATTCTCTCTCGTTTGTTTGCTTTCTCGTTCAGTTCTGCTCACAATTCAGCCTTGAACATTGGACCTTCGCTGGCGGCGACGGCGGCGGCGACAGAGGCTGGCAGACGAGACAGCCAGACGATGTATGCACGGGATTACATGAGAAACAAAGGCAAGCAAGCAAACAAACAAGGAGGGAAAAAAACAGAGAGACAGAGAGGAGAGAACCTAAATCGATTGACTAAACGAATCAAGTGCCATTATTGAGTCTACGTGTTTGGTGGTGTGTGTGGGTATGTTCGGTAGCTCGGTAATAAGGTTCAGTGCGCTGTACACTCTCACTTTCTTCTCTCCTCATTTCTTCAAGCCACACACACACACATTGATGACTTCATCTCATGCCACTTTATCCTTTCCTTGTCTCATCTTTTTACTCTCTCTCTCTCTCTCTTCTGATCTTTCTCATAAACTCTCTCTCTCTCTCTCTCTCTCTCTCTCTCTCTCTCT
>JAALOO010001819.1_pt1 | contig 13229 bp, 12 predicted proteins | sample 7257641 | NCBI WGS metagenome assembly JAALOO01 (sample SAMN14085613, study PRJNA598686) | mite metagenome | biome: ENVO:01001000; feature: ENVO:01001002; material: ENVO:01001226; isolation source: single female mite from University of Michigan culture on fish food culture... ... | reverse complement strand
AGAGAGAGAGAGAGAGAGAGAGAGAGAGAGAGAGAGAGAGAGAGAGAGAGAATAGAAGAGCACCAGACAGACCGACAGACTTTGCTCAAGATGCACCGGCGACGGAGGGTGATAGAGAGGGAGAGATAGAGAGAAAGAGGCAGCTCAAGTCAGTGGAATGAGTGCAAGAGTGGCATTGAAGGACTATCGGCGCGGACAGTGCTAGTCAGTAGACATGACCATGGCCCAATGGAATGGGTGAAGCAGAGAGGGAGAGAGAGCAAAAGAATTCGCCAAGAGAAAGAGTGCCCAAAGTATGCTTGATTGGCTGCTTCTCACTTTGACCACTAAACGTTGCTGCAGCTGTGGCGTTGGCAGCCACTGGCTCTGTTTCAGTGCACCAGTGCCGCTGCTGCTTGTGTGCTTGTTTGCCTCCCTGCTGAATGCCTGTCGCCGAAGAGCGACAACGCACAAAGGGTGCTGCCACTGCCGCTGCTGCTGGTGTTGGAGTTGGCGTCGGTGTTGCTGGTAGTCTTGGTCGCTGTCCTGACAATGCTGGTGCTCTAATGCTTTGGTGTCAGCGTGGTAGCTGGCTGCCGTTGGTCACCCTAGAGACGGTGACTACACTGTGCCTGTGTTTGCATCCACTAGACCATTTGAGCTATATAATCATAATAAACCAGAGAAGAAAAGAAAGTCTCCCCTGACGGCACCATTCACACAGTGACTGACTGCAGCTTCACTCGGCTGCAGCAGCAATTGGCACACAAAGCTAGCTATGGATTTTTGCTTTAGTTCTTTCTCTGTCTATTCAGCAGAGACTCCCTTTCTTTCATTTCTAGTACTCTTTCATCAGTTTCCGACTAAACTTTGTTTAATACGGCAGTACTGCTAGCCGCTGAGGAGCTTCACCACAGCTTCACCTGAGAGCTTCCCACTGGTCACAGCGGAAAGTGTCAATGATTGCACGAAGAGTGCCAACGGAAACAGCAGCAAAAAAATGATGGCATGCTAGATCTGGCTAATGTGCTTGCAGGCAAGCAAAATGTTCAGCACTTTTTGGTAGCACCATCAGGGCGACCACCACCACCAGAAAGTTTAGCCGTTGACTGCCCTTGTGTGCCTCATTGTCGGTGCAGTTCACATTTCAGTTCATTTCCACTTGATTAGCAGATAAATGGCGGTGGCTGCTACTGCATTTGATGCTATTTTTCTGGCTGCCTTTGTAAGCTGTACACTACTACAGTCGAACACACACCAGTGACAAATTGCCAGTAAAAAGAGGCAGGAAGGAGTAAAGCGAACTGAATGTGTTTCGTGCTGAATGTCGTTAGCACAAGTGTTATTGCGTGGCATGTCCATAAAACATTTGCTCAGTGAGACAGGTGGACAGGAAGATATGAAGGAATGCACTGGACTGCATATTTACATTGAGATGATTAATTACGGTCCACGAGTAAGTGACGCTCACGAGTTGAAGACTTTTTCCAGAGCAGTGCTGCTGCTGCTGAAGTTGAGCAATAGCGTCACGAAATTGAGTTTGCGTGAATTTGATTTGTTGTCCTTGGTGCAGCGATCTCGCCATCTTTCGAATCAGCTTGGTACCTCTGCCAATATTTGTGATTTTGTCGCCAGCAAAATGTAAACGTTTGAGCTTCAGCTAGTGTCACTGAGCCTCAATGGCTGTCGCTACTGATGTTTTGGTTTTGATCTAAAAGATTTTCATTGGCACTGCTTTCAGTGGCAGTGGCAGCTTCAGGTTCGGCACTGTTGAGTTGTTCTGCCGAGGCGCAATCTTCCCCACAACTGCTTGACTCTTTGCAGTTCGATTGTCGCCTGCTTCTGTTACTGCTGCTGCTGCCCGAATGTCGCTGTTGCCTCTGTCTGGTTCTACTTTTGAGCTTCCAGCCCACGTACCAGAGAACGCCCACAGTGGCGACAATTGAGATGATCAGAAAAGTAACTGGAAGGTAGTGCGGCAGCAGGCAAACAAAGGTTTGGTCGTGGTAGACACTGCACCACTGGTCCAGCTTGGGAAGCAGTTTGAAAGGCAGTTTGTACATGTCAATGACATGGGCCTCGATGCAGTGCTCCTCAGCCTGGCGAATCCAACAGTCCCGAGCCAGCCAGACGCCGCAGCACTTGATGATGCCTCCCAAAGTGGAGTTCTCGTGTAGCACCCTAAAGATGTTTCGAGCTGATTTATGGAGAAAAACAATAAATAAATCGGATTAAAATAAGTCATCTTGCTCACCAAGTTGCTGAAGCTGCTTGTTGCACTTGACAAACTGCAGCTTAAAGTTGGCCACACACGAGATTAGGTTGTTGTAGAGGTTCAGCTCAGCTAAATCAAACTCATTCACTGAGGGCATCTCAAAAATGGCCAGTTGCTGGTACTCAAACTGGTGATCATCACACTGCCACCTACTAAACTGACCCAGCAGTACTAGTAGCGACAATAATGACAGCGACCGAATATTTACCATCATCACGGCTTAATAAAAGTAAAACAGTTTTGTGTCAGTTTTGCTGTTTTCTATGACTTTTGCATCCTAGTGCACTTAAGGGGATTTTTCCTGAGCACTGACTAGTGTTGATGACTTGACTAAAGTGAAATAGAAAGACTTTGCGAAAAAAAGGAAAGCAAAAGAAAGCAGTCAGTGGACGACAAATAAGTGACATCGATTAGATTCTGGTCATAATTAACTCACACTTTGTAATTGGTGTCAATGTTGCCTGATGCTGTCTGCCATGCTGCATGTCTTTCCTCTGTGCTGACCTTCAAACTTTTAGCCTTTTCACCTAGAGTTACTTTCTATTTCGGTATTGAAAGATATCCGTACTGTTTGCACCTAATTGATTCACTAGCTGAGATAAGTAATTGCTATCAAGTTTTATTTTTAACCTCAAACAATCAGAGCTCTCGGGATAATGGAAACGAATTGTTGATTTGGTAATTGCAAATGAACAAAATAGCAGACAGTTTAGCACTCAATCTTAGAAAAAAATTAATTCATTGACTCATTTACCGCTGATCTTACAGCATTGTTGTTCAAAGTTGCACTTGTTTTGTTTTTCTCTATAAGTTATTTCTGCTACTGCAGTACTTTGAATCTGCCCCAAAAATCAATGCTTTTCCAAGATAAGTGCTTTGCTTTGTGTAGTGTCGGGCATTTTCTATTGTGAAGGCAAGTTGTTTTACCTCAAGAGTTTAGTAGTATTGTTGACAGTTGGGCAGGCCAGAGGCGACTGGTTACAACCAAGGCTGAAATCGATGGCCGGCAGTTCAAGCGGCGGCGGCACTGGCAACCAGTAAACAGTCGTCGTCAATCTAATTATAATTAGGCTGATCTGAATGCAACCATTTAGCCAAACCAGCACCGTCGAGGTGCGTCATACTGAACCTGTAGTCGCCTGTAGATCAAGAAACCTCAAAATTGAGAAGGAGTATGCCCTGTCTCCCGTTCAGTCAGCAAAGCAACTGCCGAGATCGATATTAGCGGGCTTGCGGTTGACTGCCTGATCTCTGTTGGTATTTTAGGCTCGCTGCTTTTGTGTATTAAATTATCTAATAATAATAGCATTAATTTATAATGTTATTATTAATTTCATTTGCCCCAAACAAAGGCGCAGGTATTTACTTAAACTAGAGACCTATTTGGCCTTTCCTTCTGGCTTTACCCGTAGTAATTAGTTGACCTAATACATCATCGGAAAACGGCTACCTTAACCTGCAGCTCAACTCAGCCGTGCGTCTCACATACAGGTTTCCTCATGAATCATCATGGCTCAAATGAGAAGCATTTCCAGAGAACACATATCATCGGCGTGCCAAGGCTGCCACGTCGCTCGGTCGTTCGGTCGCTTGGTAGGGGCAGATTAGCCAATCGCCTCTCCGACCTCAACTTCAAAAACAAAGCCCTCAGTTGGTGACGTTCAGTTGCTGTACTAAAAAAAGTTGAAAAAATTGCAAAATTTACCAATGTTCTCTGCTCAGACGGAACTGACAAAAAACTATTTAGCATCAACTATGGAATTTGCAAAGGAGCAACACTTTAATTTAGTTAATTGAAGCAAAAAGAAACGGGTTTAAAGTAGAATTAATAGAGTTGAGTGCATATGGAGATGTTTAGCCGTTGACTGGATAAAAGAATGGCTAATCCAAAAGTGGGAAACTTTACTCTACAAAAGAAAAGATGGGTCAAAAAGAGAGAAACATTCGATTCATCCAAGTGTGTTTGACTGTGGCCTTTCCTTTTTTGCCTTTTTAATGTTTTTGCTGACGGTAGGGCCCAATGCTGAGTGCGTGTGTGAGTGGGCGACAACTATGTGTCTGTGGATTGACAATTAGAAACGTCGGTAATTACTGCCAGTGAAACCATTTCCTGCCATTCACACTTTTACACAATGAAATTCATAGTAAGCGAATGCAATGGAGTGAGTGAGCCCCTTTTCTCCTCTCCCTACCCCCACCAACTACTCCTCCATTGCTTCACTCTTTCAAGTTAGCCATACTTTCTTCCATCACCGCCAGCGCACCAAAAAGGAAAGAGACCTTGTTTGCCCTAAAACTCCGACGACGTGGAAGTGTGTGTGCTAAAAAGTGAATGGGGGCTAGCTGTGGTAGCTCCATTTGAGTAAGAGGGGGCCAGGAAGTGGCAGTACGTCGTCAGTGTTGCTTCTTTCTCTTTTTGTCTTTCCCTTTCTCTCCCTTTTACTCACTCTCTTTTCTGGTTGCTTACCAGAGAAGGCGCCAGCAACTGACTGGTTCTAACTCGGCGCAGCTCCATTCTGGAAGTACCTCCTCCCACAACCATTAGAAGCTGCTGGAACAGTGTCTGGCAGGCAAACGAAATTTCCTTTATATTCAACGGCATTCATCGCATTTGCTTTAAAGTCTTCGGGTGTGCCATCTCGAGCACAAGTTGATGCTGCTCTTGATTCTTCAGCTTTTCGTCAACTTTTAAACTTTAAAGTTCTCCACTACTTTGCAGCGAAATTTAATAAACTTTGTTTACCGCATCATAATCATACTTTGTTGATTGTGTTTACTTTGTTGTTCTTCAGACTTCTGTCGCAGAATGAACCGACCACTCAACTGACGGCATTTAATTTGATTATACTATTATTAAATCATATTTTGCCAAAACCGCCGGAATTCTTTGCTACTCTCAGCAACCGGTAGCTGCGTTTTAAAATCCATTCAGCACTCACTTCACTTTACTTGAACTCACTTGAAGGGCACCACTCAAGACAAAGCAACGATGAGTAAGTTCCACTTGAATCTTCCCACCACCACCACCTCCTGCTCCTCTTCATGGGCCGGCTATCCGATGTTCTTCACTACCCTCCTTTTTGTCACCATTGCCCTCTGTTCTCTGGTGCACCTTTCCAGCCAAGAGGGCGCTTTCTCATCTCTGGCGTCACCTCGGTGCAGCAGCATCTGCCGCCGAAACGAGGAAAGCCTTTGCAAACGGTGTCTCTTCCGAGAACCGATGCGTTTTGGCAAACGAGCCAGCAACTTCCGTGAACCAATGCGTTTTGGCAAAAAGTCCGCTTCCGCCCCTGCATCTGCAGACCCTGCGGCAGCCGCCGCCGCCGCTGCTCTCTTCGATGAGCTCGCTAAGCGAGATCTGAGAGAGCCGATGCGTTTTGGAAAGAAGTCCTCCAACAGCATCTTCAATGCGCCCTCCTCAATGCTGTCACTCCACGAAAGCTCGCAGGAGATGAACGGCAACTCCATTGGCAAGCGAGCAGAGTTTCGTGAGCCAATGCGCTTCGGTAAACGGTTCAATGGAGGTGCTGAAGGTGCTGGGAAGGCGGTCCCGAGCAATGGCGGCGGTGAGGTGGTTGGTCCGGTGATGTCTGAAGAAGGCACCATGTCACTGGAGGCGCCCTGGATTGGATCACTCATTGCCGGTGAGCAACCTGTTTTCGCTGGCTCACTGCTCATTTCAGGGTCAGAGGAAAACAACAGCAGTGACTGAGGAACATTATCAGCGTTGAGAGGGAAGGGGACATGATTGCAAGCAAGAGAACACCATTGGAAGCCATTTTCAGATATACTCACACATACACTTACACCACACACTTTACATGTTGCACCGAATTTTGCCAATTTTAGACCCCTACAAACATATGCACACTTATGCCGCCACCAAAACCTTCAAAACAGCTCTTTCATTGATCAACTTTCTCATTGATCAGCATCAACTTTATTTTTACTAGAATCCTTTGAACACTGTGTTTGCCCTTGTATTTCACACTATTCTCCAGCCAGCCATTTTCACACCTGACAGCAGCAAATTATGTAAGCACCCAGTTACTTAACAAAAACTTTTCACTAACCCCAAACCTTGTTGTATCACATATTCACAATTTCTCTCTTTTTTTCAATTTCAATAAACTGCGTGCAAATTCAAAACGAAACTGTATATTGTTTGGGTAATCGTGATATGAATCGTGATTTTGATTGGTTTATTGACTTTTTAGTTTTGTTGTTTATTTCACATTCACCATTAGCATCTCTCTCCTGCAGTGAGCACTGAGCAGAAAAGGGAAAAGAAAACACTGCCTAGACAGTGAAATACTGAAATAGCACAACCTTTTTCAATAAACGTCAGCATTAATGACATAACTTGTCATTTATGAGTCGATTAGACAGCACTGAGTAGGCGGTAGTAGCCTTGACAGTCAGTTTGTGTTTCAGTACGTTCCCCACAACTCCTCAAGGTGACTCTACAATGAACCTACCCTAAAGCTTGCACTAAACTTGATTTATATGCTTAAAAGCAAAAGTGATGTTCAGTAAGGAGCATAACTCGCCTCGCATCATCACTTGCACTGTCTGCGCACTCTGTTCAACAACTGTGTGAGTTTCGTTCGCTAAACACAAATCAAACCCCAGTATCGGTCATACTTGCCATTTCTTATCATTTTTGTCGGCCAATCACTAACCACTGATAGCCGCACAAATCAGTCATTAAAATAGTTGAGTTTGGTTTAAACAAAAAATAGTTAATCATCCTCGACGCGCTTAAAGATGACTTCTCGCAAGGACTTTAGCGGAAAAGTGGTGCTCATTACTGGTAAGTGTTTACTGCATTTTTCACAAAAACAAACTTCGAATTGACAGTTTGATTAACTTTACACTTTCCCTCATTTTTAGGCTCATCATCGGGAATTGGAGAGGCAACTGCAATTCACTTCTGCTCATTGGGAGCTCAAGGAGTGATCATCACCGGACGCGACGTAGCTCGTCTCAAAACAGTTGCCCAAAAATGTCGTGATGCATCAACGTCTGCTGGAGCCGCCACTGATGTCCTTACAGTGGTGGCTGACGTCAGCAAAGACGCTGATTTAAAGAAGCTAATTGATGAAACAATCAAACGTTTCAATAAACTGGATGTTCTGGTAAACAATGCAGGAGTTTATCAAGTGTGCAGCATCGAGGAGGGCCGCTTTATGGACGTCTACGAGAAGATTTTTAGCGTCAATTTGCGCAGCGTGCTTGTCCTCACAAAGTTGGCTATACCGCATCTGTTGGCTAGCAAAGGGGCCATTGTCAATGTGTCATGTAAATATTTTGGACCACAAAAGCCCACTAGTTGAAACTAATTTATTTTTTACCTTTTATTACTAGCTATCGCATCCACCAAACCGGTAAGAATGCTTTCCGCCAGATGTGAGCACAGAACTCTCTGATGAGAATTTGTTCCTTTCACTTTCCCACCCAAATACATAGACGCCGACCAACTCAATCTACGCAATGAGCAAGAGCAGTCTGGACATGTTCACCCAAAGTCTGGCCATTGAATTTGGCCCTCAGGGTGTGCGTGTAAATGCCATCAAGTAAGTGGATAAAGACCAAGTGCTTTCCAATGGTTCACCTTCTGACTTTTTATCAATTCTTGCAGCCCAGCGGCCATTCGAACGCCAATCTTTGACAAAGTCGAAAACAGCGATATGGACACTGCAAAGATGGAGGAGCTGACGGCACTGTCCTATCCGCTTCGTCGTATTGGAGATCCTGAAGACTGTGCAAAGGCAATCGCCTACCTGGCTAGTGAAGATGCCTCTTTCATCACCGGTGTCACACTGCTCGTCGATGGCGGCAGTCAGTTTGTGCAGATTATCGTACCGGAGAAGAAAAAGTTGTAATACAGACTTGTATGCAAATGTCCAAGTAGTGTACAGTGTAAAGGATAGACGCGGCGGCTGTCTGCCACCGATTAACTGTCTAATAAACTGTGCGCGGCATTTGGCGGCAACACTTCAGGTGAGAGAGAAAGAGGGAGAAAGAGAAGAAGACAAGGAGAAAGGTGCGAAATTAGCGCGCCGACAAACTGACAAATAGACTGAGAGAAGGAGAGAAGGAGGGAGAGAGCGAGAGGGCCCAACTGGCCCCTACTCCCCCTTTGCCTCTGCCTCTGCTTCAGTGAAATCAATGCCCGGCAAACACAATGGAGGCGTTTAGGAGGAACACGATTGGCTCGGGCGGCGTGCACTACTGTGCCACGCTGGTCGGGGCTCAATGACAGGCCGAGAGAGGGAAAGAGAAGGAAAGAGAGGGCCCAGCAGTTCTCGAGTGTGTGTGTGTTCACGTTGCGTGAGAGGTGACAATGGGCAAAGGTGAGAAGTGAGCGAGATTCAAGTGGTATAGGAAATGGCTCATCGCTGGGCTTTGTCGGGGCTGTGTGAGCGAGTGTGAGTGAGTGTGTATTTAATGTGCCACTCGAGGGGACCAGCCACTCAATTGCCTTCGGCCACTCTCCGTTTGTCTGCTCTACTAAAAGGTGCCCGAGAGGGAGCTGAACAGGGCCACTACTACTACGACTACTTCATTTAGTGACATGGCCAGTGGCGAGACACTTTAGACTCAAGTCTTGCGCCTCAAGTACTCGTGTAATCGGATCACTAGACCACAGACCTGACCTGCCGACAAATCATCATCATCATCATAATCATCATAATCACGGCTAGAATGGACACCATGGTGAAGCAAAGCCACATCGATGGTCACTCTGCCATTGACCACAGTGCTGCTAATCCTCTTTTTCGACCATGGGACTGCAGACAAAATCAAACTCAAATGACAGTGAGCAATGCTGAAAAAGCCGAACTGTCCGAGAAGAATTCTAAATGCCCCAACTCATCAAAATTATCATCATCTCAATCCAAAATGATCTACTCATCGCCAGAAAAGCCGACAAAGCAGTTTTTAAAATCCACTGAGGCGTTACCATTTTCAAATGCAGCCGCTGCAGCAGCATTTGCAATAAGCCACCACCGAACACCAGCAAACATACTCTCGCTGATGAGCAGTACCGGTCACTACCAACCAGCACCTTGTTTTCCCAATGGCAGCAAGCAATTTGGCCCTCTACCACCACCACCACTAAACCCTGGCGCCAATCTAAACGGCAGCAATCCACTAAAGTCAGCAAGTCAGCGATGTCAGCCAATGTCCCTTCCCCCACTGGTGCCTGATTCAATGGCCAACTTCATGGCCGGCTCTGTGCCTACCTCCAACGGGCAACTATTCTCCTTTCCAAATCTATTCGCCTACAATGCTTTCAATGCAGCAGCAGCCGCGGCCGCCGCAGCCACCTTTCACGCAAGTGGTCATCACCACCACCACCACCAGCACAGTCATCAGCAGTCCCATCATCATCACCTAGAAACGCTGATGACTGCTTCAAATAAGGTGGCACTGCAGCTTTCTTCTGGCAACCCAAACGTTGCTGAGCTAGAGAAGCTGGCCATCGAACAACATCACCACCACCAAAACGGGCTGTTGGAGAGGACGCCAAAAAAACAGCGACCGAAGCGTTTTCAGTGTCCACATTGTCAGGTGTCCTTCTCCAATAACGGCCAGCTGAAGGGACACATTCGAATACACACAGGTAGGTGTCAATTTGTTGGCAGTTGTTGGCTAATTGCAATTCCCAAGAAAGCAAGTGCTAATTGATGATCTGTTTCTCTTCTCTGCTTTGCCTTTTCCTAGGTGAGAGACCGTTTGTGTGTGACCAAGGTAATTGCGGCAAGACATTCACTCGTAATGAAGAGTTGACACGCCACAAGCGAATTCACACTGGACTGCGGCCTTTTGCCTGCTCCGTCTGCAATAAACGATTCGGGCGAAAGGATCACCTGAAGAAGCACGTCAAGACGCACCAACGCCCGCCGCCGATTCCAATGCCACTGTCGCTCGACCCGGCGCTCTCTTACGCTGCTCTTGCCTACTCTTGGCTCTAGCACACAGCTCAAGGGCCCTTTGTAAAATAACTGTTACCTTTTTACTTGTTGTTGTTCCTAGCAAAGTTCTTGTTCACATTGCCAAAGTTGTTACCAAATAAAGATACCGTTTTCCGTTCTCTACATTGACCTTCTCAGTTGGTAGAGAGACCCAGACACCGTTATAGGGTTTCCAAGTCCATCCTGGCATCTGCTATTCACTGATGCGGGACCTAGTCGTAGTCGTTCCCGACCTCCACGAGGCACATTCAGTGTGCGACACTGCCCTTCACTGGCTATGTGAAGCTTCTGCTGCAGCAGCTATTGAAGCATTATTTATGTGCTTAGGTCCGATCAGCTTTGCAAAGCTTCTCACTGCTTACAAAGTAGTAGCGATTAGATTTGCTTTCAGTGTGCTAACGGTCTGATTATGATAATCGTATTATGATAATTGGTCTCTATGTGACGGTATAATGACACTACGCTTGTCGGCACACTTTGCCGGAAAGAAGTTGTAGTTACCAGTGTGACACCACCACTTCAGACAGTGATTTGTATGGTCTTGGAAAGCACACATTTCTACAACTGCTTCGATTGAAATTGAACAGCCTCATATTGTCACTGCTTCATTCGTTCATTTGTTCATTCATTCAGTAGTTCATTGACCACTCATCTTGAATCGAGTGTTCTGATTTTACGGTGGTACTTCAAGAGTATGCTTCACTAGGCTGAACGGTTGTAAAGGTAGATTCAATTGATGGCATACATTTTATTAGATAGATCAGTCGATCAGTCTGCAATCCGATTAGTCTCGTATTGAACTACTTACGACATTGCCGTCTGAATTGTAAGCGTAAACTAGCAGTCAGCAGCTCATTGGAGCATTTTGTGAATGAGACATTTGAAGGAAGGAAAGAGAAAGGTAAAAGGTGAACGCATGTGTGGAGGGAGCTAATTAATTTGCAAAATGACGTGTCAAATTGTTCAATTGTAGTAGTATGGCCATTACAGCTTACCAGATTGTCAAATATTGTACAAAAAATGGCTACCGTGCGTCGCAACAGCAGCAACAAACGCGGCAGTCACTTCAATTTGGTACGCTCTTTAAATCAAGTATTTGTTCCGCTTCCATTTCGCGGCTGTGTGTCTCTCTATCAAGTTTGTCAGCAGTGCCTGAAGTAGTACACTCTCCTAAGTGGCCAATTGACTTGATTAACTTGCCAAAAAAAGTCTCATTCAGTAGTGAGGCAGTCAAGTGCTCAGTCAACTACTGTGTCGAATGGAACGAATCGCTTGAAGACGCACCCAGTGTGCACTGGCGACAAATAAATCACCACAGATTGGTCATGGCTAGGCTCTTTTAGCGAACCACTTTCTTGTCAGAGAAAATTGTGTTTGGTGAACCACTGTTCGTATGTTGCACTCCCACTTTGACTTGCTAATCGATAATTACTGGCCTAAATAATTATGATTAATCGACTTTTAATTATTCTTCACTGTTTATTCATCGTTTTTTTGGCACTGTTTACCCAACAAATGATTTGCCGAGAAGATCGATGATTGGCAACAACTGGTCAACAAAAAGATGATCAGATTAAACAAGATATAAGAATAAAAAGTAAAAAAAGTTCCTAATCAATTGTACTTGCTGGGCCTAACTTATAATCATCTTTTTATTTTGTTAATATAGCAAATTATTCTTGTTGTTTTCCTGAAATAAAAACTCCTGGTTTCATTTTTAGAAACAAGCCAATAAAGTGAGTCAAGTGAAAAACTGGAAAACCACAAAGCACAAGTTCCCAACCAAAAGCATGAGTCCCGAGTTTGTGTTCGGGTGAAGGCGACCGTGAGCAGCATATGAGTGCTGTCTGTGCTGCCGTCGTTCAGTCTCTGTCCGAAACCGAGCAGCCAGGCCCCAGTGAACCCGTGTCCTCCTGTTCGCCCTGACAATCGGCAGTGTAGTGAGAAGGCAACAACTGTGTTTGTGCACGAGGTGTGAATTTCTTCGTTAGCACACTTTTGTGTCTCGAAATAATGACCGCTTTGTGTGACCGCTTTAGCGAAGGGAAGACCAAGCTACACCACAGCTAAACTGGTAGTGAAAGAGATGACGCTCGGAGAAATTATGGCAGAGTCTGTCTCACTTTGTGTGTGTATGAGCTCACAGTCTGTCACCTCGAGTGAATGCCAATTCGGCTTCAATTACCACCGCCATTAATGTTACCGTTCGGGCTGGCGACAAAGGCTGGCGCACTGAGGCCCAGCGGCTCTGAGAGGAGAACAGAGGGCAGACAGAGCCACAGACAAACTTTTGAGTACCTTCGCTGTTCTAGCGAGGGAGAGAGGACAGAGTCAGAGAGACATTTTGCCGACTGAACAGGCTACCTCTAAAGCCAGTGGTGCCTTATTAGTGTGCCAGGGCAGTGTCACTTGTTTTGCCCTCGACAGTTTACATTTCTATTCGTCCGCTGAGCGGGCACTTGGTCCACTGCACTGCCAAGTGAGTCGGGCCTTTCTCTTTCTCTTTCTCTCTCTCTACCGGTGAATGGCAAGTGGTGAATGGGCAGGCAGGCAAGCCTTGCAAGTGCCCTTCACTCATTTGTACTGCAGCTCCATGGGCCCATTGTCTTACAGCAATATTTCAACACCTTTTCGACAGCTTCCACTTGGATTTGTGAAAGTGTTTGCCTCTCTAGTGTTCTACCGGCGATGACAATTACACTCGTCGCTGAGCTGACCTTTGTTCAAAAAGGTAAATGCAGAAAAAGACTGCAGACATGAAAATTGCTCAAAAGGCATTTTAATACATCTTATGACCAAGTATTTTAACTTGATTGCTTATTAGAAAATTTAAAAAAAGTCGTTAAATCTTTGTGCAATTCAAACCATTTATATTGCACCACTTTATTTTCCCCACTAGCTATCAAATACCAATCAGTTTTCATATTGATTATATTACTAATTCGCTGTCGACAATCAGACCTGTGGCGACCTCTATCAGACAAAAAAGGCAA
>JAALOO010001818.1_pt1 | contig 13229 bp, 12 predicted proteins | sample 7257641 | NCBI WGS metagenome assembly JAALOO01 (sample SAMN14085613, study PRJNA598686) | mite metagenome | biome: ENVO:01001000; feature: ENVO:01001002; material: ENVO:01001226; isolation source: single female mite from University of Michigan culture on fish food culture... ... | reverse complement strand
TGGAAACTATTAGAGACGTGAAAAACTAAAAAGTTCGAGTGACGGTTGCCTTAAGTTTGAAATTGTGCACACACACACTGGAAAAACCGTTTGACACGCCTACTTTCGTCACTTTTGTGCAAGGCACAACTAAAAGTAGGAGGGGCAATGAGCAGCACCTCCAGCAGCTACACTCCTCGACCTTCTCGCGTCCGCTCTCCACCAGGACCAGCTCCGCCCATTCCGCCGATCACCCCCGCTTCACTCGATGCAGGCATAAATCGTTTGCCTCCTCCTCCTCCTCGTCCCATTACCCGAGGAAGAGGAGGCGGTGGTTACCGGGATGAGACGCCGGCCAATCAGATCAAGGACCTGCTGCCGCCCATACGACCACGCCCACCAAAGTTGCCCGCCTGGAGCGGCAGTGAGGAGCGCCTCTGGCAGGAGTTTCTCGCCGAGGGACCGCCCAATCAGCCAAAGTACTGGAAGGAGGCGATGGCGGGCTGGGACTTTGATGAGAACGGCGTGCCCATTGACCCTTCCACCACCGATTCGACGACCGCTTTAATACCTCCTACGCAGGAGGACCAGGATGGGAGTGGTGGTGATGGTGGTGGGAACAGCACTAAAACGGTGAGAATCATCCTCGTCGTGATCGTCTTTCTGGTCGTCTTCATCATTACCCTGCTGATACTCCTCTATGTGGTTAAGGTGATTTGAGGGGAAAAGGGAGATTTTAAAAAACATTTGTTATTGAAAGTTTACTCCAGTTTTTATTTTGTTTTAATCGTTTAAATTTTACAATTTATAACAATTTTTTTGCTTGCATCTGTCATATCCAGTTTGATATTTTGTTTAAAAAGAATTAAAGTTGTGAGCAATTTTAAAAAAGTTTTTGTACAATTTTTAAAAAGGTGCAAAATGTTTAGTTTTAGCTGCTGTTGTCGTTGTTGTTTGCTCACGTCAAGGTCAAACATGTGATTTATTTTTTTGTGATTTTTTTGCAATCAGCATGAACAATCTTTTCAAAAACGAAATTTTGTGAAACCTGTTTGATTAATAAGATTCTAGACTGTGCTTACTAGTTTTCTTGGAAAAACTTTTAAATGCTGTTTTTGCAATACAGCAATGCATTTTTAACTTTAATTTAAGCATTTTTTCTCAATAACTTTGTCATTTTAAACAACCTTTTTTGTTAATACATTGATTTAACAACAACAAACTAAATTATGTTTTATTTGTTTTTAAACTATTTTAAAAAAATTAAAAGTTTTAACGATCAGCAAAAAATGTCTTTAAGAACAATTTTCATAAGTGATGATTTTTCTTCTCCATTAAATAAAAATGAAGAAATATTTTTGCAAAAAATATACGATTTGCTTGCTTTTGATGCATTAAAAGAACGTCCACTTACAGAAAAATCCTATTTTATGTCGTACACTACGTACTTTTTTAAAGTTGCAGTACTCCACTTAATTATGCCAAACCCAACGCTGTCTATGGAAAATAAAATTTCAACTGTTTTAGCGCAATATGGACATTTTCATGATAAGTTTATAATGGAGCTTTTTTGCACTGAAACAAAAAAGGGCACGGTTTGCAAAGAAAAATTTTCCTCAATTGAAAAGTTTACTTTGCATCAGTATCAAGTTCATGGAATTAAAAAATATCGATGTTTTGCTCAAGGATGCAGTGACCAGGTTTCTTTTGATAAACAGTAAGTGTAGATGTTAAAATTATTTTTTGTTCATTTTTATTGTTTTTTAGCTCTCTTTTTTATCAACATTTTGACGAAAGTCACAACAAAACAGCCATTTGCAAAGTTTGTTTAGAAAACCAAAAAACACCTAAAAATCTCGTTATGCATTACATGTTAGTTCATCAAACTGGGCTGTTTCAGTGCCCAATATGCAAGGTAAATGCAAACCGTTTAGGAGCAATTGTTGCAGATTTTGAAAAAATTTGCTGGAACGAAACTCGGTCGTCTGAATTAATGCAAACATTAGCGTATTATCCTGTTTTAAAAGCAAAAACTGTAGATGATTTTAGTTATGATATTAAACGAATTTTGGTGTATTTTATTGAAAAACTAGAGAAAAAGCCCGCTTTAACAACGGAATATAATATCAATTTAGGTTCTAATAATAATAATCTTAATTTAAATGTGAATTCAAAACAAACAGTTTCTGGCAATTTAAAAGTGATCAAAAAACATTAAATAACTTAAAAAATATTTGTTTTACTGTATTTAGTTAAATTATTGTTTTAATAATTATTTTTTTATATATTTTGTTTTTAAACACAAACACACTGATGTAAAACACACTTTCATTGCAACTAATTTTATCTGTATTACTCTTTAAACTTTATCTTATAAATAGCATTTAAAAAATTATTATATTTTTTACTGTATTTAATTAAATAATTAATCAGTTTTTATTAAATAAAATTAAAATAAAAATCTAATTTAAAATTTTGGTTTGTGATACAATTAAAAACAAAATAGTACACTGTCAACGGTTAAAAATTTCAAATGGTACAACTGTAAGGAACAATTTAAAAAACAAAAAAATTGACGTAAAATAGAACTTTAAGCAATTATTAAAGCAATTTTGTACACTTAACAAAAGTACAAAATGCTTGACTTTAGCTGTTGCTGCCGTTTTTTTGCTCAGGTCAAACTCAAGTTCACTTTTTCAAAAAATGATTCAGCTGATAAAACTGCATCATAACTATCTTCTTTTTCTTTTGCTGATCATCACCACCTCTACTACCACTACTACAAATGCTAATAATGGGGTAAGACAAACTTCTTGAAACCCCCAATTGGCCATCACTTTCGTTTACCCCTTTCTCCTCCTCTTTTTTCAGTCAGTCTGTCAACAACTGCAGCATGGCGAAATTGGCATCTCCGTCCTCGGCGCCTTCAACACCACCCACCTGATGATGATCACCACCGACGGCCACTTCTACCACCTGCCAATGGAGCGACTAGACCTAGACCGGAAGCATCTGCTGCTCAACGACTCCCAACCCCGATCAATGTGGGCCGAGCACCAGTACCTGCCCCCTTTCTCCTTTCACCCTCGACGGCACCACGAGTCAGGCATCCCCCAACGGCTGCTGCTGATGTCCGGCCACGGCTACACCTTTCTGCTCGTCTTCACCTGGAACGGCAGCGACACCTACCAGGCAGAGCTGGGACCCTGGCAGAACACCTACGCCCACTGGTACGACCTGAGGGATGGCTTTAAGTGGTACAGATGTGTACGTATGTGCAAAGGTAATGGCTATTGTTTTATTAATTTTTTTCCTTCTTTTCCTTTCTTCCTCCTTCTCCTCCACTCAATTCCTTTACATCATCAAAACACACGCAGGATATTCTGTGTGCTTGGGTGCCTGAAAGGGGCATCAGAGAGTAAGTAGTAGACAAAAAACATAAAACATCGTCGTTGTTATCGTCATCGTCATCTTTATTTTCCCCCCTTTAATTCAAGAAGTCTCTGCTTAGTTTTCTTAACTCCCATTCTTTAATTCTCCCTTTCTCTCTCCCTCTCTCCGGCACACGCCCCCCCCTTCCCACAGAGACGACAACCGCTGCGGCCGACCGGAGTCGATGCTGCCGCTGGCCTGGGCCACCGGCCCCACCGACACCAGCGGTCCGCTTCCCCGGAAAGAGTACCGCGGCATCGACTACCACACCGTGGTCGTCTCCGGTGAGCGTGCCTGCTTCTTCGCCTTCTACTTCGGCGCACCAGAGAGAACGGGACCAAAGTTTGAGCTGGGCGTCAACTACTTCCTCGACCCTATCAAGTTTGGCAAGGGAAGTAATGAGACCTACAACTGCTGGCCGAAGGAGGCGTTGCCGCCGGCGAAAAAAGGCGGTCTTCGACCGCCGCCTCCCCCCGATACCGGCATGGTCTGGCTCCAGTCCTATCAGATGCTGCTGGTTTGGAATGAAGGCCAGTACCGGTGGAAAGAAAGTGGAAGGGTCAGCCTGGCACATCTGCCGCCAAATGCTGGTGGTGGTGGTGGTGGCTCGGAAAAGGCCGCCTCCTCCTCCTCGGTCAAGTGGAAAAGCCTGCCCCCTGGCTGGGAGTTGTCGCTGAACAGGCAGAACAGTCAAATGAAGGTCAATTGGACGGTGTCCATCGATAGCTTCATCGTCTGTCCCAAGGAGGAGAAACAGGTGGATAATGAAGATAATGGTGGCAAAGGAGGAGGAGGAAGAGGAGGAGGAGGAAATGGAGTCAGTCCTGGTGGTGATAGCACTTTCTTCTCAAAGTTCCTTATTTTCTCCGTCCTGGTGGTCGTCCTCGTCTTTGCCATCCTCTTCTTTGGCTACCGTCTCCTTCAGGAACGGTCTCCTGCTGTTGCTGCTGCTGCTGGTGGTAACAAAAAGTTCAAAATAAAGGTATGCTAGAATATTAGAATTTTTTTAAAAATAAAAATTTTTTTGTTTTGCAGAGAAAAGGAGAAGGGTTGAAAAGTGTGAAAAAGGAAAAATCTCCTAAACAAGCTCAAGCCTCAATGTGGTCTAACTTTTTTAGTAAAGTTCAAGGCACAAATCTCTCAAAAACAACAGAAAAATTGTCTAAAAAGCCCACCCTTCGACCTTCAACTCTTCCCACATCGTCAACTACAACTCTCACTACTTCACTTATTCCCACAAAAATTCCTTTTACAATTGGTCCACTTTCTTCTCTAGTGAACTTCCCCAGCAGACAAAAAATTAACCGGAGTAAGGTGAATCATCCCGAAAGACAGCGAAGAAGACTGAAGAGAACTGAGCAGCAGACGAGTGCACTTCACAGACAGGTCAGGAGTCGACTGAGCCGCATGAGAACGGTGGTCACCGAGCAGGTGGCCAAGTCGAGGATGGCACTGAGAAAAAAAGGTTAAAAATTTCACTTTTACATTAATAAAATAACGGAAGATTTTTAGCATATTTTCTTCTGTTTTTTATGTGCTAACTTCCAAACCTCTATTTTATTCGATATCTGCAACTTCACCAAAAGTTTGACTTTTTTTTGCGCTAGCCTTATCAGCAATGTTGCTGTCAAAAAGCAAAAGTCTATTATTTCACAAACTCCTTATCATACTCACACTTCACTTCACTATCATACCAGTCATGCTCTTCTCACTGTTGCAAAGTATTTCCCGTTTTGCCATTCTTCTCTGTTTACTCCTTCTTCAGCACCTCCACTTTTTGCACGTCTTTGCGAGAGCGAACAAGGCTCTGATTATTTTCAGGAGGAGAATGACATCAAGACCACCACCACTTTTGTCTACCCAACCTCTGATAAGGTGAGTAATAAAAAAATTTTTTTTATAGTTTTCACCATCTATACTATTTTTTAGCCTGAAATCCCATCACCCTCTCTGCCCGGCTGCACCAATCCAGAACTCCTCCTAAAGACCTCCTGCTACTCCTCAAAGGTGATCGATGAGAACACAAACTCGGTGGACACCTTTTGCGGTAAACTTTACGAGCGTTTCATCTGCTCAGTTCTGATCGCCTGTCTCCGTTGTGGCACCTCATCATCATCGACCCCTGATCCGCTGTGAGTTGCCCGGCCAAGCAGTTCATAGTGAAGTGGTTTAATTGAGGACGAAATTCAGAGAAAAGATTCAACTTAGTACGAGAGGTACCTTTGCCTTCCACCCGACTACAATTGCCTACAGTGGCCCTCAGTCATCTAGTAGACGACCGGTTCCCATTCCACAGCTAGAGTTTAGTGCGGACCTTCAACAGCCTACTCCCTGAGAAGCCGTAAGCTGCGCTCACTCCGTGCTAAAGCCTACAAGACAAAAGGACCAGCAACTGTCAGTAACACAGCAACCCACACACAATCCTACATATCTATTTCAGGTATTTTTTTAACTCAAAATAAAAATTTTGAAATTAGCGTCCTCTGACGGCTGGGGCCTAAATAGGCATGTTATACACCAAAATTCTCAAAAAATTAAGCAGAATTTAATAGCATAGCTAGATTTGTTAAAAACAACCTTAAAAACAAGATAGTGGCGCCCCCTATCGGACAGGTTTTCATTAATGCGCCGGTCATAAAAAGCCTACAGAAAAAGTTTCAGCTCAATCGGCTGAGAGACAGAGGCTGGAGGCCATTGCAAACCTCTGACCGACAACGTGTTAAAGCCCTCATTAAAAAAATAACAATCCGTTTTTTGTTTTTTAAAAATCAGACAAGTACAAGTGCTAAAACAAATTATTTAAAAAAGGAGTTTTTCTGGAATTTTATTAAACTTTAAAATTTTGTTAAAGGTGTTTTTGAAGATATTTTGTTGCAACGAAAAATGTTTAATATAATTATTTAACTTACTTAACATAATTTTACTATTTAAACTTTAATTTTGTTTCCGGAAGTTAAACTTTTGAAAATAAATTTCTATTTCCGGTAAGAAAAATACTCAAACATATTAAAAATAAAACAATTTGCGTTGATTAAACATTAAAAACATTGTTTGTTGCAACAAAATATCTTCAAAACACCTTTAACAAAATTTTAAAATTTAATAAAACTCCAGAAAAACTCCTTTTTTAATATATTGTTTTAGCATTTGTAACAAAATCTATACCGGAAGTAAAAAGTTCCAAAAAAGAAGTTCTATTTCCGGTCTAGCTAAAATTTTTTAACTGTGAGAATTGAGTTTTCCATAAGCAAAAACTATTTACTAGATGTATAACTTAGATGGTAACATATTTTAAAGCACTTTAAAAGCACTGTTAAAATTAGCTTAGTTAAACTTTTAATCAGTTATCACAACTTTTTTTGCAATTGTTATCAGATTTGAGCAAACTTATTTTTATTAAATAGAATCACTTATCTAGTTAATTTTACCAAATGAATTTTGCTCAAAACTTATCAAAAATTTTTTTATGATTTTTTGTACGGTTAAACTTCTTTTGACCGGAACCGGAAACCCCGGGGCAAGGAAAAATAAGCGACCTAAACCATTGTACTCAGCTCAATTTTACCTTTCCAACAATATTAAATTCGGCAATAGCAACATTTTTTAAGTTAAATATGTATGGCGTGAATATGTGCAGATTTCAAATATTTTTTAAATATACAACAAAGTTAAAATTTAAAAATCCGAGCCAGACAAAATCTAGATAATTTTGTCATTTTTTATTTGACATTTTGATCATTTTTGTGGTATTACCCGTTTAGGCAGAAAATGTACCTGCGTGATTTAAGATCTTGCTGAAAAAACTGTTGACTTGAAAAGAAAACCAAAAAGTTCGAAAAAATTTGTTATGTGCTCGTTGTCCCCCCTTAAACTATTTATTACAAATCATTTTTTGTTTGATAATTTGCTATTTAGCAACGTGTAAAAATTGATAGTGCTAAAATGATAAAAAAAAATTGCAGTGACTAAACACAATCATGATTGCAAACGAGACTTTCTTATTGTTTTTTGTTGTTAACAACTGATAAAGATTAGTACTAGCGCTCACCAGTTAAAGCTGTTGCTCACTTGTTGCACATATTAACTGCGACGTATACAAACTTTGTTTACATTTTTCATTTTTAAATGTGTATAATAACAAATATTTTTTAATGTTTTGTAAAAATGAGATCAAGTAAACGAGTGTTTAAAAAACAAAAATTTGTTAAATTTCAAAATTTTGATTTGTGGTCAATAAAAAATAATGACAAAAAAAATTATCAACATGTTCTTTCTTCTTTTGAAGTAACAAGTGGCTCTTATTTTTATGAAATTGAAGTTTTAAAATATGGAGAAATACAAGTTGGGTGGGTGAATCATTTGGCTGTGTTTAATGATAAGAGTGGAATTGCAATTAATGGTAATTCCATAATTGGAAAAAATAATTTAGTGTCGCCAAAAGACTGCATCGGATGTTTAATAAATGTTGAAAACAAAGAATCAATACTATATTTTAACGGAAAACAAATTAATGTTGCCAAAAACAATATATTTTTTGACAAAACCCCTATTTTTGCAGCCGTTTCGCTGTCTCCAAATCAGCATGTTAATGTCAATTTCGGTCAAAAACCATTTAAAAATCCACCGCATAAAGATAACATTTTTAAAACATTTTATTTAAGCAACAAAAAAAAGAAAAGTAAATTAAAATTACAAAAATGTTCTGGTTACAAATGGTTTTGTTCAACAAACTTTAATTTAATTTATAATTTTCAAAATTTTCAAACAACTAAAATAAAAATATTTTCAAATATTTATTCGACAAATTTATTTAATTATTCATATTTTTTAAATATTATAAAAATTAATTTTAAAAATAATAATATTGAGTATTTGTTAAATTTTATTACAAAAAAAACTTATTATGAAGATAATTTTTTCAATTTTTTTCAAACTTTTTTTTTAAAAAATGATAAATACAATCACAAAAAAATTGAGTATTTACATTTTTTTATATGGAATTATATAGATGTCATCAAAAAAAACAAAAAATTTTTAAATTTAAGAAAAAATTGTTTTTTGTGCATTATTTTAGCATATTTTGACAAATTAGGAAAATGTTGTTCAAAATTAGAAATAAAAACAAATATATTTTTAAAAAATCTTTTTATTTATTCAAATGACAACTTAACTCAATTATATTCACTAATTGCGCTTGAAAAAAACATTGAAAACTGTTTTTTTGAAAATTTTAAAATAATAAAAAACATATCTAAAAAGTTAAAACATTTTATTTTTTTCTGGAAAAACAAGTTTATTGAAAATGAATCAATTATAATAAAAAGTTTTAACACAAACAAAGAATTAGCAATTCAATTGCAATTATATCTTTGTGCAAACTTTTTTTTTAATCACTATATTCAATCAAAAACCTTAAAACCTAAAAATCCAAATTGTTTAAAAAAAAATAAAGTTTTTTTAATAAAACCAAGTGAAAATATAAAACTATCGCCTTTAAAAAATATGATTCGATATGATGGAAATGGTTTAAAAACATATTTTTCTGATGAAGTTTACGTTAATTCAAATTTTTGTTTTAAAGTAATAATTTTAACTTCTGGAGAGATGATTATTGGAATATCTTCAAACATAACTACTGATCTTGTAGGTCAAAATAAACATTCTATTGGGATAGACGGATACAATCAATGCGTTTGGGCAAACAAAGTTCGATATAACTTTAAAACTGTTATGCCAAAATGGAAAATTGGTGATGAAATTCAAATTTGTTATAATAAAAAAATTTATTTTAAAATTAATGAAAAATTGATCGAATTAGAAAATGATTTTTACTTAAACATGGATAATTATAATTATACATTTATATCAATTTATCCAACTGTTAGTCTTGGAAAATTTCAGCAATGCTATTTTGATTGGAATTGTAAATTAAATACTAATCAACAAAAGAAACAAAAACAAGATGTTTATGTTTCAACAAGAAAAAATATTGTAGTCAAACAAATAGAAAAAAGTTATAATCAAATGTTATCTACAATTTTTAAATTAAATAAAAATCCAAATTTAAATATTCAACAACAAGGTAAAATTATTAATCAATAAATTGTAGCAACTTGAGCATATAAATCAACAATTCTTTACAAAAAAATAAACAATTTTTTATTTAGTTCCAGGCATTCAAATTATTGTAATATTAAATTCTATTGATCGAATGAAAAATTTTAATTTTAACGGTATATTATATATAAACAAATTTAAAGTTTTTTTTAAAATTTATTTTGTTAATTTTGTAGTTGATATAAATTTATTGGGAAAAACGGTTCCTAATTATCAAAGAGTGGTATTGGTTAATTCTGTATCAACAATGAAAAATTTTTATTTTGAAGGTAAACAAATTTTTATTTTTTTCAAATATTAATATTTGTTTTTAGAAAAAATTAATGTTGCAGATTCAAAAACTTTTTTTGAAAATTCTGAAATAATGTTAGCAATTGATAATATTGACAGTTGTAAAAACATAATTGTTAATTGTAAGTTTTCACAAAATATTTTTTTAAAAAAGCTCGCTTATAATCTTAGTCGTCAATCCCGTGTCCCCGTGTATGAAACCATTTAGTATTTCCCGTGCTCCAATTTTTTTTCAAATTTGACAAAAAAATCACATTAATTCTAACAAAAATTCAGGCAAAAAATTAGGGTAATACGGCCAACAGGTCCCGAGATCCAAGAACCCAAAAAAAATACACGTCAACAGTGGGAAAAAAACAGCCTGCCGTCGCTAGCAAATGCAGACTGACTGCGGTCCCATGGGAGCGCTATCATTCCCTTCACTATGAGGAACAGAGTTTTTCCTTTTGTTTGCTCCTCGAGTCCCGCTCGCTTTGCTCGCGAGACTTTTGTCGACGGACGTTGACACTAGCCAAGTCACTTCAGACCTCGCGGTCGTTATCTGTGCACCGCCAAAATTTTAAAACTATTTTATCTATCGATCTATGACGTAATTCGCACAGCTAAAACATTGGATATTTTTTGCCGTCAATCTCTGATGTGCTCTGATCTCCTCAAGCCCCGCTCGTTTCGCTCGCGGGACTCTCGTCGACGGAAGTTGACAGTGGCCAAGTCACGTCAGAACTCGCGGCCTTGAGGTTGTCACTGCTGAGGAACATTTATGCAATCACTGAGTTAGGCTAACACTTCTGTCTGTAAACAAAACATTTGGTGATAACGTTCTGATATCGGCCTACTTAGTCATGGGTCAAAGCATGGTCGCAGGAAAAACATTCAAGTTATCTAAACTTTTGATGATGCCAGCAGAAGCGTCTGTAAAAACTTTGGACCTATTTTTCTAAAGCCATTTTCAGTTCTACAACTCCCATTTTTGAACTTGACATATATAACTTTGTAATAAGTCTCTCTGTTCCAAATTTCACGTTTCTACGATGTCTGGAACATAGCTAGAATTGAAAGTGTTAAGGTGAGACAGACCGACAGACAGAGAGACAGACAGACAGACAGACGGACGAACGGACGGGCTGGCAAAGTAATAAGCGGGCTTTTGCCCTAAGGGGCCGCTCGCCAAAAAATGGCAACCGAAATGACGATTTTTTAACTGGATGTTGACTTTCTTGTGTCATGCGCAAACAACTTCCAAAACATGGATACTTTCTTATCAGTTTTAAATCTTTAACGGTAGCTCTTAATATTTTCATTTTTTGGGTTCTAGCAGATTTGACATTTAACTTAATGTTTGCAACAAAAATTTTTTTTAACTAACTATGTAATAAAACTAGAGGATCTCTATGTGTTTCACGAGTAGATTTTGACTGAACAGAGTAGGGGCGCCCCACAAACCTACCCCCAAACACACACCTAAACCTCGGGCTCCGTTCGCTCAGACCTAGCCGTTTTAAACCGTTCACCGCTAGGGTTTTGCAATCACTTTACTGGCAATTCACCCGACATCGCTTAAAATTTTAGCTGTTTTGAGTCTCGCGAGCAAAGCCAGACAACTTTTGCATGGGGGAGCACAAACCAGAGCGGCGAGGTCTGACGTGACTTGGCCGTTGTCAACGTCTAAAAACGAGAGTCTCGCAAACGTAGCGAGCGGTGCTCGAAAAGGAAGGCGTTGACAACAGCCAAGTTACGTTAAGGCGAGCCGCTGGCCAAGAATTTGAATAATGTTAGCGGTGCACAAATAAAAACAGCGAGGTCTGACGTCACTTGGCCCACCTTTTACGCCTGCCGACAAAGGACTTTTGAGCAGAGCAAGCGAGGTTTTAGTTGGCGGGTGTTGACATTCGTTCAAGTGGTGCCAGGGTTAGTCGCCAATTAATCTTTTTCATTAAGTTGGGGGTGCACAGTTAAGTGTGCCGTGAGCAAAACTAGTGCTACTGACTTTTTGTATTATTTACCTTTTTAATGTTTTTTTGCTAATCCTAACAATAAAGGCCAAACAAACGAAATTCTGGATTCTTTTTATTCAGAAATAAAAAATGAAATAAATTTACAATATAAAAAAATTAAATGGAATAATAGTAATTCAAATTTTAATTACAATGATTGTGTGCAATGGATCAACAAACTAAAATTAAAATTAGAAAATATTTCTGAACCAGTACCTTTTTCAAGCAAACATTTAAGAAAAATTGGTAAGTTTTTATATTTCACAATAAAAATATTAAATTTAGTTTTTTGCAGTGTTTATAATTAACTTTTCTATTATGGGTTTAAATAATAATTTTCATTCAAAATCTGATAACACTTCGTGGTTTTGGCAAAACGTTTTAGCAATATTTAGTCCTAAAATATATAAATTTAACAATTGCACAAATGTTAGTTTATATAATGAATCATGCGTACAACAAGGCAATAAAACTCAAAGTGGTAAGAACAATCACGTAAAAAAATTAAACAATTATTTTATTAAAATTTATAAAATATTTTTACAGTTGAAACTTTAAAACAAATTAGCGCTTCTAAACCTCAAGTTTACTGTAGTTTTTGCAAAAATCAAACTTTTATTTTTAGAAAATGTGTCGGTTGTGGCAGTTCACATACTGTTTGCAAAAATTGTGCAGTCAATCCGCTGCATTGCACAAATGACTGTGGAACACAATTATAAAAATACAAAAACACATTTAAAATTGTAAACAGTTTTTTATTTTTTAGTTTACTAAACTGTAATAACATTGCATTTTGACAGCAAAACTTTTTGATTTTTAAATTTTAAAATAAACAAGGGCTCAGTCGAGCTCGCTTCGCTCACTCCTACCTTAACTATGCACCGCTAACATTTTGTAAAAGTTTGGCCAGCGGCTCACCCTGACGACACTTGGGCACTGTGAACGCCCACCGACTCGGGCCCCGCTCGCTCCGCTCGCGAGGCCCTCGTCGGTGGACGTTCGCAGTACCCAAATGTCGTCAGACCTCGCCGCTTTGGGCTGTGCACTGCTACTTTTTTGCACAGTTGTGCTCTCACTTATTTTTTTCTAAATCTAAGATCTTGGTTAAATTGAATCAGTTAAGCAACGGCTCACCCTGGCGTCACTTGGCTTACCAAAAACGCCCGCCGACTCGGACCTCGCTCGCTCCGCTCGCGAGGCCCTCGTCAGCGGGCGTTTTTGGTAAGCCAAGTGACGCCAGACCTCGCCGTTTTTATCTGTGCACCGCTAACATACATTCATGTCTGGGCCGGCGGCTCACCCTGACGTGACTTGGCCGCTGTCAACGCCCTCCTCCTCGGGCCTCGCTCGCTGCGCTCGCAAGACCCTCGTCGTCGGTCGTTGACAACGGCCAAGTCACGTCAGACCTCGCCGCCC
>JAALOO010001817.1_pt1 | contig 13232 bp, 12 predicted proteins | sample 7257641 | NCBI WGS metagenome assembly JAALOO01 (sample SAMN14085613, study PRJNA598686) | mite metagenome | biome: ENVO:01001000; feature: ENVO:01001002; material: ENVO:01001226; isolation source: single female mite from University of Michigan culture on fish food culture... ... | reverse complement strand
GAGAGAGAGAGAGAGAGAGAGAGAGAGAGAGAGAGAGAGAGAGAGAGAGAGTTCCTAATTGAATTCAATCGACTGCTGCCACCGACACACACACACACACACACTACACCGAGTCAAAGACAGTGCTCTGCTCCTCGTGTGTGTCCGCTTACATGGCCAAATATGGTGGAAGAAGTTTCCAGTGCACAGTGTTCCAATGGAAACGAGGAACAAGTTGACCTGCTGCCGCTGCTGCTGCTTCTAAGTTTGCTACGACGATGACAGCCGTAAGGCAAACACAGCAGTGATGGTACACAAGCACAAACTCACAAATTACCATCAGAAAGAGAGCAGTCTTGTGTGGGCAGAAAAGCTGGTGACTTTGGCGGTGGTTGCACTGCCGAGCTTGAAAACCAGACCCAAGCCAGCCAGCAAACCAGCGTCTGGTTGTGGTCTGGTCTTCAAATCTGATGTCGATGATTTATGTTCTCCAGTTTACTGACTAACTGTCTAACTGACTGGCAGACTGATGACTGCTGAAATTTGCATTGTCTGTTCTGTTCTGGCACACATGTGTGTATGTGTTTTGTTTTGCAAAGTGCGCCAGCCTTACCAAAGATGCACTACATCTACCACCAGAAACAGTGGAAAGGAGGACGGGGAGGAAGAGCAAAGATTGCCGCGACTGCGGCGTCTGTCTTCTCATCTTCTGCAGCGATAAATAGACATGTTATGGCTTATTTATTGCCACACAGGCAGACAGGCAGGCCGAAGAAGGAGCGTCGGCGACAACGGTCAATATCGTTTTAATTGCCTCTCCTGCAAGAGTGCACACAGTGCTCTGTCATTGTTCTCTCCTTTTCATTGCTGTTGTCTTCAGGTTTGTCTTTCACCTGCGCCTGCCTGATGATGTGTTGACAAGTGAACGCAAACACTGAGTGGCAGTTGTACATGTCCGGTGTACGATGAGGAAAACATGCGTCTTCACTGGATGGATGGATAGATGGATGGATGTCCTTTTTGCCAACCAAAGACATTAAAACATAATTTCATAGCCGCTTAAGTCAAACGACTCCATCTTCAAAAACTCTTAACTTCTTTTCGTGTGTGCTTAATTATCTTTAGGGGATAGCTTTTCCGTCAATTCTTTTTTCCAAGTTCAATCTGGTCCTCTTTTTGGGCTCACTCTCTTTTCAGTGTGCTCAACTGGAGGCAGGCACAGACATTATTATCGATGAGGTGCAATCGTGCCGTTGATCGATGTCTTCCTCTCTCTTTTCTTCTTTTTCTTCATTTTCCTTCACACGGCTCAACTTTGCTGTCCACTATTGCTCTTACCACATAAGCATCGGCAGCACTGAAATCGCTGTTGTGAAGCTTATCTAGCAGCAGTGCACGAACCCTTTTGATTGTCTCTCCGCTTTGCGTCCCTTTTTCTATTTGAATATCATCCGATTAATGCATCCTAGAGACATTCTGGCAGTGGCATTTTGAGTACTACAGTGGAGGGAATAGAAACTGAAGGCTGATTTATGCTGGGCCTCGATCGAGTGAGGAGGCAAAGCGATCTAAAGAGCAAGCAATCTTTGCCCCTCTGACTTCGCTTCCCTTCCTGCCTCAAGTGCAATTTGAATTTGAATTAACCCTTAAATCATGCTGTCCCTTTGTTTGTGTCTCCCTTACTTTCTTACAGCAAACAGAAGTCCACTTCACCGTCACATTGAATTTGGTGTGTGTTTACTTATTCAGACTGAGAAGACTCATTTCTTCTTCTTTTTCAGAAACTGGGAACTGAAGCATTTTTGGAAACTGAACGGTCCTCATCGACCCACTAGATATCGCCATTAGCATCATTGTATGCCTCTTACTACCCTTCTACTGCTCAATTGCTCATTAACGCTTGACTCTTTGACAGCAACTGCATCAATGCAATATTTCGGTCGATGCGGCGCTTTTTGCGATATTGACAGTTGCTCCTTTATTTGTGCGACAACATTATCGATGCACTGCTCTCAGAATGATGATCAGCTACTTTAATTGTCAGTCATTTCTGAAAATTGTGGTGATGGTGGTGGTCGTGCTGTTGTCACTGCACAAATACAAAATCAAAAGCAGCCACAGCGTGGAGGCATCCCAAATTTGCATACACTGAAGCATTCAATGTTTCTGTTGCTGTTTCTCTAAATACACAACAACTTTGCTTTGTCGGCGGCTCACAGTGATACAAACTGACTCACGCACACGACCCAAGTCAATAAAAGAGCAATTTATCACTGGGCTTTCTTTCATTTGCTTGGCAGTCAGGCAGTCTCCTGTCTGTGTTATCAGTTGGTCCAGAATGGTGCTGGTGAAGGGAAAGCAGACAAACCGATGCTGCTGTCTAACCGGGCGACCAGTGGTAGCTGCACCGACAAAGACCACCAATCTCTTTGCCCTTTCTGATCTTATCACACACACATCCAGTGTGTCATGCCGTCATGCTACGGTCGTTTATCTGGCCACCATTTGTCTGACTCGGATTTAAAATCAGAGTCAGAGAGGAGCAGAAATCTCTAGCCATTGTACTGCTGCAGTTTTATTTAAAATCCTCAAAAAAGAGAACAACTACAACAACTAAAAGCATCATCGCTCGACCTTTGTGTATTGTGATCATCTGTGGTCCATCTTTCGGCGGCCAGAGTCGTGAGCAGAATGCTCACTTACACCGTCGGTGGCAGTCACTTGCTGCTGCAGTTCGTCCGTCTGATTGCAATTCTTCAGCACTTCAAAGGCAGGCATCAGCAGCAACCAATCTTCTCGAATGCAGCTTTCAAAAGCAGATGGATGAGAGATTGGCTGCCAGAGTGCCCAGAGCTGACCGCTGATGTTCTCCAGCAGCAGCAGCACTGGCAGCATCCCCACTTTGCGCTTTTGTTCGTCACTAGCATCCCTCACTCTCTCTCTCTCTCCACTTTTCCTCGTTAATGCTAATTATGGATTTGAATTCTTCACTCACTCGTGAGCGCGGCTGAAGTCATACAATGTGGCAGCGAGTATCGATGATGATGATGGGGAGAGAAAGAGAAAGAGCGAAAGAAAGCACTGAGGCAGATGGATGCCATATGGATAATGTGTATGAGAGAGAAAAGAGAGGAGAATGAGAGGGAGAGTGATCACTTTGAGCCACTTTCGCCGACGCTGCTGAAAAAGAAGATTTGTGTGAACCGGCCATAGCCAGGCTTTGCCTGCCGAACAAACGAAAACGGCTCATTCTCATTCTCTTGCTCAGTGCTCGGCCTAAAATTTACTAGAACCATAAAGTAAACGGGTCTGCAAAGCTCAGGCCCGGTTCGGGTCGGGACTGCTGCCGATGATGCTAGGCACCGATGAGATAAGGCACAGCTAGGCTGGGCACAACTGCATCTACTGTGCCATTGGAACAGTGAGCGCAGGCACTACTACTAGTGCTCTGCCGAGCAGGGCCTTTGCCCCCGGGTCAAAGGTTATGAATGTGTGCGTGTGCGCTGATGAGGAGGATGCAATAGTGAATGCAGATTGGAAGAAGAGAGAGAGAGAGCGCGATGCTTATTCAAGACCACTGTCTTTGTCCATGTGTGTGTGTTCCTGCGTTTGTTGTGAATGGAAAGGAAGGAGAAAATAAAGATGGAGAAGAATTTGTGCACCAGTTTGCCTGCGGTTCAGCGACATCACTATCACCACCCGTCTGGCTGCCAATTGAGCATCAGTCTGCTGCTCATGATGAGATGAGGGCTGCTGTGCCCATGCATCCTTAAGCGGCCTTCTGCGCTTTCTCTGCGCCCTCTTCATTCTCTGTGCACTGTTCAGCATCAGTTTGCTTCGGTTTAAATTAAGCGTCATTGCGAATGATGGTGAAGCCTTGAGTGAATGCTCTCACTCTCCTTCCTTCCTTCGGAGACCACTGCCGTTCACTACAGAATAAGATGGTAAATTCTGCAGCCATTAACTGAGAACGTCGACTCTGTTCTTCCTCCACTTTTTCTTCTTCTGCCTCTCTAGTGTCAGTGAGCCCGAGAGGACCTTCGCTCGCTTGCTCACTCGCTCTCACTCACTCTAGGCTGACTTGTTAACGGCCGCCGCACAGACGCTCCAGTCGCACACTCGCTTGCCGCTTGCTGCCAGAACAGAATCGAGATTCAGCGAGACGATTCCTTCTTCACTGACGACGACGTCGAGGAGGAAGAGCGAGAGCAGTCCTCACGCATGTCCTCACACACTCTCAGAGTCTCTCTTTTCCATCGAGGCGCCAGACAAAGCAGGCGAAAGAGAGAACAGAAGAGAGAACAGACAATCTTTCTCTCTCTTTCCTTCCCTTCTCTTGGTTCTCCGCGCGAATGACCGCCAGTGTGGGTTCATGGCCAACGACATCGACAGTGTGCAGCAGCGGCGGTTGAAGGCACTACTACGTGCATCGTCCGGCGGAGAGAGAGCAGTGCTTCGCCATGCGCCAAAGACCAGAACTCTTCTTCTTCAGCTTCAGCCTTGCGTGCAGTGTGTGTACAGTTGGCGGCGGTGCAGTACACTCAGAGCGGAAAAGGAAGGCCACGTCTGCTGCTGCTGTTGTGTGTCCGGGTGCCGGTGCCGTTCACTGCACTCTCACATACCCTCGCTCGCTTTTCTTTTCTTTGGTTCATTCATTCAGGCATTCTGTGGTACTGCGTCTTCTTCTGCGGCCAGCACTACACTTTAGGGTTCCCACCACCACCAGCAGCAGCATTCAGCCGCTATCTGATGGCAGCACTATTCACAATTCGTCGTTCTTTAATTGCCAACAGTGCTCTTTCTCTGTGAGAGTGCTTTCTCTGCTGCTGCTGCCGCTGCCGCCATCAAACGAAGAGTGCCTCGTCAGCAATGCCAATGTCCGGCGGAGTGAGAGAAAGAAAGAGAGCATCGAATCTGATGGCCAATAGAAATGTAGTCAAATCGACCGCAAAGTATTGGATGGCCATCGTTTAGGCTAAAGGTCAGACTGGAGGAAAGAAAGAAACACTATGAAGTATGACTGAAGTAGAAGACAAACTGGCCACATGGTCGTTTGCGTGCGTGTGGTCATTGCGCTCTTGATGGTCATTTGCATGTGTCAGCCAGTGAACACTGCCACCAAAAACAGAAACGCACTGCACTCTTTTTGGTCATTTACTCTGCCATTGGGAGTAATCAGCATTAGCAGAATAGTACAGGCACTAATGTCACACCGTCGCTGTGATCACTGACTTTTCTGCCATCCATTTCCCCCTGTTTAATACCGAGCAAACACAGTGCAGGTGCTGTTTGCTTTCTCCATTTCACTCTTGTTCACCCACCTAATGGGCACCCAAAAATATGCTAATAGAGTTAATTTACAAAGGACTTCTCCCACACAAATATTACCTTAGGTGCTCTACCTAATGGCCGTTAGTGCATTCGCTCATTCTTTCATTCAAGCAGTTTGGCAGTCGACACTCATTTCTCGTGCTCGTTATCACCTCCTCTTGGTCAGTGTGCACTACTTGTCTGATATAGACCACCACCACCACCACCACCTTCAACAGGACCATCATCATCAGCAGCAGCATTGACCTCTGCTGATCGCTTGACCTGCGGCGTGGAGGTGTTTGCCGCTCTTTGTGGTTGCCAGTGCAGTCTGCGCATCCGCTTACATAACAACGGTCTATCACCGATTTAGTTGTAGATCCTCTCACTTTGCAACTTTCGCTTTTTTTATCAAGCTTACGTTTTCGTTTCTTTCTACAGCATAGTCAGTAGTTCATTCAGGCAGAGAGTGAGAACACTGCTTCTGCTGCTACTTCACTGAGAAAATACCTGTCCAACAACAACTGCTTCAGATTTGTGTCCACAATCACACTTGGCGCTGACGAAAAAACTCTTGTTTCTTTCTTTCAGTGTTCTTTCTCTTCTCCCCTTTTGATTATTGTCTCGGTTCGTTGACTGCTGACTTCTGTCTTCCTTCGGTCTTTAGCAGCAGAAGTCGTTGTCGTCTTCTGCGCTCTCATTGTTCAGTCTCGGTCGATTCCATCTGAACGACAGCAGGAGAAAAGAAGAAGACTATGATTCAGTCGATTTAATGACGATAATAAGCACCTAGCTGGTGCCAGTGGCAGCAGCAGCAGTTTCTTCAGGCGTTCACTGAACGTGCCAATGAGTAAAGAGCCAAACGTACAGTCCCGGTGCCCATCTGTGCCCTGGCTGGCGCACTGATGAACACAAAAAATTTAGGATGAAAAAGTGATCAGAAAGGGAATGAGAAAAGCGAGCTCTTCATTTAAAACGAAGAAGAGCAGCTACCAGAAAAAAAGAGTGCTCGCTACTCAGTTTCTGCCCAAGTGCACACCGATGAGTGCAGCAGTGCAGTGAAAGAACGGGCTGAATGATGATGAAAAAGGAGTGAAAGGGTTTCTGCCGCCAAACGGCTGGGTCGCGGTGCCAAACCACGACCCGACCAAATTTTTCAGATTTGAGGTTGAAAGCTCGCCCCGATTTCAATACCGAAAAAGCGAACAAAACGAGTTCGAAAGAGCACTTCGATCGTGTGCCTCCCTTTCCCTCTTTTCATTCTCTAATCTAATTATAATTAATTGCCACTTGCCACTAATTGCCTACTAATGGTCTTCCTCTTCTCTTCTCTATTCTACGCAGACTATGCTCGAAATGGAACGCTTTCTCTACGACGAACCGAAGCTTCACCAGACAGCGGCGGCAGCCGTTTCCCTCGCCAGCTTCGACTACGACCTCGACAGTCTTGACGCTCTTCTCTCGGGCAGTGAGCAATCAGCCAGACAACAGCAACAGCAGCAACATCAACAGCAGCAGCAACAGCAACTGAACCAGACAAAGAAGATGAAGGTGACCTCCAACTGCTCCAACTTTAATGGAGCAGCCGGCCGGGGACAGATGACGATGACGATGAATGGAAAGGCGCCTATGATGAGCGGTTTCAACATCAGCGGCCACCTGAACTCTGACGCCGAGTCGAACAAGTCCTCCGACAATGAGGACGACAAGTCCTCCCATACCTCCTCTTCCTACGGCTCATCATCGCTCTCCTCCAGTCCTACGCCGACGTCCACGCTGACGACGACAAAGATGATGGTCATTCCGACGATGGTTGGCGGTGATGGCGTTGAGGGCATCCGTCGGCTGGTTTCCACTGGATCAGTCCTTCACGACCACCATTCTCTCTTCTCAAGTCTCTCCTCTTCGGTCACCTCTTCAGTGCCGACGTCCTTTCAGTTTGGCAGCGTCTGCGCCCCAGGCAGTCTGGTCATGACGCCTTCTTCCTCCTCTGCCTCCTCTTCATCCGCCTCTTCAGCTTCATCGCACGACTGGCTTGAGCTGGACGACGAGCAGCTGCCCTTTGACGAGTTCTTAGAGGGCCAGGACCCATTTGAACCCGGTCTCATTGATGACCAGCTTGATACCTCTTTCAGTGAGTGTGAGATGCCGACAACGAATGATGAACAGCACTTTTCACCCATCATCACCACCACCTCCATTACCATCCCCAACACCACTGCCACTACCACAGGCGGGGGTCGACGAGCCAAACGTCCGGCCAATCAGGGCAAAGCCAGGGTGCAACAACAGCAAACACAACAGCAGCAGCAGCAGCAGCAACAACAACAACAACAGGCACAGCTGATCAGCACGAACATTATCACAAAGGTGACCAGCAGCGGGGCTCGCTTTGCGGCGGCACTGCCCACCAACATCCGCGTCATCTCCTCGCCAATGAAAAATGGCCAACTGGCGGTGACAGCGCTGCCCGTCGGCACTGCAGTTGCCGGCAACTGCGCCAACAGCAAGGCCGTCAGTTCGGTGCCACTCTCCGCAGTGGGCTCACTCACACCGCCCACCTCGCCTGAACGGCGTGTCGTTCCGGTGTCGAGCCACTGTCGAGTCACCGATTTCAAGTCAGCATCGCCTCACCTCTCCAGTCATCCTCCTCAGCCTCTGCACATCAACGGAGTTGCAACCAACCCGATTCAGGCGGCGGCGGCCGCCTTCCAACTGAGCGCCTCCAATGTTCTGGTCGCCCTGGGCCAACCCAACTCTGCCGAACCGTCTGCTGTCATCCTCGCAAACCCAAACCTCACCAGTACTACGCCATGCAGCAACGCCCCAGGCAGTCGCCCGTCGCCCGTGAATGGAAAGGGCAGACAGATGGCTAATGGGCAGTCTGTGGGACGATGGAAGTCTGCTGCCAATCGTCAGAAGACCTCGGCTACCAAGGAGAATGACATCATGGCGTCTTCTGAGAGTGCATCCCCAAACACATCACCCTCCTCTTCGCCCATCTCCTCCTCCTCCTCCTCCTCTTCTAACGGCAACAACAACTCCACAGCACTGTCCCTCTCTGCCGATGGGAAGCGTCGCATTCACAAGTGCCTTTTCAACGGCTGCAAGAAGGTCTACACCAAATCCTCGCACCTGAAGGCCCACCAGAGGACACATACAGGTATGTTGTGTTATTTAAACTTTTAGCTTTGCAACATTTTAGTAACTCAAAACTCCATCTTTTCCTTTTCCATTTTTCAGGTGAAAAGCCGTACCAGTGCTCGTGGCAGGGTTGCGAGTGGCGCTTCGCCCGATCCGACGAGCTGACCCGCCACTACCGAAAGCATACCGGCAGCAAGCCCTTCAAGTGTAAGCACTGCGAGCGGTGCTTCTCACGCTCTGACCACCTGGCACTGCACATGAAACGACACACCGGCGCATCGGCGACGGGCAGCGCCAACAGCAATGGAGGAAGTCCAGTTCAGAGTGGTCATCTTCACCAGCATGGATGTGCGTCGCCAGCCTCGGTGGCCTCTGCGTGAACAGTATCGGAATCCGAACAGTAGTTGAATCAGCATCATCATTATCTTCTTCTTCTCCATTTCATTTGGCATTGATACCGCCCTAAGGTGTCATCCCACACTTTCTACCCTCCCTTTCCTCTCCCACCTGGCATCTTGAGCGTGCCCACCGTCGAAGACTGTGTTCATCACCAACCTTCCTTACAAAACTGACCAAATCATTTCTTTCTGGCTAAAACCGTTTTTCATTTATCCATTCAACGACTTCATCCCGGTTCACACAGTTTCTGGTTGATTCATCACCAGCCACTCGATCTCTGTCTTCATTTCTTTTTTTTGGTTGTGCCTGTTATAATTCTACTTTACTCCTTTTTTACCATTTTTTTCTCCGCTGAAGTTGAATGAGTGGTCACCGCTTTTTCATTCTTCGTAGCAATATTTGTCAAAATTATCAAGTAGCCATTTTTCTAAACTCCTTTGCCAGATCAAACACAAACAGCAATCGGCTGGTTTCTGTTTTTCTCAATTCTATTCAACTCCTCTTTTGCAATCCTTATTATTTTCCTAGTAAAAATGATTAATTTACGTTGTTCTATTCGGTCATATTTTTATTACATTCTTTATTATTTATCTTTCTCGCTCTCCTTGGTTATCCTTTCTGTACACATAAACATCCCTTTCCTTGTTTTTCTTCTGTCGTTCAAAACTCTCTAATTCTCTTTCTCTCTAAATCCCTTGTACAAAGTAGAATCCACACACAAACACAGACATACACAATGGTAGTGGTAGACTGTATTCACAAATCTCTCCTACTTACTACAAGCACAAACACCACTTATATTAGCCATTACTTCGACAACAACAACAACTACTACTACTTTTTCCTTCTCTGCCCAGGTGGCCTCTAACTCCAACTGCAACTCTGCCGGGGATTCTGATCCCCCACCATTCTTCATCTTTCTCCTTCTTAACCCTCCTGTACAGACACGGCGCAGTTGACTGGACTGCAGAAGCAAAGCTAATCGATAATAACCGACCAATCGACCAGTCAGATAGTCTGCGCTGATCGACCATAGATTGGTCATCCGTCAGTGAGCACAAACACACACACGCATTTACAGTATCACTGTGTGCTTCAAAGTCTTTGAACGCCAGTCATCATCATCATCATCATTTGTCACATCGATTCCCATTCTTAATTTGTGGTTCTCCAATCTATCTAAAATGCCTAGCAGTTGAACTGTCCCCACAACATCACTGGCAATATATATTTTATTGTTTCTTATTTTTATTTGTCTCTGCCACTGTCTTTTTCTGTACCAAAGCCATTTCACCCGAACTTTTATCAGCACTTTATCTCCTTTCAATCGTTATCAGCCATTATCATGATCCTGCGCACCATGTCTTCACCATCACATCATTTGCACTTTCACATTGTACTAAACACACCTTCTTCACAATTGAACCCTCTTTCTACCGCCATTTTTTAACGCATTTAATACTTCTCACACTTTCTTTTTCACACACACACACATCTTTGCTACAGAAACCAGCATCTGTACATTTTTTTTCAATTTTGCAACAAATAAAACTTTTTTATTGACTAATATTCAATTGCAGTACACTTATCAATCGGTTTACTGAACCCAACCATGACGACACAATCCAGACAAGCAGACATGAATTTTGCAAATCGACTCATCAGGAGAATGAGTCGAATACTCATTATTGAATTAAATTGCAATGTCCTGCAGACGACTTTCTAAATCGATGCAAATGGTCTGTTTGCCTCTGAATGAGCGAGGCAGCAAATGAATGCCTGCAATTGACCACATCATTGCGTGGACATCATTCAATTGACACAGTGCAATGCAATCTCCACGCACCAGACTGTGATACTTATCCTCGCAGTCGTGACAGTGCCATTAGGCGCACTGACTACTCAACTACTCTTACCCCTCTCAACTTAAGTGCCGACTCGAATGACTTTTCTATCTTCAGACGACCATTCGAACCATCGCAGAAATGGTGCACCTTGAAATGATCAAACTGGTCATGAATTTCTTTGCTATTTTTCAGCAAAATTGCCCTGAGCGAGACTGGTTGCAAAACTGACCAGTGCCCAGAGGTGCTGCTGCTGTTTTGGCAGGTTTTATCACTGTTAGAGCTACTTCTTTGAAGGGTGTCGTGCTGATGAATGCCACCCTAAACGCCAGCACCACTACCATTGATCGACACCAACGCCAGGCGTTGCAGAAGCTGATTGATGTATTAATTAGCACTGCCATTGCTAACAGCGGAAAAACAGAGGGATTTTCTGAGAAGGAAGATAACATACCTGTGATGAATTGCGCAGCTGTGCGCCTCAAATCGATCAAAGTGCATCTTATCTGTGTTCAGGCATCAGGGAGTGTTAGCGAGTGAGTGAGTGTATAAAATGAGCTCATCAGCTTATCAGTTCAATCCTCTAACGAAGCCATCCTCCACTGACCACCACCATCACCATCAGCTCAGTTTGACAGACAGAGTAACACTTCTCTCCGATTAATCTAGCCACAAATCAGTTTCTTTCTCACATTCAGACAATGCAGCTTAGGAGGAAAACTAAGCACCCGATTTGTGCCTGCCTTTGATTGGCTAATTACAATGACCGTCATTCTCGCAAAAAAAAGAAAAAGAGACAGGGACACAATTGATGATCACCGAAAATACAGGCCATTATGGTTTAGAGGAGCGGTGACCATTTGACCAGGACAGAAATTAACAATTGAAGTGAGCACCAAGACACCACCAGCACCGCCACCACTAATTGCCTAATCTGCCTGTGTACTCTCCGAAAATCATCATCATCATCAAGACAACAGCAGCAGCAGTCGCCCACTTGTGCGTTACATGCAGTCGGGCACTGTTGTCCACTGACCGTCTGTCTTCACTCGTCTGCCCATTTTCATATTTCACAATTACCCTCGACCGTGTGCCATTCGTTGCCGTAGTGTCCAGTACGCCAAATTAGCGCCCGTCCGTTCGTCTGTTGGCCACCACCACCACCATCAGCCATTAGGGTAGACAGTACAGCCAGCTAATGTCAATGTATCAAGCAAGAGAGACCCCGAGACCACTGCTATGGCTGCTCGAAAAATGTTTAATTTATTGCCCTCCACAAAAACGACTGCAGAGCAGTTCTGCAGGGAGCTGCCACTTCTCGCCACCAAAAAAACACACACACACACTGACTGCTCGATTCTTTGAATTTGTGAATTCATACATATTCAGTATTGGAATGTGAGAGGGAAACTGGTAACTGGTAGCTAGCTACCAATTTAATTGACTCATTTGTGACCGACGTGGTCGTCACTTTGAAGGGCACAGAGTGTTCTTATTTATGACGGACGGCGCCAAAGAGCTGCCTTTGTGGTGGCTCTTTGTGTTGAAAGAATTCCGCCCCTTGCTAGTTTGACATTTGCTGGGTGGCCATTTGCAGCGGAGTTCACTCGATGTGGCGAGCAGTATTCACTTGGCGCCATCAATTTGCCCTCTTCTTCCATTCCTATTCACTTTGGCTGGCTACTAGCTATCTTCTCTTGTTTCTCTTTTGTCTGGCACTTTTCGGCACTGCATTTGTTGCCCTTCACCAGCATTGTGTGGGCAGACGGGCAAACAAAACATAAACGGTGCTGGCTGCAAAGAAAAAACAAAACAAAACCCAAACCAGACAGTTTGTGCCACTACACTACTTTGTGCTCAATCAGTACCTCCAGTTTGTGGGTAGCAAAAGTGGGAAACAAGCTTGTGCAGATAAAAGCGGCACCTGGCACTCTAATGCCACTCTGACACGCACAAAAATCTGATAAAACTCAGTGCTCGGTGCTGGGACACGACTTGGTTCAGTGTCATCATATTGCCCCACTGTGATTTGCTCTGATAAGGCAACTCCAACAGCAAAGATTAGGTAACTAGAGCTAAATCTGGCAAAAAACTAAAAATGGAAACATCCAGTTGTTTGCGGTAGCTAAATTAGGAAGTGATCCAATTAATAAAGCACTGAAAAACTGCGGCCATTTTTTCTCACAACAGCCAAACTTCTGCAATGAACGTCTGAGCAGCGTCTACGTTGAACGGAAATGTCAATTGTCAGCCTTCTTTTTTTCCACTTTGCACCAGATTTTTTCTCATGTCTACGTAATTTGCCACTGATGGCGAACATTAATCAGAAGAAGTGGTCTTTTAGTGGAGCAATCGCTGCTTGCGCTGTGTCGGTGTCGATGGCACGCTTAAAGTGACTAGTGGAAGTATCTGGTACCGCATAGCCGAGTGTGCATTAATTGACAGCAAGACACACTAAATATAGAGTGCCGAGCAGTGATAATTGCCAATTAATCGAACCAAACGCAGAGAGAGAGAGAGAGAGAGAGAGAGAGAGAGAGAGAGAGAGAGAGAGAG
>JAALOO010001816.1_pt1 | contig 13241 bp, 10 predicted proteins | sample 7257641 | NCBI WGS metagenome assembly JAALOO01 (sample SAMN14085613, study PRJNA598686) | mite metagenome | biome: ENVO:01001000; feature: ENVO:01001002; material: ENVO:01001226; isolation source: single female mite from University of Michigan culture on fish food culture... ... | reverse complement strand
TGACCTGAAGGGAGCGAGCGAGCACAGTGCTGCCCGCTACTCCAACAGCAAGTGGGCCGCCTACGAGCACCGCTTCGAGGGCCAGATCGACAAGCAGGCGAAGAAGCTGACCATCCGCTCGACCACCAGCAAGCAGGCGAAGACCATTGCCTTCATCGACGCCGAGCTGTACGCCCCCTTCTCCTCCGAGGAAGCCCGCGCCTCCACGCTGAAGCTCGAGCTGGAGCAGCCGATCATCAAGAAGTCGGAACTGGCCCCCTTTAAGCTCGCCATCACCGTCGACCCGAAGGCCGCCGCCGCCTGGGAGCTGACCGCCGCCGCGGGCAACAAGTGGAAGCACGAGTGCTCGGTGAAGCGGATCGCCCCCAAGACCATTTCCATTCACACTGAGACGCGCAAGCACGGCCAGACCATTGCCCGCCTCGAGGTGAGCGAACTGAGCGCGAAGAAGGCCGTCTTCCACGCCCAAGCCGAGCCGGAGAAGGTCTTCGGCGGTATCAGCAGCCAGTGGGCCCCATCATCGCTGAAGTCCGCCACGCCCTTTGACGTGAAGGGCACCATCGACCTGGAGGAGCGCGAGATCGCTTTCCAGGCGCACGCCAAGCGCTCCGACCGCCTGGTCAAATTCGAGGCGAAGGCGAAAAAGGACACCGCCGCCGCCGCCGCCCTGAAGAACGTCCACATCGAGTGCAGCTGGGACGCGAAGCGAGCCCCCCAGAAGCGCGCCCTGGTTCAGGTGCGCATCCAGGACCGAGCCTCAGCCCCGGAGCGCCTGGTCGCCACCATTCGCGGTGACCTCATCGACCGACCCTTCAACGTGGCCATCGACGTGCCCCGACGAGCTTCCGAGATGTTCCGCAGCCGATCCGCCTCCTTCAGCATCGAGGCGGAGATGAAGAGCCAGAGCGGTGGTGAGCCGATGATCGCGAAGATCAGCCGAGCGGTGCAGCCCCAGACCGGCGACTGCCGCTCCGCCATTGAGCTGCGCAAGGGCGACTTTGTGGTGGTGAAGGCCGAGGCGAAGGTGACCGGCTTCGCCAAGAAGTCCCTGTCCTCGTCCTCGTCCTCCTCCGTTCAGAAGAAGCACCTGAGCATGAAGGTGCAGTCTGACCTGAAGTCTGCCGCCGCCCCCATCGCCGCCGCCCTCCTCAACGCCGAGATCGAGATGAGCCGCGAGTGCACGTACCAGCAGTGCCAGACGAAGGCCAGCGCCGAGTACGGCTCTGCCGCCGCCGCCGAGCAGAAGAAGTCCATCAAATTTGAGGGAGCCAACGTGGCCGACGCCCTGCGCGGCCAGCTGGTGATCAACGCCGGCCGCCGGATGCTCCAGCAGACGGTCAAGTTTGAGTTCATCAAGCCCGAGTCGAAGCTGCAGATCAACGTCTTCAACCAGGCCGGCCGCCAGGTGGACGTCAACGTCGACCTCGCCCGTCCCCTGCAGAAGAAGTTCCAGATTGTCTCCTTCGTGGAGGCCATTCCCACGGTGGACATTGAGGCCGCCTACGGCGAGAACAGCCGCCTGGTCCTCCAGGTGAGCTTCCAGGAGGAGAAGAAGCTGGAGCTGGCGCTCAACTGGTTCGGCCAGTGGCGCCGCGACTTCAAGCTGGAGGCCCTCTTCAAGTGCTTCAGCTCGCCGGCCCTGGAGATGGTGGTCACCTCGCGTCACCCCGCCGGCGTCGATGAGATCGAGGGCATGCTGAAGGTGGCCGGCAAGGAGTGGGCGGCGAAGCTGTCGCGCACCTTTGACGAGAGCCGCGCCAATTGGAACACCCGCACGCTGATCAAGGCCAACGGCGCCAAGAAGGTGGAGCTGGTGGTGGAGTGCGCCACCCGAGGTGAAAAATCACAGCGACTGGTGAAGACCTACAAGGTCCACCTCGACGGCGTCCGCCAGGCCACCGGCCACGTCACCGTCCACCTGCGCCAGCCGTCCGGCATTGTGGAGATGATCCAGGTGGAGGGGGGCAAGGACGCCCAGCACCCGCGACAGGCCACGCTGGAGCTCTTCTTCGGCCACCACGACCAGGCGTCGAAGAAGACCGGCGTGAAGGTGACCATCGCCGAGAAGGCCTTCTTCGGCCTGGTGCACATCACCAACGACGCCGCCGCCAACGCCGGCAACAAGCGCACCAGCATGGTCCGCCTGGAGCTGCCCGAGGAGATTGAGTACGTGCTTCGCAATGAGATCGAGTACGAGCAGCACCAGCAGTCGAAGCAGTCGATCAAGTCGATCCGCTCTGAGCTGAAGAAGAGGAGCCAGCCGGTGCCCATCTACCAGACGGTGATTCACTTTGAGGAGGCCGACCAGACCACCGACATGAAGGTGATGCGCATCGAGGTGCGCTCCAGCTCCTTCGCCGAGGCGCCCAAGCAGATGGTGATCCGCTACAACTTTCGCCCCAAGGTGTGCCACTCGGTGGAGACGCTGCAGCCGCAAAGTGAGCAGCTGTCGAACTTTGCCAACTACGCCAACTACGAGCAGTACGAGCAGGCCCAGCAGGAGGAGAAGAAGAAGATGGACCAGGCCAAGAAGATGATGATGGGAAAGAAGGGGGAGAAGAAGAGCAGCTTCCCCTACGGCGAGGCCAAGTGCTGGCGCGTGGAGCTGATTGCCGGCGACCTGGTCAACGGCAACGGTAACCAGGCCAACTCTCAGCAACAGAATGAGGGCGCTGGCATCGTCCGCATCGCCGCCGAGTACATCAAGGCGCCGGTGGCCGGCAGCTTCCACTACAACCGCACCGTTGCCTTCCGCATGGAGAGCAGCAAGCCCGCCCAGCAGCACCGCTCCATCAACTGCCAGCTGATCGGCCACGTCTCCCCCAAGTCTTTTGGCATCGTCTGGGCGAACCAGAACCGCCACGGCCAGCAGAAGACGGGCATGATCTACGCCGACAAGCAGAAGCAGGTGATGGCCAATGGTCACCAGGAGGAGATGATCAACATCTACGTGCGCGAGCAAAATGCCCACCAGCCAAGCAAGGACTTTGTCGGAGAGGTGCACTTCTCCCCCGCCCACATCCGCAAGACGCTCAGCATTGGCGCCAAGTTTGACCAGGCGAAGCTGCGCCGGTGGCTGGTCGGCGAGCTGCCCACCCTCCACGAGATGGTCAAGGACGAGGCGTCCGGCGCCGGAAGTCTCCGAAAGAAGATGGCCCGCGCCCTGAAGGAGGAGCTCGCCCACAAGATGGCCACGCTGAAGGAGGCCTATGACGCCGAGCTGGCCCGGCCGCTGATGGCCGAGGCGGCGGCCGTCGGCGAGCAGCTGAAGGCCAGCGAGGACCAGCTGATGGCGGAGATTGTGGAGGTGCTGAAGCGCGCCGACTTTAGCCAGCAGATTGAGAAGCTGCTGGCGATGATCGACCTGGAGCGGGCCCTCGATGAGGCGGAGCGCTCGCTGGCCGAGGGCTGGCAGGCGATGGAGGCGAAGGTGCAGGCGGCCGTGGAGAGCGGCTGCCAGAAGAGCGACCGCTGCCGGAAGATGATCAACCGCATTCGCGACTACGAGATTCGCCGCTTCCTCAAGGCCACCTTCGAGGAGAAGGTGAAGAAGGTGAGCTCCGCCATCAAGCGCGTCCTCCCCGAGGACCTGATGCAGCTGGCGAAGGAGTTCCAGGCGGCGCACGCCTACGAGGTTAACGAGGACGACGACGAGGCCATTTACCGAGCGCAGAACGTCGACAGCGACAGCGAGGCGCCCACCTACCGCCGTGCGATGATCATCAAGCACGGCGCCCGCCTCCTGAAGATGGCCCAGCCCGAGCTGAGCAAGACGGTGATGAAGCACCTGAACCACATGGCGCAGCACTTTGACTACGACGAGGACGCCCAGGACGCCGCCCAGGACGACTTTCAGCTGCTGAAGAAGAAGAAGAACGTCGACTGGACGGAGGTGCGCGGCGACATCTACGACATGGCCGCCGACATCATCGAGCAGCAGGCGAAGAAGGCGGAGGAGAGCAAGAAGCACCAGGAGCAGGAGAACTCCGCCGCCCCTTGGAGCATCTGGACCTCAGGTTTCGGCAACGGCAGCAGCTCTGGCAGCGCCAACAACTACCAGGACTACTCCAAGTACGCCTCCAAGTGGGGCAAACAGCAGCAGCAGCAGGAGAAGAAGAACAAGCTGCAGAAGAAGAAGTCCGGTTACTACGGATTTGACTCGGTGGACGAGCCTGAAGTGGACGACGAGGACGACCGCGAGGAGTTCCGCCGCAAGTGGTCCTTCAGCCCGAAGCGAGGCGAGTTCTTCTATGGCGCCCAGCAGCCCCAGCAGATGGTGCCCGCCTACTAGAGCCTCTTCTAATCACCAACACACACACACACACACACCTACCTACCAACTGTCCAACCTACCACCCACTGACCAGCAACAGTCCCCCACTACTAAATTATCCCCCCTCCTTCTATTATTATTCTTAATATAACAACTGTCTGAGAGTTTTTCTTCATTCATTCGAGGAGGAGTTATGATGTTAATTAGTTTTTTAATCACCACCACCCAGCCGCCAAACTGTAATAACAATCAATGTGAGTTGTAGTAAGCACCAGTGTCAGCACCAGCACCAGCAGCAGCAGACTTTCACGCACAAGCACACACTGAACGAACACTTCTTCTTCTTCTTCTTTATTTAGTAGTAAACGATTCTTTCTCTCTCAATTCAATCCTCATGATCAAGGTTGAACTTTTTTTTCATCTTCTGTTTAAAGTTGAAGCAACAGAGAAGGGAACGTTTGAGCCCACACTGCTGCTAACTAGTGCTCCAAGTGTGGATGGACTGGCCGCTGTGGTGAGTACCTCCCTCGCCAGCGCCCTCCTCCGTCGGTCCAGTCGGTGGGTGGCGCAGTCGAGGAGGGCCGCCAGGCCGATGCCCGCCAGCAGACCGAGGCCGAGGAGGAGGAGCACGGTGAACCAGAAAGCGAAGGAGTCCACTGAGGAGGTGAAAGGAGGTGGTGAAAAGGTGGTGGTGGTGGTGGTGAAGGTGGAAGTGGGAGGAGGCATTCAAGGGGGGGGAGGGAGGAGGGATTCAAAGGTTTGTTATTGTTTGCACAACTAAAGAAGGGTTTGCTTTTAACCTTTTTTTTATTTAGAAAATAGAACTGTCGAACCATTCACAGACAACGGTTTTTTAGAACAAGCTTTTTTTTGAACACACACTTTGCCGGAAAGAGTACACCACCACTTTGTTTTTTACTTTTTACTGCGGCAAGCTTTCGATGATATCGAACAGTGGATAGAGCAGACTCTTGGGCGTGCTCTCATGGGCGAGCTTGGCCGGCGGCTCGCCCAGCGCCGAGCACCGGTCCGTCTCGGGGCTGTACTCGCCGCAGGTGGCGTCCAGGAAGGCGCCCATCACCGACTGCAGGTAGTGGAGGATGTTCTCCATCTCCGCCTTGCAGCCTCCCTTCACCTTCACCTCGCCGACGCCGACGCCGCCGCCGTCGGTCAGCTCGCCGGTGAAGCAGTCGACGAGGCGCACGTATTCACTAGGAGAAAATGTATAAGATTGTGGTAAAAAAAGCAAGATTTTTTTGTTTGTATTTACCAGCAGATGAAGGGCATCTTTTTCTCGTCCTCGGCGTACTTGATGCCGATGAAGCGGTCAATGAGGCGGTCCATGCACCGGTTAAATTGCGGCATGTGCGAGTTGACGCACCGGGTCACCTTCCAGTTGGGGGCAATGGCCGCCGCCGCCTTCACAGCCCTGTTCCCAGCAGTTGTTGTCGTTTTGGAGGAGCAAAACCGCTTTGAGGCGGCTCGATTTGAGTAGATGAACAGCGAGGAGAGGTGTTTCAGAGTGCCGCGGAAGCACTTGCGCTTGTACGCCTCCAGCGTTTGCAAAATGAGCCCTGAGTCGCTGGGGAAAAAAAGTTAGTTGAGTACTGTTTTTTAGCAACTGTTTGAAAAGTTTAGCTTACTCGCAAAAAGTTTTCAGCTGCTGCGTGTTCTCCGGGTAGAGGCGGCCGTGCCGCCCGATGACCATGTACTTGGCGACAAAGGCGTCAATCTGGGCGTTGTTTTTCACGTCACAGTTTAGGCCGTCGTCGACTTTGTCGCCTCTTTTGGGCAAAACATTCGCTGGATGGCTACTGCTAGGTTTGAAGAAACAGACGACGATGAAAGCACAAAACAGCCAAACGGTATAAGACATTTTTGTGATCAATTTTTTATTTTGTTTTATTTTCAATTTGTGAAAAATTTGTAGCATTTTTTTCTTGTCTAAAGTTATCAATATTTATATATCAGACAGCAACTTTGGACATACGTGAGGTTCTCATCTTTTTCAAACTTGTTTTGTCAACAAAGAAAAAGATTTGCCGAATGGTGGGGGCAGATCAGCGGTAAAAGAAACTTGACTTTCAAAGGTCAGAGGTTAAAAAGTAAAAAAACACATAAGTGGCGGTGGTAATCTGGGTGCTCTTAAAAGCATTTTGCTGTTGTACTTGTTTGAAAAACATTTTCCAAAACAAGTCAGGTGTTTTTCCGTCAATTATTTTTATGGATGAAGATTCTACAGTTCATTTCTGGCCACCTCGACAATAGCCTGTGCCACCTGTTGCGTGCTCTGCGAGGCTTGCATCTTCTGAGAAATAATCGCCAACCTTTTCTTTAGCTGCTCATCACCTAAAAGTTGCTCAATTTTAGATAGCATCTCCTCCGGTTCACATGTATAAGGGTTGATGCGCAGTCCCAGGCCAACCTCTTCGAGGCGTTGGGCGTTCTAGAGAAAGTTGATAATAATTTAAAAAAATAGTTTAGAAAATTCAATAGCCCTTTTACCTCAGGCTGCTCGGCAAAGAGCGGACAGACGATCATCGGCTTGCCAAAGTACAGCGACTCGAGGAGGGTGTTGTTGCCGCCGTGTGTCACCACCAGGTCGACCAGCTGCAGGACCTCGATCTGCGGCACAAACTTCGCCGCCCAAATGTTGGCGGGAAGTGGGCCTGCTTCCTTTCCAGTCAGGTGATCATAGCTGGGGCCAAGGGAGAAGATGAAGCGATTTGGCGATTTGGAAAGCATCTCCACCAGTCGGCTCATGAGGATCCGGCAGACGCTGCCCATGCTGCCCATGCTCACGTAGACCAGCTTCCCCAGCTTTCGACTGAGAAACTCCTCTGGAATTCTGGTAAAGTCCTCCTCTGCCTTCTCAGAGAGGCGGATAAAGTGCGGGAAGGCCTTAAACTTCGGTGGAAGGGGGCGAATGTCGAGGTAGTCCAGCTCCTCGGGGTAGGCGTAGATGTTCAGGTAGGGCGAGTAGTGGGCGGTCTGCAGGAGATTGTCCGGATTGGGCACTGGAATGTCGTACTCTCGGGCCATCTTCTCATGAAACTCCTGCAGAGTCTCCTGCAGCAGAGACAGTTCCAGCTCTCGGTACTCTTTCCACTCGATTTTGTCGCCCTTTGTTGGCAGACCTTGTAAAAAAAAGAAAAATTTGGGTTTAGAGTTAAAATAGTCATCAAAACACTGTAAAAGTTTACCGCTGGCCGGTGGAGGCAGCAGCTCATCAGAGGGCAGAAATCGCAGCGGACCGCCGGAGAAGACGCGAATCCACGGGACCTTGGAGTGGTAGACGGCGGGCACCGTGGAGAAGCAGTCCACCAAAATGACATCCGGCTCCAGCTCGCCGATGATCCGCCGGAGCTCTTCATTCACATTCAGCAGAATGTACAGTCGACTGCTGTTGTACTGCCGGTTGGCGCAGACGGCCCTCAACTTCTCGATGCCCTCCAGCGGAAAGGAGGCCGTCCGCGACCGGAGGTTCTCCAGCCAGTGCTCATTTGCTTTTGCTGAGCTCTTATCAGCAGTCCGTGTCGGGTCGACGTACAGCGCCTCCTCCAGGCCGGGAACTATTGAGGTGATCCGGCCCCGCCAGGACTGCTCCAGGGCGATGAAGGGCCGGTGGCCGAGGGCGAGGAGAGCCTCGGCCATGCCGATACAGGGGTTGATGTGGCCCCAGTGGTCCACGGGAATGAAGAGCACCTTCAGGCTGCTGCTGCTGCTGCTGCTTTCTGTTGATGACATGGTGAGATGATGGTGGCGAGTTTAGTGAAGTTTTCCAGGGGACGCTGATCAGCAGTGATAGTGGGTAAAAACACGTTTTACTTTCGGCTGCCTTTTTTTGACTGTGAGTGTAGGTGCATGTGCCTGTTTTTTCTGTCGACCGTGCTTCAATTTTGTGCATGTTCTTTCTCTTTCATTCACTCTCTTATTTGTTTGCACTGATAACTGCTGCACGTCAGCCACTGCACAGAGCGATTTGGACGGGCGATGGTGATTATGCAAACGAAAAAAAACATGCACCAAGCACGGCTGAAAACTCTGCGCTGAAATCTGTTTTTGTGAGTGTTTATTTTTCTATCAGTTGCTCAGAACAATTTTACTTTATTGCTTGTCTTTCAGTGTTAAACTGTTCTCTTTTCACTTTTGCTTTTGATTGTGCATTGATATTTCTGTCTGAACTTGTGAGTGCACTCACGGTAGTGCACTCACAAGTGCATTAGCACAAAAATTGAAAAATGTAATTTTAAGTTTGAAAAGGAAACTGATAATTTGTTAACTTGTAGCTTTTTTTATCTAATTGCAAATCTACCGCCATTTCATTTTAGAGCTAAAACAACATTTACTTCATCTTACCCTGCTTTAGTTACAGGAAAAGTCGTCATCGAAAGCAGTGAGTTTAGTAAAGCTGCTTCCTACATTGGCTAAAATGACAGTGCTGTGATTCATTGCAGACACTCACGCACTTTTCACTGGCGGTCGAAACTTTCTCACACTTGAGAAAGTCTCCTTCAACTGTCTCTGTTCAACTGAACTAATATGTCATATACCAAAACTATTGGTCATATCATCAGTTAGCACATCCCCACACTTGATAACTCCTCGGTAGTTGCTTGGAAAGTGAACCTTTCCTTTTCCCTCTCTCTCTCTCCCTTTCCAGCTACCCAAGACGAAAAGTGTAAGATATTACAGCAGCGGCGACGGTAACGGCTTCTGCTTCGGGTGCTGCTGCTGCTTGCCAGCAGCTGATAAAAAACCGTAAGTGATAACATAAACAGTGTCACAATGCGACTGAAAAAGTCTGAGAGTGTCTGTCTGTGTTGTCTGTGTCTTACCACAATGATGCGCCATTCAATCGGGTTTTCTGCATTAAAAACGTCGTTTCTCTCTGTTGCTTTCCGCTACGACAATTTGGAGCTTGATTTTGATTATTGTTTTAGTCGCCGATTATTTCGTGGTGTAAAGTGTGCTCTTCTTTTGTGCTTGCTCTAAAACTCTATTTTAAACATCTTTTCCCAATTACCGCAATAATATAAGCAATTTTCGCACATTTTTACTCTTAATACTTCATTTTATGACTGCATTTTTTATCAATCAAAATTAGCATATTAGTAGTTTTTATACTAAAGTAAATAAATCATCAAAACTAACCTAAAAAACACAAATGAATAACAACAAAGAAAACCGAAGAATAAACTTTCTGCTGCACTGTCTGCTGCTATTACTTTTTTTCGCCCCCTTTCAGCTCACCTCCGCCACAGTGCTAGCCGGTGTCACCATAAAGGTACGTTTTTTCTGAGGTATTTTAAAGCATTTAAAAAAAACTTACCTTTTTGTCTTCTTTCCACAGTCCGCCCCCTTCATCACCACCGAGCACAACCGCTTCTCCGGGTACTGCGTGGACGTCCTCAATGAGATCAAGGCCCGAACCGCCCTCAACTACAGCCTGTACCTGGTGGAGGATGGCCACTACGGCCCTCGAATCTACCGCTCCGGCCCGCTGGTCGGCATGATCGCCGACGTGCTCTCCAAGAAGGCCGACTTTGTCGTGGGCGACCTCACCGTCAACGAGTTCCGCGAGCAGTACGTCGCCTTCACCGAACCGATCTTCACCTTCAGCATCGCCGGCCTGGTGAGGAAGGAGCTGGCCCCCAACTACCACACCCTCGACGACCTGGCCACCAAGTCGAACCTAACTGTGGGCGCCTACTCCGGCAGCATCATCATCCGCCAGCTGAACGCCCTGCGCGCCTCGCGCACGCCCCGCTGGCTCATCGAGCAGATCAGCCGCCGCGAGTCGACCGGCGGCCTGGTGGCCGACGAGGCCGAGGCCCTTGCCGCCGTCCGCAGCCAGCCCTTTGTCCTCCTCCGCGAGGAGCCGAAGAACACCTTCGCCGCCAGCCGCGACTGCTCGCTGAAGGTCCTCACCGACCCGAACTTCTACATCACCAGCCACTACGCGATTGCCTTTCGCAAGCAGTCCCCCTACCTGAAACTTTTTAATCGAGCTATTAAAGAGTTGAAGGCAAAAGGAATTCTGGAGAAGCTGAAGCGGAAGCACTTTGCGGTGGGTTGTTTGAAGAGTGGAGCGGCGGCGGCGGCGACGACGGTGACTAATGTGAGCTCTAATTTGGCTGTTTTGGTGGTGACTTGCTTTAGTAGTGCTCTCTTCATGATGAACAGATTTTTTTTGTTTTAGTAAGTTGTTTTTTAGGTGTTGATAATTTGCTGTAAATCTGCCGGTTTATTTTGTTTTTGTTTTGTATAAAAATTGAATTTGTATGCCATCATTTTGGGTAGAAAAAAAGAATCTGTGGTTCAGTTATAAATTACACCTTTTTACTACCGCCTTTTTTCTCAGCCGCATAGTGGCCCAAAAGATGTAAAGCTGCTCCAGAAAGAGCATTGGCCCTTGAGTATAGGGACAAAACAACTTCACTAAACAGGAATAGTTACCACTGACTGTTAGTTCATTTGATAACTTTGTTTCAGTTCTGTCGATGCCTTCTGACTGCATGAACACATTCAGCCAGCTAATCAACTCGCTCAACGTCACCGAGAGAGTGGTGAAAATGAGCAGGTAGACGACGATAATGTTGAAGACAAAACAACTGCAACGAAAGTGAACATGACGGGCTCTGAACTTGGCCACCAAAATGACCACCAAATTGATGGCGCAGAACAGAGAGATGCAGAAGGTGTACACTTGAATTAGCTTAATTAGTTTTGTAAATAAAAGCAGTGGCAAAACATTGTAACAGTAGTTACCTATTATGAAACCCCCTAATCGTTGTTCACTGGGAAGATGCATCTTGAAGGGAAAACTGGTGATGCTGTAGATGCGTACTACGCTTTCATGTTGTTTTCTTCCCTTGATTGGTTGATGCACAACGATAGTCAGCTGCACTGCATACGTCAAAACCGTGGTCACTGCAGTGACCGCCAGTCCGAGCAAGAGGTACCTTCTAAATGATGCTACACTGGGGCTGGCAGCCACGCACCGACGAATGTGGTAACTGTAGAGGGAAAGAAGTACAAAGTAGGCTAGCTTGATGTTCAGTATAAACATGCCAAAAAGGCCGGCACGATTTCCCATTAGCATCTGTATAAGAGGTATAAATGTTTATTTATAAATTTCAATTTTATTTTGTAACTTTTTTTAGTATTTTGTCTACCATTTCAAAATAACGACCAGTAAACCTCGGCTCAAAAAATATTATGTTTTTTAGCAGCTCAATAATATCTTTCAGCAAAGTCAAACTGAAAATAGCCAGTTCCAAGGCACAACGAGTTTTGTGGTGTTTTAGAGGATCATTTTGAAAGTTGTACAACTTTTTGTTGATTGTAGCAAAAAGAAAAGCGCCTAACGTTGTGCAAAGAAGGCTAGTAATGCTCAAAACAATTAATGCACTGTTTTTGATGAACAAACAAGTCATTGTAGTAACAGTTTTTCACATTAAAAATTTTGTAAAAAAGGTATAAATCTATAAGTAAAAATAAAACATTATTTGTAAACGGACTCAAAAACACGTTTAGTTGATTTTATCTTTAATTATTTGTTTACCTAAATATGATAACGTTACATGATAAATATGAAAACAACGGCTTCTCAAAAAAAATGCTTGTTTACTTTGCAGTTAAGCAAAAGTTTGAAACACGATAAAATATTGCTAAATAAAAATATAAAAAAAATTTCTTTATTTTAAGCCATCATTCCGTGAACAAAGATGAAGGCTGTCAGCATCCAGCCCATAGCCTAAAAAATGGTAACAAAAAAAGTCGTCAGGAAAATATTTCTCAATTTATTAAAACATAATGAATATACCATGTGTATAGTATTGCTGGTGATGACGTAGTCGCCGGTGAAGAGGACCACCCTGAAGGCGTACTGGCTCAGGCGGCCACTCACTGACATCGCTTCGGTCTAAGGGTAAAATGCCTTTTGTCACACACATTATCTTCTACTAAATCACACACCTTACCTTCAGCATTGCCATCTGCCAGCTGCTTTTGGTTGAGCACCTTGGTTGAGCTTCTTTGGAAAATATCCACCTCAGGTAGAAGCGCCGATTTGCGCGCTCAAACGCCCCATTCAGGCGGACCACCTTGGCGCAGAGGCCAATGATGAAGAGGAGAAAGAGCTCAAAGAAGGCGATGATCAGTAGGTAGAGGGCGGCGGTGGTCAGGTCGGCAAAACTTTCCATTTTAAAGAGCACCGTGAGGAGCATGTAGCACTGTACGGTGATAATGTACGGCAGGCTGACGGAGAGGAGCGTCTGAGAGCGGCCGGTGTAGGTCTTCATGAAACGGCAAAGTCTCAGGTACCGCTGATTAATGGCTGTCCATTTTAGCAGATGGGAACGCTGTTGTATAGGTTCAAGATTGATCTTCTTTAGATTTTCAATGAGTGCCCGCTGCTGCACGCGGATCACTTTGCTGACGATGGCCACGTAGATGATTGAGCCGAAAATGGCTAGGCAAAACAAAAGTGTTGTTTTTTTGTACAAATTAGCTTTACCTTTTTTTGTAGCTTACAGTTAAAGAGATAGAACATCTGCCCGGGCACGGCCACCAGCCAGAAGACTGCCATCCACAATGACACCTCATAGACGTCATTGATCCACACCTGACTCAGCAGGGCGAATATCTCGTACAGGTAGTACACTGCCATCAAGGGCAGCAAGATCCGCCGTACAGTGCGCAAAAAAGCCAGCACCTCTTCTGACTCTTCCGCTGACAGCTTCTGTGAGTCTATCCAAAATGGCGTTTGAATTTCGAACTTTGTAAATACACCATCTTCCTCTTCGGTCATCACTGCCACTACCAATTTCCGGTCGTCTAATGAGGGCAATGAAAAGCAACACCGAAGCGGTAATGTCCTGGCTGAAGGCAATGTCAATCTGCTCCCAAGAGCTGGCCGGCGTAAACTGGTGACAGTAGATGAAGGGGCTGCCGCCCAGCTGCT
>JAALOO010001815.1_pt1 | contig 13248 bp, 9 predicted proteins | sample 7257641 | NCBI WGS metagenome assembly JAALOO01 (sample SAMN14085613, study PRJNA598686) | mite metagenome | biome: ENVO:01001000; feature: ENVO:01001002; material: ENVO:01001226; isolation source: single female mite from University of Michigan culture on fish food culture... ... | reverse complement strand
AACTTCGAACTCTCAAAGCCACGTCGCTAGCGGCCTATGGGCCGCTACTCTAGCAGAAAAGGCATATTTTGTTACAATTAGTTGCCTGTCAACCAGGGTTTTTTGCCTTAATTTGAGTTTCCGTTTACTTCTAAGAAAATGCTTGCAATCCTCGCAATTGGAAATGACTAAAAGTAATCAGGTTATCAGTGACAGTGATTTTACTGTCACTGGAACTAATTTATTTTAAGTCATTTCTATTTTCAATTGTCAATCGAGTGCCTTTGTATTTTTGTTGTTTTAATTATTTGTGTTTCAAAAATACTACGTTAACTCACTTTGCGAAAAATCCAGTGTTTGACCAATGTCGATTTTGTTCACAGGTGGCAGTTAATTAGTAATTAAGCAGATTAAACTAATAAAAATGTCAAGTAAAAAAATTTTTGCACAAAACATTGAACTTAAATTTTTTAAACGTGAAAAGTCAGTTTTTGATCATGTTTTTCTGTTTTCCAGTTGATTTTTCAATTTAGGTTTGTGACATTATCATTATCTATTAATTAATTCACAGGTATAAAAAAGTAAAAATACTATTAAAAAATTATTGTTTTTGTATGGCGTTTTTGTGATTTTCTACAGAAAAATATTATTTTTTTGTCAAAAAAATAAAAATCAATATTTCAGCAGATTGAATAATAATGTTTTTACCAATCAGCTAAAAATATTTTTTACTATTGGCCAAATAAACTCGGAACTAATCAAGATGATTGAGCTAGTTTGCTAACACCACTAAAAGCTTTTATACTATCATTATGAAAAACAGTAAAATTTAGAATAAAAATAAACCTGTCAAAGTTGTTGTTGTTGCTTTTGTGATAAAGGTGGTGGCAATCTTCATAAAACCAGCCAAGCACTTTTTATTATTTCTATTACCATCACCGGAACCTCACTGCTTTGAAACTACAGTTTTTCGCTGTTACAAGCAAATATGAGTTCAGATTTAGAACAATCGTGTTTGGCAACCGATTGTCTTTGCAATGGTGGTGGTGGTGGCCCAGTCGTTATGATTACTATTTGTCAGCATCAATTTGCAATGTGTGCCAGTCTGTGTGTGTGGTAACTAAATTAGCTGCAAGCACCTAGCTCATTCAACTCAGACCCAACACTAGACAGCACACTGTTCAACACGGTGCACAATTAGCCAACGCAGCAGTTCTAAATCGGCCTGCTGACGACCTCGTCTGCAGGCCATTTTCATCTTTATTATTATCTTCTCTTTTAGTTTGGGACGCCGACAACAGCAGCAGGGAAAAAGGGGTGGGAAGACAACATTTTTTATGAGCATCACTGGTCTGGTTCTCTCATTCCAACTTCTTTTCCGACTTTTCTCTTTTCACTTTTGTTTGATCGACTTCTGGCAAAGTAGAAAAAGAGAAAGCGCAAATTTTATTGGAAAAAATGGGCGCACCTGCAGCTTTTGCAGGGGTGACAGACTGTGTGGTGTTTGTGTGTGTTGGGAGAGTTAAATCAGAAGAGTAAGATGGAACACAGATGGACAGAGTGAAGATGATCATGCTGACGGTGTAGATGATGAAAGTGATGGCGATAGTAGTTTGAGTAAATAAAAAGCAGAAATCGACAATTGAGAGGACTGCCCTCTTTTCTTCTTTCACTTTCTCCTACTGTTCATCACCAGCACAACCATTGTCATCCTCTTCCTTCTGTTTCCACATTCCGTTGCTCGCCCCCGTTTTCACCATCTTGGCAGCAGCAGCTTGGAAGCGTGCTTTTTATGACTACTTTCACTGCAAATACAAATGGCACTAGTTCATAGTGATTTGATTACTACTACTACTACCACCATCAACAACGACAAGAGAAAACAAAAGCACTAGCACACCTCACAAAGCAAGTCATATATAAACGTCAAGTTGGAGCCTAAAACAAAACATCTGCCAACAGCATCCTCCAGACTGCCCTAACATCAACATCCGAGTCTGCAGCAGCTTTCAGCAGCCTTTTGACTTTTGCAGTTTAACATCACTTTTTGTGTGGTGTGTTTACGCAAATAGTTTTCCACTTGATGCCTAACTTGATCATCTCCTCACATTAGAGCAAAAAAAGCGCCACACAGCATGTCCGCCTCTGCAGTGCTCTACGGCGACCGGCACCGCCCGCCTCACGCGCCCAGCTACCGACGTCACCACGGCTGCGACTCGGAGGACTGTCTGGAGTGCGACTTTGCCCGAGAGCTCACCCTCCGCCTGATGGCGCTGCAGTTCAACGACAAACGCAAAGCCATCCTGCGACAGGTGTGCGCTCGCATCGACCAGGACGCGCAGAAGAAGAAGAAGTGCCGCCTGCCGGTGACTAGAACGATTGCTGACACGATCAAAGAGGAGGAGGAAGAAGAAGAAGATGAAGATGAAGATGAAGATGAAGAAAAAGATGAAAATGAAGAAGAAGATGATGATGGTGATGATAATGAAAGTGCTGCTGGTAAAGAGAATGGAGCGAATGCTGAAGATGAAGAGCTAGAAAATGAAAACACAGTGCAGGCTGGTGCTCCAGTGTCTAGGGTGAAACAGTTGAAGAGAGCTTTTGAGCGCGGTCTTTTCAACCTCGCATCAAGTTCATCTAAGCCAGTGGTAATTGGTTTTGCCCGTAAACAAGACGACAATAATGTTGAATAGAAAAGAAACTGACATTTAATTGTTTTGCTGTCTTGTTTTTGATTAAATTTTACAAAATAAAAGCGCATATAATGTTTACAAATTAAAATTTTATTGTTTTTAAATTTGCTGTTTGTGCAAACTATTTTAGACAAATCTATGGTTTTTAAAAATGATTAAAATTGCTAATTTAATTTCTGCAATGTTTATATTAGACAGATAGTTATAAAATTAAACAATTAAAGTGATGTTTTCTTTTGCAATTGGTTTGAGCAATTGACCAACATTGGTCATTGCTTGATTAAAATGCATTTAGTTCTAAGCTTGCACAACTGTTTATAACAAATTGTGTTTTAGTGACTGATATTTTTTAATCTTTTCTAACTGTAAAAAGCAAGTAACTACAAAACTTAATTAATTTTTAAGCTAATAGATAAATGTAAAATGACCACTCAAAGCACTTATTTTTAAGGATTAAAAACAGAACAAAATGTGTGAGTAATTAAAAATTAAAATAATTTTAAACAGAATAAATTTTGGCTACCAGTTGGATAATCAAGGCAGCATTATTTTAAATGCTGTCCTGACAAAATCGCCTTTTTACAACCATTGAATCTAATGTAAAAATTCTTGTGGTAAACATTTTTATTTGGACATGGAAATGTATAATTTTCAAAAACTGTTTGGTTTAAGTTTCTTTCACAAAAAAAGTTTTGTTTGTATTTTAGTGTACTAGATTGATATTAGATGATAAAATAAATCTCATACAACAGAAAGTAAAAGAAAGAAAAAACACAATCAATTTTAGCAAGCACACTTACTTGTAAGCATATGATGCGCAACACCTTAATAATTTGAGTTATTTGCTGTAAAAATACTGCTCAGCTAGTTGATGTTTTTTGCTATTGAAAAACACAGTAAATAATAACAATAGAGATGCAAATTAAAAATTGAAGTTTTTAATGTTTTTGACTTTTTGCCAAAAATGCCGGCAAAAATAATGGTTATGGTGAGGATAAATTGGCCGCTAAAACGGTCGGTTTACAGTAACGATAGTGTCAATTTGTCTGGCCAGCTGGTTGCCGTACAGTGTTCAGTGGTCGACTGAATTAGCCGACGATTGACTGCCTGCTTGCCTGGCTTCCTTGATAAGTGGCTGCCTAAGTTGGCTCATTGGGGAATGAAAGCCCATCAACCACCATTACACTACTGCTGCTGCTATCATCTTTCCCAGCACTGTCAAAACCAGCTCCATTACCACCACCATCATCATCATCACCATCACAACAACTACCGCATCTAAATCACCACCGATCAGGGTATTGAGAAAATGGCGCTGGGAATTGACGCCAAACTGAAAAGTTGCGGTTCCTTGAACAAAAATTGCAACCATGATGGTGATGATGATGGTGGGAATGCATAAACTCTTGGTAGGCAAACTCCCAAATCGCACAAAAAATTAACATGACTATCAGCGCCTGAGTGCTTAGGTAAAATAAAACAGAAGTTTTAAAAGGATGTAAAAGGGAAAAAGACTGTACTGAGCAACAGTGGCTGCTAAATGCGTTTTGCTCAGGCACACACACACAGGCAGCACTGTTTTTTTTGTGAAACTGTGCAAACACTGACAAGCAAAGTAATAGTGGTGGTGGCGGTGTGTTTACTCGGGTACTGTCACGGTCAAATCAAATTGCCGTAAAGGAATGAAAAGGCGCCCATTTATTTGACGCCTTTTCATTCGCACTCGCCCAAAGTGGTGGCGTGAAAAAAAAGAGTACACAACACACAACAGGAATGGTAATCGCAAACAGTGATAGTAGTTTTGCCTTTGCCTTCTCAGCTTCTCGGGAATCGATTCGGTCGACTACGGGCGCGCTCGTGGTCTAAAACTGGCGGCTATAAAACTGTCCGATAAAGGCAGAATGCACTTCACTTCACTCCCTCAAATTGTCCAGCTCAGTTCAGTGAAGGAATCAGTACAGAGCTATCAAGCCAGCGGTGGTTGAGGTAGGCAGCAAATGCTCTTTGCAATTAGTACAGCAATGCAGTCAGTTGAATGAAACTACAAGTTTGATTTTCCTCAAAACGTTTGCATGAAACGATAGAGAAAGTTTTGTGAAACGTGACTAAATTAGTTTTTTGCATTTAAGTTAATTTTGTTGGGCTATTTTCTAACTTTTAATCTGTTCTGCCTGGACCAATGTTTAGTTTACATTATCTCATTTAAGTAAAGCACGTTGTAAAAAAGATTTGTTTATTATTACGACTAACAAACGAGGTTAAGTGTTTTAATTGTTCAGTTCAGTTTTACTTGTCGATAAGCAAGCAAACGTTGACTCTTTTATATCTTCTCTATAAATCGCAAGTCAAACTAGTTGGGCTATTGATTTCATGTTTTATTTCATTTGCTTTTTGCATTTAAGCGAGTTCAAGCAAAACTTGATAAGCTCATATCGATATTTTCATAACTTTGCTGATTTTGTTAGTTTAGTATATGCACAACACTTTTCCGTTCATTTTTATTATTAACTTTTTTTGTGAATTTTGTCAGTGTTTAAAAATGGACACTTCAACACCATCCTCAACATCTTCTTCTGCATCTTCAGCGACTACTTCGTCTCCCTCAAACACAAATTTGGCTGACTTTCTTGCAAAACAGAACATCGAAGGCATGACGACTCAAATGATTTCTATTCTGGTAAAAAGAATTTAAAAAACAAATTTTTTGGCACTTTTTATCATACTTTTTATCAAATAGGTGGGCATTGATGCTTACATGAAAGAGCACTACGGTGAGACTATGCTGAAACGACGAGCGATGGCCAACTACGAGTACCGAGAAAAAGTGAAAAAGGAGTTGAAAGAGGCTGAAAAGAATGGATTGCTGGAGGCTGAGATAGCCAAAGAAATTGAGCAAGAAGAAAAGGCAAAAAATGATGCATTAAAAACTGAATGACAAAAAAAATAGACAAGATGCGTTTTCAGTGCAATATTCGATATTGATCAAATCGTTTTCTGTTTTCACTGATTGATTTTATTTGTTTTAGTAAAATCGACTAAAATTAAAAATAAATTTTTAAACTTTAACTTTCTTGCTAATTAAATCATTAAAACTTTGCCTTTAAAGTTTATTTTAGTCATCACGAGTCATTACTTTTTTAATCAAAATAAGCAGGAAAAGTTCATTTCTTTTCCTTGTCATTTTGCTATGCATTTAATTTAGACAACTAAAAATGCTCATTTGTCAGTTTACTGTTCATTTTACATTTCAACTATGTTTACGAGTTATTATTTTTTTAAAGAATTTAAATCATTACATATACAGGTAATCGACAGACAATACAACCAAAAAAATAGTTTTAAATTTACCAAACGAAAAATTTAACAGTAGCTGAAGAAGACACTTTTGACTGATTTTCTGCAATTTGCAAACTACTAATTTCTTTGCCCAGGAACAACAGTAGGCAGCTTTCCCAAAATCTGAATTGATGTTTGCCAGCCTGCAAAAACAACCCACCGTAATTGCACCACATTTTTTCGTATTTTGATTTTCATAATGCCCTTCTCCATTTTTGCCGCTGTACAGTTTTTTCGCATGTATTCACGGTTTCACTGTACACACTCTACTTTTAATATATCACTTGAAGGCTATTTCAGCGAGGTGGTGCTGCTTTAGGCGGAAAACTAAGTTGAACGGCTACCCAGAAGCAGTTGATTAAACTGCCAAGTAGATTGTTGTTGAGGTTAGGGGAAAGTGAAAACGAAGGAGATGCAAAACGGAGAAGATGGCACACAGCTGCAGGGAAACAACAAAAACAACGGCCAGAAGAAGAAGAAGAAGAAGAAGAAGAAGGAAAAAAAGAGAAGAAGAAGAAGAGGAGGAAGAAAAAGGCAGAAAAGGGCACTTTTCTGGCAAGGGCGTGCGGACGCCTAGCAGCAGCAGCAGCAGCAGCAACAGCAACAACGCCTGAACAGACTGAACCGACCGTATTTAAGCTGGAGACAGTCTGCAAAGAAGGGCAAAACAAAGCAAACTCTGACTCAGCTCAACTTGCCGCTCAAAAGAAGAAGAGCACTGCTCTTCACGTTCACAAGCCAACTATCAACTACCAACTACGGCAGTTTTGCTCGCAACAGAGGCATTTAGACTTTGCCCGATTCAACCGGCAGTTCTAGAGATTGCCGCAACACAGCGAATCATCATCATCATCATCATCACCTTTTTCAGCCCTCATTAACTCCACCACAATGGTAATTAATCCGACTGAGCCACTTGAGGACAACAACTTTAGTGCCTCTAATGGAGACACTAGTGAAGGCAACGAGGACAATGACGATGACGACTATTCCATTGCCATCTACGAGACGCCGCTCTTTCTGTCCAGCAGAGGAGGAGGTGGAAGAAGACCTCAGCGGCCAACGACATTAGGAGGCGATAGCCGCCGAGCAGACACTGAAAGAGGCTCTGGTGGTGGTGGTAGTGGTGGTGGTGGTGATACCAGTCGACCTTATCAACAGCAGACACCTCGGCTCAGCAGCAACAGCAGCAACAGCAACAACAATTCTGGCAGTGTTCGCTCTCAGCAGCCAACTCGTCTACTTTATGAGGGTGATCGCTTCTCAGGCGTGTCAACAACAGCAACAGCAGCAGCAGCCACGCAGGCGACTTCTTTTATTGTTCAGTCGGCATCATCAACTAATAATCGGCGAGAGCAGCAAAACGATCAAGAACGATCCGAATCACCTCTGCTGACGCTGCGAGAGTTTCTGGAGTTGCCTTCACCGCCAATGCCACCACCACGACCGAGGATGACCACTTTTGCTGCCTTCTCTGCCTCTGCCTCCTCCGCCTATCTGCCACTCTGGTCACCGCAGGGGCCTCCGCCGCCGCCTCCTCCTCCAGACAGTTCATCAGACGCAGGCCGACGAAGCACTTTACGAGAGGAGGTGGAAGATGATGATGATGATGATGGGGGTGATGGCCAGGACCAGCCGCCCATTTCCAGCCTCTACCGACTGATGGAAATTCAAGAGGAGATTATTCGTCTGCAGGGTCGCATTGTGGAGTTGCAGAGGCAGTTTCGATTGGAGCAGGAGCGGATTCTACAGCAGCAGCAGCAGCAGCAGCAGCCTGAGTAACCGCAAACGGAAAAATGCGCAACAGCATGCTTCCAACAGACGTTAAAAGCAGTAGCTTATTAAACAAAAACGATTGGTCAAGTATTGTTGTTTACTTAAAGTAGCTTTCTTCAGTTTAAAGTAAAATTTGTTTTTAACCCATTTCTCTGTTGCTTTCACTTTTCGGTAACTAAATTCACTCCACTTTTCTGTCCAACAACTGCTTGTACTATTTTACTAATAATCAGGAGTATTAAAACGGCAAAACATTGATTTGATGTAATTTGATTTTAATTTATTCAAAAGGTACTACCATCATTCTGATCTGCTGTTCTTTCCTTTGCCATTTACTGCACTTTTCACAAGCACCAGCACCAGCACTAGCAAATGCGGCATGCAAGGTGGCAAAGTGCTTGTTTCGTGGTCGCCGTGGTTTACCCGCCGTTCTCCCCTGCTCAATTTGAAATCGTCCGTCTTGAACACAGCAGGGCAGTTGAGAACACTTGCATTGCTCTCTCTCTCTCTCTCTCTCTCTCTCTCTCTCTCTCTAGACCCTTTGCCGCTAGTCTAGTCTACCACTAGCCATACGACCCCACACACACAATGTGCATGTGTCCTCTTGCAATCGTCGCTGTCCCTCACTGTCCAGACAGAGTGCTGCTGTTCCATATGCTTGCCTTTCTCTCCGTCTCTCTTTCTCTGTCTTCCCATCTGCTTTTGCAAACCACTGGTGACTTGAATTGCTGAATGTGTGGCGCACACTTGGGAGCAGAAGCAGAAGAACGCAGTTATCTAACACACTGCAGTTCAGCAGGACTGACACCTCACATGTCGGAGTGTTTTCACTCTTTTGCCCCTTTCCCCCTTTTGTCTTCCTTCTTCTTTCTGGTGTTGCTGGCATCACTTCCAAGTTGGGCGCTGATTATCTAAGCTTGTTGGCTGCTGATTTTGCTGCTGGCACTGCTGCCATTGCTGCTATTGATTGCTGCGAGCTAGTGGTGCGTTTGGCACACTACATAAGCTCGTATCAGAGGCAGCTTTTCAAGTGCCCTGGTGTCTTTCAGGCCATAAATTGCGATTGTGAGCGAACGAGCACTTGCCAGCACTTGAGCATTAGTGTGCTGTGTGCTGCCTGAGTTGAGAGTTTGCAGTGCTGATGAAAAGGCAAATGGGGAGAGAAAGTGAAATACTCGGAAGTGACTGAAGAACGGACAAGAAAGATTAGGGTGAAAGGGGGCTGAAAGGGAAACTATCACTGACAAGGGTGAACTAGGAAGAGAAGACAGCAGTGCACTCTGAGTTCAACAAAGCTGGTCACTGCTTCAGGTTTCAGCAGCAGCAAGGGCAATAAAGTGGCATTTAAAACGGTCGCCAAAAAGAGCCAGCATGTGTTGACCAGCCAGCACACAGCTAAACACACACAGACACACAGACACACACACCGTCTCAAGGACATCTTCAGGCACCCACTTAAACGGTTCAAGAAAGGGAAAAAGTCGGAAAAGTAGCAGAAAAAAGGGGAACTTTCTCCCAGTGGTCAGTGGCTGTCAATGCCGACTGGTCTCCTCTGCAGAATCGAGGGTTCACAATTGGTTGCAGCAATGGCATTGCCACCACTGCTGCTTCTCCTGCAACCAACTGTGACTGACTGTAGAAGAGCAGGGCAGGGAGGAATGGTGGTACCCTCTGCCACCCAGGCAGGAGCCCTTCACCCTGCAACAGCCGAAAAAGTTGCAGCTCATTTTCGGTACTGCGCACATGTTATTGCAGGCAACTTTTTTTCTGCAGCGGCTGCAACCCACACATGGCAGCAACATGACAGCAACAGCGGCAACAACGGCAACAACATTCGCCGTGTCTGTCGCCGTCTTCTTCGTGAACTTTCACCTCTGTCGCCTGTTTTCTTTCTTTCTCTTTCTTCTCTCTTTCTTTGCCCCTCCTGTCCCAGTTGTCCTTTAGGGAATTAGAGGAGGGAGGAAGGGAGGGAGGAAGAAGGCCTTGTGGCCGAAAAAGTCGGCCTAGCCGACAGTTAAAGGCGGCAGAGAAGGCGGCGGCATGGCAAAACAGCGGAAACAACTGTCTGTCGGCAGTTCTTTCTCTCATTTAGGGCAATAAATTAAACCGGGACCTGACTGAATATAAAAGCTTGAGCTCCAGAGTCTCAGAGACCTTGCTGTGTGCCTCATTCACTCATCGTCTTCTTTTTCTTTTTTCCTTTTTTGCCTTCATTCTTTTGTCCACGTGTGTGTCCACTCAGTCTACGTGTCTTTTTGTGACTTTGTGCCTTTAAACTCCTCTGAGTGTGAATTGCACTTGCAAGGGACACACGATTCTTCTCATTTTCACTGCCACCTGTTTGATAGGAACTAGCGAGTGCTGTTTCATCTACTGCTGTTGCTGATGGTGTTGTGACAACTGCCTCATTGAAGTGCTTTTATTTGTTCATCTGTAGTTTCTGCCTTCTCCTCTCCTCTCCTTGCTTCTTCTGCCCTTTGCTTGATAAGCACACCGTTTCATTCGAATGGCTCCTTTCACTCGACAACAAGAGGCCGTAGCTAAGGAAGTGGCAGCTGTAGCTAGAGCTCTCAAGCGCCAACGAGCCTCCAAACGAAAGAAAACTGAGTTTACGTATGCTTCCTACAAGCGAATGTATCAGGAGGTATGTGTGATGTCATTTTTAATACTAAAAATTTGCTAAAAAAAGAACAAAACAACAAAACTAGATATTTTTTAAATTATAAATGTTTTATTTGGTACAGCTATTAATTTTTTAAGCAATTTAAAAATCAAGACGTACCATTTTGTTGATTAAAAGTTTAACCTTTTTTGTTTTCGATTTCATTTCATTTCCCCTACACACACATTTAGAATGTACAAATGGACGGCACTGCCTTCCTGAAAGCCACCCAAGCTCAGAAGGATAAAGACGAGAGAAAGGTAAATTAACTGAGAAAAGAAAGCATTACTTTTAAAACCCTTTATACTCAGATAGCTTTCAGTCTTGTATTTGTTGATATTTACTACCCCCCCCCCCTTTTATTTTATTTCTCATTTCCTATTTTTTTCTTTCTTTCAAAAGTTGCATCGGCTACACTTTACCAGAAATGAGTGTCCCACTTTGCTTCGTCTGAACGTCGACTACGACGGTTTTCCCTACGCGGGCGCACGCTTTGTCGCCGGGTCGCACGTCCAATGGTCGCCGGCGTCCGGCGACAGTGGCCCTGAGGCGGGTCGCTGCTTCGTGGCCATCCAATTTCAGCGGTACATTGTGGCAATGGAGAACCTGCCGGAGGCGACTTTGCGAGCCTGGGGATACGCCTACCTGCCCAACGGCGACCTGGACGTTAAGAGGAATAGACACAATGCGAAGATGGAGCCGCACTACATAGGCAAACCCATCATCATGACGAAGCGCGATAAGGAATGTGAAGCGGACATCAAAAAGTACGCGATCGCAATGGAGAAGGACCGGAAGAGGATGGTGGTGGCTGGCAACGGTGGCTCTGAGAACGGCATTGATGATGATGATGACGACGACACTGAGGAGGAGGAGGAGGAAGAGGAGGAGGAAGGAGAAATGAATGAAGAGGAGCAGAAGGAGAGGGCCAAGTACGTTTTGGAGCATAAGCAGAGTGAGTGCGGCTACGATGTGACTTGTCTGCACACGCCCTACTTCTACCAGGGCCAGTGGTACATCGACGTCGAGTGGGCCTGGGTCTGGTATCCAGTGCCCTTTCTTCTCAAGCGGAAGCTCTACCTGGAGCAGCTTTCCTGGTTTATCCTCAAAAACAAGAGCTGGTGTTTGCAGTACGAGCAGATGAAGGTCGCCAATGAGATGCTTCGCGATCAGGGGGTGCAACCTGTGCGCAAGCAAAAGTACGAAAAGAATGGTTGCCATAACTTCTTTCAGCGGAATAATAAGATGGATCCTCCCGTTAGTGTGGTGGAGCTGCCGGACGTTCACCCTGGTAACGAGGTTAATGAGACTTTTGGAAAAGTTCTCACACGGAAGTATTCTAAAAGTACTCTGATGTAAACTTTCTCTCTCTCTCTCTCTTTCTCTCTCTCTCTCTCTTTCTCTCTCTCTTTTCTAACTACCTCAACTGTTTCGCTGCACACATTTTCTAACAAGTCTTACCCCTTTCACTTTTTACTCATGTTTGAGTCTACACTTACTCAACGTAGCTTCTGGGCGTTTGTCACCCTCGGCCCAGACATGTCTGTAACTTTCGCTTTTTCTCTTTTCTTGTTCTTTCTTTTCTTGTTCTTGAGTCTGCTCTCCTCTTTCATTAGATGACGACGTTGAACTCAGAGTTGACCAGCCAGTCCGTCACTCTGTTAGGCAGCAGTTTTATGGCCCTCCAGTTTGGCCTTTATTTTTCAGCAGCAGCAGCAGCAGTTTAGCACCTTTTCCAGCACCTTCCTCACCCTCAACATAAGGAGCAGCAGTTCTGTACTCTTCTAAGCAGGTACAACAGTCCACCAGCAATCCACTGCAAACACCAAAAACTCTGCCACTATTTTGGGTAGTCAACACGCCACATTTAAACTTTTTGAAAAATTAACACTTATAATTACACTGTAACCTTATTAACCCCTACTGATTGCCTACAATAAAATACTGTTTGCAAATTTTTCAATTGTTTCATTTTTTTTATTTTGCTTGTTGATTCAAAGTGCTGTCGCAGTTTCAATAAAAAAATGCTCAAAATAACTAATATTTTTTTGCCCTTAATCCAATTTGCAAAGATAAAAAGACGACCTTGTTTTATAGTGTCAAAAAATCACCACCATTGACGTCACCACTGTGCTGACTTTCATCACCGCCGCCGCCGCTGTTTCAGTTGCAGCTGGATATCAAAAAAAGAAAAGAGCTGCCGGTTTCTCTCTCGTTTTTCTCGCTGAACAATGCCAACACAAGCCAATTTTAGCCAACAACAGCCAATGGCCCTCTTCTAACCTTTGCCCTCGCTTGTAGGCAGCGTCCATTGCTAGTGCGATCAGCAAATGCAACTAATGTTTGCTGTTTTATTCTCAATCATTAAAGTTTTTTTAACTAAGCATCTTTTTAATCGATCTCAAGCAAAGATATTGATATACTCAAATAAATTTAATTTGTTTTTTAGACAATCATTTTAAAAATAGTCAAAATGAAACAAAAAACATGTTTATCAGTTTTAAAAAATTATACGTTGCAAAGTTATTTAAAATTTTGATGATAATTTAATGTCAAAACTAAAACAAATTAATCAATTTAATTATTTATTGTTTGATTATTGGGTTTTAATGGTTGCATTGTTTTCTTTTGATTTTAAAGCAAATAGGAAAATTTAAATCATAATGTCATAATAATGCAATGTGCACTCTGGTTTCAAAACAATATTTAAAATTAAACTTTAATAAATATTGAAACGGCTATTAAGGAGAGCCATTTTTTAGGGAAAGTGGGCTTCCCTGCGCAATGCATTTGTATAGCAAA
>JAALOO010000583.1_pt1 | contig 13294 bp, 7 predicted proteins | sample 7257641 | NCBI WGS metagenome assembly JAALOO01 (sample SAMN14085613, study PRJNA598686) | mite metagenome | biome: ENVO:01001000; feature: ENVO:01001002; material: ENVO:01001226; isolation source: single female mite from University of Michigan culture on fish food culture... ... | reverse complement strand
GTGGAAGTGGTCATCACCTCTTGGGATGTTGATGGAAGTGGTGAGGGAACCGGGGGAATTGGCGAAGAAATAGTGGGTAGAGCGACTACTTCTTCCGCCGTTGTTGCCATTTCGGGCGTATTTGGCATGTCGGTCGTAGTTTCCCCCTCGGTCATAGTTGACTTGTCAATCATAGTTTTGACCGCTTTGACCACAACTGCCATGTCGGTCATCGTTTCTGCAGCAATCATAGTTGGCTTGTCTGTCATTCTTTTTGCCTCAGTCGTACCTGTCATTTCAGTCACAGTCATTTCCGCTTGCTTAGTGATGGCTGTGAGGAAGTAATCTGGCGAACATTGGCCTTTGTCGCCGCTGCTGTTTTCAGTGTTCTCCACTGGAACATCATCATCGGCCAAAATGCTCAAAAGTTCCGCTTTGTCAGTGATCTCAGAAGTGGCAAAGTTTGGAACAGACTGATTTTCATCATTGCCGCTGATATTGTCCCTATCAGTGGTGACTGTAAACTCAAATGGAAAAGTATCATCTAAACTCTCCAATGTACCATCATCGGTGAAAGGAAAATCTAGGTCGGAGGAAACCATTTGATCAATGTCGGCATAAGAGGAACTATTTTGAGCAGTTTGATTATCATTGCTGCTGATGATGCTGCTTTCGTTAGTGTTGTCTGTAACATTAGCTGTAGAAGTGTTGAAAAGTTCTCGCATAAATTCACTATCTTCATTGTTTTCATAGGATGAAAAGGATTGCCAATGCACTGGTTCGTCAGTGATCATAGGGTTGCACGAATCTGACTCCATTAGATGTTGGTCGTCGTTGTCGATGTTTGAAGCCGCAACAGACATTCCCAAAATGTCTGACTCTTCATCGAAAAAGTCCTCATCCAGACCAAAAGAGAGCACACTTTCGGTTGAAGACGTCGTTTGGTCAATGATCGTCGAGGCGAGAGGATCGGGCACTGTTTGGCTGTCGTTGTTGCTCTCAACAATTGATGAAACATCAACTGTCCAAATGTTTGAATTTTTGTCATTGTCAGTGATGGTAAGAGAATCACTGCCTGGAAGTACCGCTTCTGAAGTGACCGTAGAAATCAAAGAATCCGACGCAGCTTGAGTGTCGCCTGCGATTCTGAGTTTACTACTGGCTAGAAGTTGCCGTATGATTGAGGTTTCATTTTCGCCACCAGTATTGTCTACAAGGAAAAGTGGCTTGCCGTCTTCGTTTAGAATGAACAGATTATTCTCTGGCAAAGTAGCTGAACTTTCTCGTTTCACAACATCATTTTGAAGTTCATCTACTGTTTCCCCGGCATTTAGGTTGCTTTCCTCAACAAGATTGCTGTTGCTGCTGCTGTTGCTACTGTTGCTGTTGATGTGGTTGCCGCTGTTAGTTGATAAGAGGTCAGAAGTTGCAGTCTCTGCTGCTGGCTGATCGTGTCTGCTCCAAAAGAGGTCGTGCTGCTCGTTGTAGTCGGAAATGAGCGGCCCGTATCCAGCGGCAATCAGCTCGCCCTCTTCAAACCACCGATCCTCATCGTCAGTGTACGAACTCTTGCTCTGGTCATTAGTTTCGCAACGGACGCGATACTGAAGGATCGTGCTGAGTGCACTGGTCAGCATCCTCCGCCCATCAATGGCGGCACTGTGTACGTTTTCAAGCAGAAAGAGGCTATTGTTCACGTTGTGGACAATTGCCGCTGGTGGCGTGGATTCAGTGCCTGGAACAGCCGGGACAGAAGAAGGTGAAGCTGCTGCTGCTGCTGCTGATGATGATGCTAAAGACGAAGAAGTTTTCCCGCCACCACGAACGACACTGTCGCCGGCCGCCACCACCATGCCGCCACCACCACCCCGCTTCACGGCCTGCCCGAGGTTGATTTTGAAAAGCTCCGGAGAAGTGAGCAAATCGAGGCCCACTAAGCTGCTGCTGCTGCTGCTGCTGCTGCTATGGTCATCACCCTCAACAACCATCTTGATGGTGGTGGTGGTGAGGGGAGTGGCGGAGGTTGTAGTAGAAAGATTTGGGATTGGCGCTGGTGGAGGGTTGCTGGAAAAGACGTTGTTGTTGCCGACATCATCACCATCGTCATCATCATCATCATCATCATTCTCATCGTCATCGTCATCGTCATCGTCATCCTCACCATCATCACCATCACCATCCTCATCCTCCTCCTCCTCCTCCTCCTCTTGGAAGTAAACGGCATCCTCTGCAGTCCCTTGGCCGGCCTTCATCTTCCGCTCATAGGCTCGCCGGTTCATCCGCTCCCAGTCGGTCACCAGTGAGAACTGTCCTCGCTTGAAGAGCTCCTCGCTGGTCAGCCAACGAGCCTTCTCCGGAATGGAGGCGCCCTCCTTCTTCTTCGTCTTCTTCTTGTTGCACTTTCTCTCGCTCAGGTAGAGAACGCGGTAGTACAGCTGGCCGGAATCGGGGCGAAACTGCCGGCCGGTGACGGCGATGATCGGATCAAAAATGTAGAACACCTTTGAGTCTCTGCAGAGAGAGCTCAGGACACTGCCATGGAAAATATCGTTTTCAAATGGGTTATTGTTAAAAAAGTCAGTGTCTGGTCGGACACGTTTCTTAACTTGCTTTAGAGTTTTCCTCATCGTTTTGCCGCGGACATGGTTTTTTTGCGTGATTTTGCAAAACTTCTTTTTGTTTGCTGCGCTTGCACGTGCCAGCTGTTTAGAGGAAACCTGGAAATAAAGATGGGAAAAAAAAGTATTATAGTCATAATTACAAAAAAATATTTTTGCTAATATCAGTTTTAGTGCAACTACTAGTTAAAAATTTTAAAGTTATCATTCTTTTACTGTTTTACATTTACTAACCTTAGCGTCAACACGATTAGCAAAGCTAATGTGGAAAATGCATTTTCCGCTCTTTTTTGAGAAGGTAATCTTAGCTCCAACAATTTCCTCATGCACTAGCAGGTGAGCAATGTGTGCTTTGGCAAATTCTTTAACATTAACACGGTTCTGTGTGTTGCGTTCAGGCTCAGTAGCCAGTTCAAAATTGCTGATGCCAGATGCATTTGTTTCTAGCAAAAGATTAAAAATATTAGTGAAATTGCTGAACCTGGTTTTGTTATTTTTGATATAAAAATTAAAAAGTAACACCTTTTTGAGAGTCGGAAAAGTGCGGAGTTGAAAGGAGAGCAATTTGCTGATTGCCAGTGTTATCTGAGCCAAGTTGAATAGACTCGATGTTGCGGTTTAGTTTGTAGTCAAAAAAAGTAAGATGCGATTCTGCAGTTGAAAAGGTGAAATAAGTAATACATTTTATTATTTTTAATTCTCTAAACTAGGTTACCTTCTAGATCTGTAGATGGAGCAGTATAAATAAAATCCTTGCGCAGTCGCTTAAGTTTGACAATTTTAGAAAATTCCTTTTTGTTGCTTTCACTTAAGCGAACCCAGTCGTCAAAGGGGATCTTAAAAAGGGAATAATAAGACAAAGCAGAAACAAACAAACAAAAAAACATTAGAACATAAATGATAAGCCCTCCCCCCCCCCCCCCCCTCTTCTTCATCAATCAAATCCACCCCCTTCCCCCCCTCCCCCCGTTTATTTTCCCCCTTTTACCTTGAGAAATCGATTACCGGCAAAAGTCAGGTGAAGGCCAATGGGCAGCTGATCGGTCGCCTTTTGGTAGGCCACCTTCACGCCAGACAGCTCGTGCTCGGTGCTGTCTACGGCCACTTCCACTGCCGCAGCTTGGCTGAAGTTGAACCACTCGGGAAACTGCTCCTTCAGTCCGAGGCTGAGCACTTTTCCGTAGTCAATCCAGCGCAGTTCAGTTTTAGTTGAAGTCTCTGAAGGCAGCTGGCTTCGGTAACGGACGCCCAGCTGCCATGTTCCCGTCTCAAAGCGAAACTCCTTGCGGGTGAAGCCGATGATGTTCTCCGTCTTGATCTCCTCCAGGGCGGCCTTCTTAGCCTTTTCAATTTCCCCCCTAAGTCGGGCGAAGTTGAAGCTGCTAAGCAGGTTCATTTTGCTTTCCGGAATCTGGAAAAAAACAGGTAAAAAAAATGTTAGAATTTTTGTTGTAATAAAATGTTTTGTTGTTGTTGTTGCTTAACATCGACTACTGGTGTAAGCCGCTTACTTACCCATAGCTCACTTCCGTCATGAAATTGCACCAAAAAGAAAGACTCCTGCTGATCATCGGACTTCCCCTCCTGGTAGCGAACACTCTTCAGGGCGACCATCCGTTTCCATTTACTCTCCAGCACTGCACTGTACTGCTTTTTAAAGTCGTCCTCCCAATTGCCGATCAGCAGACGTTGCTTCTTCAGCTGGCTCACAGCCAGCCAGCGGCGGTGTTTACCGCCTTCAGCTGAAGGAACTGAAAGAGCTGTTTTCTCCTCTTCTCCTCCTAAAACCAAACTTCCGCTGGCTGTTTGGTCGCTCCGGAAGAGAGCACAGTACTGCAGCAGGCCGGTGGCTGGATCAAGGCGGCAATCGGCGATCTGCTGGACGTCGCCGAAGACGTCGGCAGACTCGATTTTTGCATTCGCAGCAGGAGCCAGCACTACTTGGCCTGCTGATGCAGCAGCAGCAGCAGCAGACCGAGGAAGGTGGAGAAAGTGCTGAAGCTGGCGCTCCAGCTTGCGCTCAAATTTGATCACCTCTGTGAAGGTTCCCACCCGCTTGCTGAGCTCACTCATCGGGAGCCACTCCTCAGTGCTGGTTGTCTCCACCGTGGTTTGTGCCGGAAGTGCTGGACTACTAGTAGTAGTAGCAGTGTCCACCTCATTCTGCTGCTGCTGCTGCTGCTGCTGCTGATAAAACTTGATCACCGTGGTACTCAGGCAGTACTCGGGCGACTTCAGCGCCGGACACAGTCGTCGGCGGGTGATGCAGACTTTCTTTTTAGTTTTTACTAGCTTGTAATTATTAGTGCAGACTTTTGCTGGCTGGGTGATCTTCTCAGCCTTCGGCAGCTGACCTTCTTGGATGAAAATTTTTAAAGGTGTTGCAGAGGAGGAGGAGGAGGAGGAGAAATCGGTTGAAGCTGAACTATTGACGGATAATTTGAAAAATTGCAGGGCAATTTTTTCCGGATCTAGAAGTGGAGTGGGAGTGGGAGTGGGAGTGGGAGTGGGAGTGGGAGGAGGAGAAGGAGAAAGAGATGGAGAAGGAGGAGAAGGAGGAGGAGAAACCAAAGGACCAGGGTCATGTGCAGTCTTCCATGACCATGCATCGATGTCGTCCGCATCGTCACTAAACGGCGGCGGCGGCGTCGATTGCCCGGGAAGCCACCAGTCCATATCCAGATGATCACTGATGGCAACAACAACAGCAACAACATCATTAAAAACAATAACTAAGTTTAGTAGTGTGATGTAAGAAGGCAAATTGTACTGCCTATTGGTAGACGCACTACTACTAGGCACTACTATTACTACTAGCAAGCAAAACAGGGAACACTTCACGGCTCATTGAAGTCATTGCTCAAAAAGAAGTGATTGAACAAAAAGTAGATAAGGTAGTGAGCTAGTACCACTACTAGGCAGTTGCTATAGAAAAAAAGGGCATTTTTAATAAGCAATCACGCAAATGAAGCAGAAAGAAAGGGTGACTGGTAAAAGTGGTACTAGAAAGTGAAGACCAAAGTGAAGCGAGCCCAATTGCCGCTACTCACCGATTGTCACGCCAAAAGAACTGGAACGCCGATCGACCTGGTGATCAGAAGGCGGTGGTGGTGGTGGTGGTGGTGGTGGTGGTGGTGGTGGTAGTAATGGTGGTGGTCACGACGAAGCACAAAACACACAAAAAACTGTGTGTGGTGGAAGAATCATCAGCGAGCAAAAAGCATTTGCACCGAGCAGTGAGAGCCAGTGAGCGAGCGACTGAACGACGACGACAACAGCGACGACGACGACGACGACGTGTGCTGCACAGGTGTGCTGCTTCCACAGGTGTGGGCTTGGCTTAGCAGCAGCAGCAGTGGCAGCAGCTCGGAGTTGTTCGGAGTGAACGTACACTTTCGGCAGCGTGGAAGCAGTAGAAGAGGAAGAAGAGGGAAGGAAGGAAGAAGAGGAGGAGCTGGAAACGGAGCTCTGCGGGCACGGAGTTTGTGGACGCTCACAGGTACGCTCGTACAGGTGCACACATGTACACGCACACACGCACACAGAGAGACTATCTCTACCTGCGGCGCTGCTGCTGCTGCTGCTGCTCAGCTCGACGATGCAGCAGTGCACTGCAGGTATTGAAATAGAGAAAAAAGAGATAGTTTCCCTGCAATTAGGGTTCCCTAGGTGACGGCTTTCACGGCAATGATTTTTTAGTGGCCGCTTTTTTGCCTTTTTTTCTTTTTTCAATATCTTAATGGTGACTAGTGCTACAAAGTTGAAATTTTTTCAGTGTGTTTTTTATACTCTTTGTAACAAAAAGTATTACAAGTGTTGAATTTTGTTGCAACTGTGGTGCAATTTTACCAAAATAAAAATAATTTTTTTAAACAATTATTTTTTGTTAAGTTTTGAACTATTAGACAAATATCTTAGCTTGTGGCTGTCGATACAAGCTAGAATATTTGTTAAAGCATTTAAGCAATGGCACACAGTGTATTAATCCGGCAAATTGCGCTCTTATTGAAAGTAACCTTTAAATGCATTTTCGTTCTTGAAAACTGCTTAAAATATTTATGCTAAAAAGTTTAGTATTTTGAAACAATAAATGAACAATTAAGTGTAGAAAAACTTTAAAGCCAAAATAAGTCAAATTTTCCTGTTAAATTGATCTGTAGTGCCTCCGCATTTAGTCACCACAGTGAACTCATCTTGACTCATGCATCACTTTCACTCACTCTCATGTTCACCTCTCTCTCTCTCTCTCTCTCTCTCTTACCCTTACTCACCTACTCACACAGACAGACATCGCATGTATATAAGCCCATCACATGTAGGCACACTTTACCAAGTCCCAACCAAGTCCTAACCAATCCTCACTTGGTCACCATGTTTGCCTCTCTGTCTGCCTGTCTCTTTCCCCTCTCTCATCACCAGTCCTTATCCCCATTAAACCAGCCTCAACATCGGCACCACAGATCTTTATTAACGTAAGTAAAAATGCAATTTAATCAGTTTTTAATAAAATTAAGTTTAAAAAAGCTGTTTTAAAATGCTTATTTGATCACAGAACATACTGAACACACGATTCAAAATCAATTTATTGCAAAGCTTTTAATTGCATGCCATTTACCTAAACACACATACAAAAGCGCTTTCACCTAAAACCAGTTAATTTGCAGGTGACCAACAACCACAACAAAACAACACAAATTAAACTGTTTTTAAAAAAAATATTTTTTTGACAAAAATAAAAACAAAAATAACAAAAAGTGACAGGTAATTCAAAACCAACTGCAGCGGTAAAGCATGAAAAGCAAAAAACAAAAACAACAGTTTTTTGAAAAACAAATCACAAATTTTGACTATGAAAAAGCAAAACTTCTTTTTGACAACAAAACATCTATGCAACAAAAATTCATTTTTAAGGCCAGACAAGAAGACAGGCGGCGCTGCACTAACGAGGGAACATCACCCCCAGTAATCGCTGATTAACCCGACTAGGGTATCGTTGGAAAGGTCTTTTAAAATAAAAATGTACGTGTCCGGGCATTTTCTGCATAACTTTGCATTTCCCGAGAAATCGGGTTTCAAAGTTGACCTTTTTGTAAATTCGTTCTCACTGTCACTGCAGTTTTTTTTGTTTTGACCGTTTTCAGTATCGATTGTTTTTGTTTTAGACACATAGTGAAACATATAGAAAACGTCAACTTTGAGACCCGATTTCTCAAGAAATGCAAAGTTATGCAGAAAATGCCCGGACACGTACATTTTTATTTTAAAAGACCTTTCCAACGATACCCTAGTCGGGTTAATCAGCAATTACTGAAGGTGATGTTCCCTCGTTAGTGCAATGCATTGTTTGCCAAAAATGTATGTGATTTTCGGTTTACGATATCTCGGCTAATTCTTAAGTTAAAATTACAATTTTGGTTTTATATTAAAGTTTGCAATTTTGCCAAGGGAGTTATCAATCAGAATATTTTTAAACGTTTCCAAACTTTTTTAATTGCAAGTTGAGTCTTGAACAGAACTAAAAATTATATTTTTTTGGACTTAACTTGCAACTGAAAAAGTTTGGAAACGTTTGAAAATATTCTGATTGATAACTCCCTTGGCAAAATTGCAAACTTTAATATAAAACCAAAATTGTAATTTTAACTTAAGAATTAGCCGAGATATCGTAAACCGAAAATTTTGAGTTTTTCTCATAGAAAACTGCTAAAGCCGAAAAAACGCAACTTGTCTCTTTGTCTGGCCTTAAATAAAATTAAAAAATCCGTTATTCAAAAATACTAGTCCCCTATTCCCTACTGTTATAAAAAAATCTCGGTTAGTTGGTGCGTCCGTCACAAGCAACACTACACATGCTTCTACTTTACTAGCAAAACACAGCAAAAATAAAAAAGAGTACAGTATAAAGGGATAGCGGTAGGGAAGAAGGAGCGTAGGAACTAACAGTAAACCACCCGAAGTGTGACCTCCAGATTTTGTTCAAACGGCATTTTTTAGAAAGAGTAACCAATTTTAAGATATCTGACCTTTAAACTTGATGGAAGTGGCCACTGGGTCCAGAGTAATCGGGACCCAAAGTTTCCGGTCAGTGTTAGTTTTGCATGTAAAAACGTTATAGACCAGGGCACCCGTGAGTAGACGCACCGGCCATTGACCAATAGGATTTGTGCTCGCATTTTAATGGCTTTTATCTAGCAAAATTTTGTGAATAACATAACCCTAACCTCAATTGCAAGGCGGCCAAATGCTGCCGATCTAACAAGCAAATTCCAATTGAAAAAGTTTAGAAAATAACAAAACTCAAACTGCGAGGTGGCCAAAAACCGCCGAGATAACGAGATAACTCCAGTTAAAGGAGTTTAATGACTAACAACAACTGCGATTGCAAAACTTGTGTAGAATGCCAATCAAATGAGAGGGTTTTAGTTGATAAAATTGTAAAATAGATGTCAAGCTAATAAAGTGAAGTGTTTATCTTTAGTAGTCTTTACAAATAAAGTTAACTTGAAGTTATTATTAATCACTAAATCTTGCATTTTTTGTTTGCTGGCGGTTTCCAACACTTTTTAATAGAACTTTACCTAGTCTTTTGTAATGGAAATCTTGAGAATTTTTAACAACAACAGTCGTCATTTGCGCATTTGCTGTTGATCATTTGATCTTGGAAATCTTATTTTTAGCGACGATTGTTCAACAATTTCATCAACTGAATAACTCATTTAACCGGTCTACAAAAATTTTGAAAAGTTAGAAAAAAGGTATTTTAGTTACCTAACTTTCTGAAAAATATTTGTTTGTTAACTTGTAAACTCCATTTACTGGAGTTATCTCGTTATCTCGGCGGTTTTTGGCCACCTCGCAGTTTGAGTTTTGTTATTTTCTAAACTTTTTCAATTGGAATTTGCTTGTTAGCTCGGCGGCTTTTGGCCGCCTCGCGATTGAGGTTAAGGTTATGTTATTTATAAAATTTTGCTAGATAAGAGTCATTAAAATGCGAGCAAGAATCCTATTGGTCAATGGCCGGGGAGTCTACTCACAGGTGTAAGCACCGCTGGTCAACATAGAGCCCACTATGGCACAGGTCTATGGCGTTTTTACATGCAAAACCAACACTGACCGGAAACTTTGGGTCCCGATTACTCTGGACCCAATGGCCACTTCCATCAAGTTTAAAGGTCAGATATCTTAAAATTGGTTACTCTTTCTAAAAAATGCCGTTTGAACAAAATCTGGAGGTCACACTTCGGGTGGTTTACTGTAAGTTTTTCTATGATTTTTGTCGACTTCTTTTGATTTTTGTTGACTTTCTATGATTTTTGTCAACTTTTGTCGACTTTTTAAAGTTTTTGTCGACTTTTGTCGACTTTTGTTGACTTTTGTTGACTTCCATAGTTTTTTTTCGACCCCCTTATACTTTATTCGACCCCTGTTGATTTCTTTTGAGTTTTATCGATCTAAGTTATTTACACAAGTTATCCACACCTATCCACACAAGTTATCTGCACAAGTTATCCACACAAGTTATCCACACAATCCACACTATTTGTCTCCCCTTATCGACGCATGTACCCACACCTACTAATTTAAAAGTACACTGCACAAACTGAGTTTATTCTGGCCCAGCTAGTAGTTGTTTATTGAGTTACTTGATAAACAAATTGAGTTTTTATTTGTACTAGAAAGTGTAATTAATGCAATTGGAAATTGGAATTAAGTAAAGATACCGCAACCCAATAAGTACGCAACTTCTTCACTGTCATCCTCTATCTCATCCTCGTAAGGATCGTACTGACTGAAAGTGTTTTTAGTGACCGTATTTTTTTCATCCGAACTTTCACTGTCTGTAATTTCAGGGACCGAACTTTCGTCATTCCAAAATATGCAGACTGAGTTTTCCATGACTGAAGAGTCCTCCTCCTCGTCCGAGTATTCGCTGTCTGAGTTCTGCTCGCCTGCTCCAACTGAACCCGAATTGTGACCGGAGTTTTCCTCGTCGTCTGAATCTTCTTCGCTTTCAGCAACAGTGCTTTTGCCGTTAGTGATGACAGCAGCAGCAGCAGCAGCAGCAGCAGTTGTCTGGGAAAGTTGCTGCTGCTGTTTCAAAGCTGGTGGTGGTGGTGATGGTGGTGATGATGGTGGTGATGGTGGTGATGGTGGTGGTGAAGGTGGTGATGATGGTGATGATTGAGGTGATGATGGCGGAAATGAGGAAACAGGTGACAATGTTGGCGGTGGTGGTGACGAGGGCGGCAGCGGCGGCAGCGGAAACAAAACGTCCTCCGGCTCCGGCCCCTGCGCCCGCAGAATTTCCGCCTCCTCCTGCGCCAGCACCTCATCGAGGACGCCCAGGTAGGCGATGGCCTCCTCCTTCTGCTCGAGGCTGAGCCGCTTCTGCTCCTTCAACGGGACGTTGAAGTGCACGCCCAGAATGTGAATGTAGATGTGGTTCTTCTGCGTGGACATCTGCCCGCAGTGCGGGAAGAGACACTGGAAGGGCCGCGAGCCGGTGTGGATGCGGTGGTGGCGACACGTTTCCGCCAGCGTCGGAAACTGCTTCTCGCAGTCTTCAAAAGGGCAGACAAAGGGGCGGACCTTCTTGTCGCCCCGGTGAAGGTGCGTGGCGAAGGGGTTGACGATCTTCGCCCGCGTGAAGAGGGCCTCCTCCGCCTTCAGCCAGTCGAGGCGCGTGTGGATGTACCCGGAGCAGTCCAGCGAGTTGAGCGAGCCGTCCTCCGGCAGGCCGTGCTCCTCCATCAGGTGGGCGGTGCGGACGTGGTGGTTGACGTTCGACTTGTGCTTCGCCGCGTACCGACAATGGGTCGGGTCGTAGACGCACTGGTACGGGCGGAAGCTGTCGGCGACGTGCGAGCGGTAGTGCCGCTTGAGCAGGGCAATCTCCGGCAGCTCGTGGCGGCAGTTGGGGAAGGGGCAGACGTAGTTGCCGGTGGCGTAGTTGCAGAAGATGGTGTCGAAGTGCGGGAGAACGGGGGCGGGCCTGGGGAGCGGAAGGTCATCGGAACCGTTACCGCCGTTATCACCACCACCACCGTTTTCATTATCACCGGAAGCGGAAGCGGCGGCAGCAGCAGCCTTGGCCGCCGCCTCGGCCGCCTCGGCCGCTTCCGCTTCCGCCGCCCGGGCCGCCGCCTTGGCGGCGGCCGCCTCCCGCTCGGCGTCCGCCTCCGCCCCGTACCGCTCCTCCCTTCGGGTGGGCCTGATGCCGAGCAGCTCCGTCTCCGCGTCGAGCACCTCCTGGTGGACCTTCATGTGCCGCTTCGCCTCCCGCTTCGAGCCCACCCCGTGCTTGCGAATGATGTGCGAGATGGCGTGCGAGGTCTGCGTGTACGCCCGCCCACCTTGCTCGCAGCCCGGGTAGGTGCAGCTGTACGGCTTGAAGTGACTGTGCGTCCGGTAGTGGATGCGGAAGTTGAAGGCGCTGGGGAAGCTCTTCGTGCAGCCCTTCACCGGGCACCGGTACCGGTCGTGTCCACTTCCGCCACCGCCACCGCCGCCACCGCCGCCACCACTTCTACCGGAAGCAAAGCTCCAGTCGTCGTCGCTGAGTTCGTCGTACATTAGCTCATCAGCATTTGCTTTATCTGTTTCTTCTAAAGTAAGCTCACCATTTTCACCTGGAAAGCGTTCTCCGTTGACTGCGCCGGTTTTCCTCCTCCTCCTCCTCGTTCTGGTCAGCGGTGGAGCGGTGATTTTTTCACTGATTTGCTTATCACGGCTGGCGGCTTTGATTTCAGCAGGCGTAGCAGGTTCATTTTCTAGGTTTTTACTATTTGCAGGAGGCGGAGGAGTGGCGGAATTGCTCTTTGCACTCTGCTTCCGGGTGATCACCAGGGTGAGGGCCTTCTCCGGGTCGACGCTGGCCTTGTACTCGAAGACGGTGTCACCTTTTGCGCCCCCCTCCTCTTCCTCCTCTTCCTTCTCCTCCCCCTTTTCTTTCTTAATTTCTGCCAGCAGAGCTCGCTGCTTTCGGGTGATTGGTCGGGTGCTCGTTTTTGCCGCTGCTCGCTGCTGCTCAAAAGCGACTGCGGCCGAGGAGTCACCTTCATTTTCGAGATTGTTATTTGGAAGCGGATCGGTGGCGGCGGCGGCGGCGGCGGCGGTTTTAGCAGCAGAAAGATTACCGGTTTTACGTCGTTTTCCCGTCCGGGTGACCGGTGTCGTCGGTGCTCGGAGGACGGCAAGACTTTCTTTATCAGCAGAGCCAGCGCCAGGGCCAGTTTTGAGCTCAACGATACCGTCCGTTTCATCATCCTCCTCCGACTTGATGACGGTATCCACCAGAGCCCGTCGCTTCCTGGTGAGCGGTGCCATGGTGTAGAGTGGAATGTGGGGAGTATTTAGGGCCGGAGAACAGGTGTACGGCGGTGATGATGCCTGACGATGATGATGATGATGCTGTTTTCCGGATGTTGTTGCGTTGTTTTTCTCACTTTTTTCCGTGCACTTGCTGGCGGTTGTGAGCACTGTGCTCGCTGCTCGTTGCTCGCTGCTCGCGAGTGTGAGTGTGTGTGTGTGTTTTTGGCGTACTGTGTTTGTGGATGAGCGCGAGCGTGTGTGCATTTTTACAGCTGCAACGCTGCAGCCGGTGCTGTTTTTGTTGCAACTGCTCGCTCGTTCTCTCTCTCTTTCTCTCGCTCTCTCTCTCTCTCTCTCTCTCTCTCTCTCTCTCTCTCTCTCTCTCT
>JAALOO010001813.1_pt1 | contig 13300 bp, 6 predicted proteins | sample 7257641 | NCBI WGS metagenome assembly JAALOO01 (sample SAMN14085613, study PRJNA598686) | mite metagenome | biome: ENVO:01001000; feature: ENVO:01001002; material: ENVO:01001226; isolation source: single female mite from University of Michigan culture on fish food culture... ... | reverse complement strand
AGAGAGAGAGAGAGAGAGAGAGAGAGAGAGAGAGAGAGAGAGAGAGAGAGAGGTGTCACGAAGTGGACAGCAGCAACAACAGCAGCAGCAATAGTACTGCTCAGTCCAAGTCCCCCATTTTCCCTTTTGACTTTGACTATCAGCCACAACTATCGCAGGCCATCTTCTGACCAGCGGACGTAGTCCATTTAGGCTGCTGAACGCTTCCTAACCTTAAAACGGCACGTGGAATCAGAGAGAGAGTGGCGCCGTGCAGGTGCCTCTCTATCATTCACACATTTTACTGCCGCTATCTGTTTCGTGTGAGCAGTGATGTGATGTGATAACATTCAAACACACAGACAGACAGAGACAGAGACAACGGCTGTCTGGCAAATTAGACTAAACAATCCGGCTGTTGGGATCGCCTGTAATCGCTGAGAATTAGCGTTCAAATGAAATTAGAGCCTCAGAAACGGCAGCAGCAGTCAGGCACAAAATGACACTGACACTTTACTCGCTACTCAGAAGAAAGGAGAAAAGCTGACTTCGGAACAGTGAGATGGCCAGTGGCCGCAAATTAGCCCAGTGGTCGGCCACTACGGAGTTATGCACTGTATGTCGGTGCATCTATGTCTATTACTGCTGCTGCGGATTTGTTTTATCACTGATGCTCGCATAACCGACGAGAATGAAAAAGGGGAAGGGAACAAGTGGGGGCTGCTGCATCAGACTGCTAAGCAAACAGAGTCGTGCAAAGACGGACCGATTTAAAAAACACACACTGACACACTCAAACAAACTCTCTCAGCCAGTGACAAAGACCGACGATCATTAGAGTGAGAAGTGAAAGTGCCACCAGGGAGATTAATGAACAAATTGAACCTGACAGAAGAAGGACTGAAAAAAGAAAGAAAGAAAGAAACTGAAAGAGATAAAAGTGATGGCGCCGGTGGATTAGACGGGGCTGAATGATTATGCAAACACTGTTAGGTTAGGGGATAGGGGCAGACGACGATGACGACGACGATGATGACGATGACGACAGCGAGACAAGGAGGGCACTGTTGCTGAGGATGAATGGACGCTGATTCAGGCAGTCAGGTCCTCCTCTTCCTTTCCCTCCCCTACTGCTGGCAAGTGCTAAAACAGATCAATGTACTCGAATTGCCCGTACTATTCAATCAAAAGCACATTACCATTAACATTGCTTTTCTTTCTTTCTTTTCATCAACGCCAAAGTCAGTCATCAAGTAGCCCTACTGGAATTGAAACTTCTCCCGTTGCTGCCGTCGTCGTCGTAAATCAGAAGAGCTACAAATAAAAAATTTAAAGACCTGTACTGCCTGCATCAAAATCAAACGAGTCTACATTAGATGAGCGGAAACAGAAAAAAAAGAAAAAACTGAACAGCGGATAGAGTTTGTGGGCAATTAGCCGCTCAGTCATTTCGTCAGTAGTGAGCCAGATCGGAACTGTGCATTAGGCAGAACAGCCTCACACAACAACAGCAACAATACACACACAAACTGGCACTTGTTGTTGTTGCTGTTGTTGCTCTGCTTATTCAACTTGACAGGAGTCACTTGTTGACCACACAAAGCACCTGAAATATGAGCATCATCTGGCATTGCGCCTTGACCGTGTTTGAGTCGAGTGTGCAGCATTTTTTTCTGGCAAATAAATTCAAGCAATGTATTGGGTAGAAGTGAACAAGAACAATTCAAAAAAAATATATAAAGAGGAGCACTGGCAACCAGAGCACAGCCTGTGATGCTGATGCCACACAGCACGAACACTGATCAGTCAGCAGTGTTTGAGTGCATCGGTGAGATAACAGATGCAATGCGAGTGGCCAGTGTAATTGGACAACGAACACACACACAGAAAAACAGCAATTCGCATTTTAGTGGTTGTGTGCCTGATCAGTCAAGGAAGCGAGGAAGAAGAAGTTGAAGAAAAGGTGAAAAGTGAAAGTGCCTGTTCAATGGCAGATGATCGCAGCAGAAGTACAGGCACAAGTGCACCACTAATTACGATCGATTGACTGCCTAATCCCCCTTCCTTTCCCCATTTTTTCTAGTCTCCTCGATTACAAGTTTGCCAAAACAGCACACACACACACATGCATAGCACTGACAATAATTGAATTAATGTACCACAAAAATGCTATCAAGGAGAGCAGCAATACTATTGAAAGTCAATTAGAGGATCGCACGAGCTCAGAGCACCACCACCACTACTTTTCACCATTAATTCCTATCGATTTATCGGCATATAATTTGCTTATTTGCCGGTGTGTTCACAGAGCCTCCTCTGCAGCGGCGAAACATGCACAACAGTTGTCTCGACAGCATAACAGCTGAAAATATATCCGTTCATAATTTTAGTCACCACCAACTAGGCGAGTGGACGGCAATTGTCGTCTAAAGAGCCACAACGACGACCAGCACGCGCAACCAAAGTAGGCAATTCAGACAGAGAAATCAACAAATTACCGGTGAGAAGGAAAGAAGAAGAAAAGCAGTGAACCAGTGAGCGAGCAGTGCTCATGTAGCGAAACAGTCACAGACAGGTAAAGCACAGAAAGACACACAGCTGCGTAAGAAAGGGCACCGCTTGGGCATCGAATTGCCCACACTGAAACACACACACACACGCAAATAACAATTGAAGATCGGTAATAACTTACTTTGCGTGTCTGATGGTCGACAATGGCCGATCGGACGACGATGAAAAGGCGGTCAGTAGCCGACGGCAGCAACGGCGGCGACAACTGCCGCTAATAATAAAACAAACTCTGTGCAACATAAAGGCTCAAATTGGAAGCAGGCAAAGTAGCCTTTGACTGAGAGGAAACTGCATTCAAAGAAGTTGCTAACAAAAAAGACAATTACTTCATATGAGCGCAATTGGTGCTGCTGAACAGCAGCCCACAATTGCTATTACCAATCAACGCCTCAATCGATGATGATACCAACTGATGGAGAAAGACTTGAGGAGGATGTGTAGAGTGAAATTTGAATAAGTAGTCAATGGGAGCAATTTACAGATAGCCGATAGTGCTGTGGTGGTCAAGGCGATAATTTGCTTGTCAAACAATTCTAAAACAGTTATTCTATGCCATTGTCATTGCACGTGACCTTTCACTGCTTCCTTACATCAATTTTAACAAATAGATGATTAGACATCTAAACTTCTCTAAAAACAAAAAAGTGACATCTAAAACAACTGTTTTTAATTTTGTTAAGAAAGGGATAAAAGAATCAAACTGTGTTGATCAAATAAATGAAAAATCTTTTGCACAAATTAAACATTTCTGATGATTGGCTGGGTTAATTAAAATAAAAATTGCATGCCCTGATGTATTGTGTGTGTGTGTGTGCCAAATCAAGTTGCTGATTCCTGTCTATTGTGTGCCTGTATGCAATACAGCATGTCACGAAACGATGACAAGTTAGACACAGTTGTCAGATGCTCAAAAATATGACGATGAATTACAAAAAAATGAGTCAATTGAATAGCGATCAATAGCACAAGAGAAGAAAGAGAAACCTATGATGACGTCAACATAAACAAAGATCATCCATCAGCAAACCAAAACAGCAACGACAGCGGTCAAACGGGAAACGAACGTACAAGAGCAATGAAACAGTGAACAAGATGCGGTGACGGGTCGCGGAAAAGAAGTGCAACAAAGAAGTGAGTGAGCCAGGAAACGGAGGAAAAGGGGAGTTACAATCACAAAAAGAGGCACTAGAGTATCCGAGGTAAAGTAGTAATCGTAGTAGACTAGGTGGCGAAAACGGTATTTTAAAATGAAACTCAAAACTATGATTAGTTTGTTTCGTTAGTTTGCTAATGGAGCAGCAAAATGACAGCAGGGCGCAAAGTAATCAAATAATTGCAAACAGTCAGTGCCAAACCACAACAAATATATTATGTTAGCAAAGTAATCAAAAAGACAAACAAAACTGATGCTTGTTAGGGCGACTAATCAATGGCGGCTGTGAGAAAGAAAGAAAAAAAAAGAAATTAAAAGTTTGCAGATCAAGATGAGTCATCGACAAAAGTACTACACAAATGCAAGTTTGTTTTATAAAAAAAAGTAGAAACAAAGACAAAGACAAACTGAAAACGACTGCAAATTTAGTAAATGCTGCAGCAGAACGTGATCAATGTAAATCAGAACTAGCACACTGCACTAAGAAGAGAAAACCACAACACAACAAGTGCCTCATTACAGTAAAACGTTGAAAGGTAAATGATTCTTAATAGCAAAGAGAAGAGACAGCTAATGATCGCTAAACACGCACATGACACTGAATGTGCGAGGTAAAAGAGTGGACAAAAAGAAGCAAATGCTTGGAAGAGAAAAGAAAAAACAAAGTCTGCTTGAATCTAAAGTAGTTGACAAGTGTAAAATTCGTACAAGCTGAAAAGATGCGGTCACGTGCTGCTTTTAACAATGTCAAAAACTGGTAGCGCCAAATGTCCGTATTTGAAAAGATGACTTCACTGCACTAGATAAAATAAAAGTCTGGACCTTGCACAAAAACCCACACGGACCACAATGAATCCTTCTCTGCACAGCTTTAACAATTTTTTATGTTTTCTTCGTTGCAACCTGTTAAATAAACAGTGTTTTATTTATTTGCTTTCATTTACTTTTTTGATAAACACGAATGATTGAATGTCTATGTTAAATTGTGCTTTTTGCAAACAACAACAAAAAACAAAAAAATGAAAAAAATTAGGGCAACACATTCTGCTTTTACATGTAAATTCATGCAATGTTGAAAAAAGGCAACATTTCAAAGCAAAAAGGGAGTGAAATAAATAGAAATAAACAAGGAATGTTAGCGAATAAATCTCCAATGGTAGTGGCACAAGTTGCGTGTGTATATTAAAAGATGGCAAAAAGGTGTTTATAAATATTAAGTCAAGGAGTTAGTTTATATTGATGGACAGAAGTGCACGTTGTAACACAGTGTAGAAAAGATGGTTTACCACTGTGAAACCACACACTTGCAAGGTATTGTGAATTAGGTGCTACTAACACTCACACACAATGATGCATTAGCATACATCAACGCGCTTAAATAAATGCGACAGACGCATAAACATCGACAACGGATAATTGTTCTGTGCCCTTCGTCAAGGCCAAGTGCTGCTGCTGCTTCTGGCGAGCGCATTCCTGCACATTCAAACTTAGCTTTGTGCGCGTTTTGTCCAGACAGATATCGCTTAGCATATAATAAAATTAAAATTTAATGTCTACCTCTGAGACGGCACAGTAGAGATGCGCGAGCGGCGCGGGCGCCCGCAAACGGTCAGTTTGTCTTTGTGGCAGATAGTAATTGATATTTAGCGCCATAATACGTGGCAATCAAAATAAATCACTTACATTTGGGTGTGTGTAGCGGTCGAGTGTGGGGGAGAATGAAAGGAAGAGGGAGAGAGAAAGAGAGAGAGAGAGAGAGAAAAAAATGAAAAAGTGAGCAACTTGATGACTCGGGGATGAACCGAGAAGCGCAGGTTTTCTAGAGTAGCCAAAGTAGTTGAAGAAGCAACATCAACAACAGCAGTAGTTCAAGTAGTTCAGTGTCGAAACTTTTTTTGCAGAGATGCAAATGGATCGAGAAATGAGAGGCAAGTGTGTGTTGAGACAATGGCAAATTCAGAGCAGCGGTTGGAGACAGTGCTTGAAACTGGTGCCTCTCTGTCCGTTTGACGGCGTCTTGTAGGCCTATTGAGACATTCGCAAAAGTGATGTGCCACTCGCTGGCACTTGACACGAAGAGACACTGCAAAAGGGGGAAAGGGAAAAGCGAATAGGAGGGAGAAAGGCAGAGAGAAAGAAAGAGAGTCGGCGGTGGTGGTGATGAGATGTGCTGCAGTGGCACAGTGCTCCTGTAGTGCTCCTGTAGTAGCTGTGCCGTCAGCAACGACACTGTGCATTTGTGTGTTGATTACGGTGGTGATGATCTGGATCATCGCTTGCTTCAACTGCAAAAGCAACAGCAGCAGCTCCACGCTGATTGCTCTCTTTCTCTCTCTCTCTCAGTAAGTGAAACTCAGGACGCAAAATGGCCAATAAATGGTGGCAAGTGAAGTGGCTGCTGCTGCTATGGCCGCAAGACACACGCGGTAAATGTCATGCAACGTTACCGTGTGGTGGTGGTGGTGATACTTTAGCTGCTGCGAGCAAATGGAAAATAATTAAATCATTTACAAACACGATGGCTGGTTAGTGACAGTAATCTTGATTAATGTCAACTTGGGTGAGACGGTGGTGGAAGGTGAGCAAGGCAGCAGTGAAGAAAACGACAATCTGACTTGCTAAAGTGACTCTGGCCAAATGTGAGGTGATCTTTAGCAACAGCAGCAGTGGACTTTTCAGTGCAAAGACACGCGTTAATCGACGAGTTAAAGCCGACGATTAGAGAGCTAAACAAGTGTACTAGTGTAAAACTCAGACTTGGGCGAAAAGAGGAGAAGAAGAAAAAGAAGAAGAAAAGGAAACGAAGAAAAACAAAAAGGCATTCGCAGCAGTACAGTTTAAAAATGAACTGGTAATTGGTGCAAATTTAGACAAACAACAAGTGAGCCAGCTTGCCAGCACCGGGCTGCACATTGAGTCTTTCAGTGGAGAAAACTGTGGTAATAAATTTTGCAAAGCCACTAAACTTCGACAGAAGAAGACGGATGGATGGCAATTTACTGGTGGCTGAGCCGGCGAGATGGCAATTGAGTTGAACTGATGTTGCTGTTGTTGTTTCGGTTGCTGACGCTGCTGTTGCTGGTCAGCACTCAAGCTGAGCAGCACTGGCCAATAGATGTAATCGAGAGTGAAAGAGTGAAAAAGGCACTGCTCATTGATACTGCCTGAAAGTCATCAGCAAACACGGACACTTAGAGAAGGAGAGCAGACCATCTTTTCGTTTTCACTCTTTTCTCGCCTTTCAAAGAAGAAGAGGAGACGAAGCGGTGGCAACCAATTTAGCATTTTACAAGCAGGTAGAGATGTAAATGACGATCGTTGATTAGGCACAGTGAGCTCGCCACGAGGTGAGAGCGAGGAAAGAACGTTCAGATCAAAACAGATCACAGCGAACAACAGCACTCATCAAAATGGCGCCTGAAAAAGGACAGAAAAGACGTGAATTAAATTGACCAAATTAGCAGCGGCGGCGGCGGGAGATGAGTAAATCAGGGTGGGGGAGAAAGGGAGCGAGGTGATCACCAGCGACGGTGCTGTAATTACCGAAAACACTGTATAACACTTCTGAAAACTGCTCTCGCAAGAAAGGCGCCCAAAGATGAAATCTCGCTAGCCAACTGATAAGGATGGTCACTTTGTGGCCAAGTTTTTGTCAGCATATCGTAGTTTTATTTGATTGCTGCCACAATTTGTTGTTCCTATTAATTTATTGCATTAACCTTACAACACAATTGATCTTTCGATAGTTTGAATAACAAGAGTCTACATTTTTTAAAGTGTTCTTTGATACATATCCTTGCAACTGATGATAAAAATGTACGCCAATAAAACTAATTAATGCAGATTCACTTTCATTTATTAGTCAGACTAGCACTATTTTAAATCAAATTTGAATGCAGTGAACAGTATCTAATTAAAACAAATTGTGAAAGTGTTGCTCGACGTTCTGCACTGCACTTTTGACCACAACTGCAACTCGTCATAAACAGGCAGATACTTATGGCTACTGTAAAATCGTCCAGCTTATCACCATTTTGCCCTTATAAGATGGCCCAGGTGCGATTTGTGCCACTTGTGGTGACAAATTGATGACTCCAGGTGATGACTTTGATAGGCAAATCAACAGCAAAAAGCGGTTTATTAGGTATGCAAAGGAGCAAAAGATAAGTGCTACTAGTTCCCTTTAAACTGAATTTTCATGAGTCTCAACTGCATCATCATTAATAAAGGTATATACTCTATTGACAATGGCCAATAACAAAATTAAACGATGGTGGTGTAGGTGGTGAAAGGCTAAGTGAAAACAAAATTGTGAAGCTTAAGTTTGGAGCACTTCTCAAGAGAACTGCCAATAATGGCGGTAAACAAAAGCAAAAAAGTAAGCTAAATGTGCCCACTTTAAAAGAAGGGGAAGCCTACAAAAATTAGAAAGAGAAACTTAATGTGCACACACACACACACACTTCAGACAATGTTGATAATGCCGCAATATGTCTCTGGTGAAGTGGGCAAGCTGTGATCCAAAAATTAATTTCAGTATAATTAGAATACCTACTGAAAGCGACTGGACGCAAGGAAGAAGATTGCAGTACTTGACAAACTCTCACTCTAACTCTCGGGTGGTCAAGTCGGGCACTTGAGATGGGCGATGAAAGAAAAGGTGCATGCACCCAAAGGCGGTCAACAAGTAAGGGCTACACTTTCCGGATAAGGAACTCTCCTTTTCCCTTTCTCTTTCTTTTGCCTTTGTTGCCGCGTTTTTAAATGCTCTGAGGAGGTGCCGGTGTTGTGAACAGTGTTGTTGCCGCTCTCTTTCTCAGTGTCCAGTGCCATTCAGCAAGCTGAAAGTACAGCAATGTATAATTTGGCACTAAAGAGCACATCAGTGCGGTATCAGCAGCAGCAGCAGTAACAACAACAAAAGTAGTTGAAACTGTTCTCAAAGACAAACAAAGCGAAAACAAACTGAGATAGTTTGAGAGGGAGAAAGATCGAGTTTGAATCCTCAAGCGCGAGCGCGGATCAGCGGACCTGATAAGCGACAAGCGACGAACGGCGCGTGCGAGCAAAGGGAGACAAGATAAAATGAAAATGATGAAAAGTGAAATGCGCAAGAGAAGTTGCGGCAGTTAGAGCTCTTTCTCAGTCGTCGTCACTGTTGCTAAATGCCGGTAGAGATTGTCAGCGATTGCCATCTGATGATTTGACTGTGCTGATGCTTACGCTGCTGCTGCCTCAAAGCATCGATGAAGTAAGATGACGCAGCGGCAGTCCAGGTCTGTGCTATAAATATCAAAGTGAGCACAAGAGAAAGGAAACAAACAAACAAACAAACAATGTACTAAAAACAGTGGCTGGCTGACTGGACATCGTCGTCAGAAAGAGACGTGCCTCAAACAATTGACATTGCCGGCTAATTAGCGTTTGAAAAGATTATCGATGCAGCCTTTTTTCTCCACGACAAAAGCAGAAACAGAAGCAGCGGCAGAAACATTATTTCGGCGGTAAACGATGAAAAGCAGACAGACATCTGCCCTTTCAAATATGCAAAATCTGAAGCTGATCGTGCCTGACATGCAAAGGAGCGCTAATAAAAGAAGAGCAAAAATTAATTGTCGACTGATGAGATCATAAATACGGCAAATATAAAAAACGTGCTAATTGACGGGCGATGAACATACACACTGACTGACTGAATTGACGAAAGGATACAAAATATAAATATATCAAAGGAAAGGAGAGAGGGGAAAAGATTGCTATCTGATTGATCATCATCGACAGTAGGCAGACAGATAAGGCGGTGGCGGTCAGTAGTCGCCGTATCAGTAGTAATCACTGAAAATGAGAAAAAGAAAAGAAAGTCTAGCAAAGTAGGCCGTCTGACATTTGTAGCAGACAATTAATGACAACTGTGCAGCTGTATTAAAGATGATGAACAATTTGAAGATGACCAACTGACGAGGAAATCAATTTTCATCCTCAAGTTCGTTAGCTAGCATCTGCATCTGGATCATCATCAAGTAGTAGTCGTAGTAGACCAAAAGCGGCAGCCGCAGCAACAAAAACAATCGTTGTCAGTGTGTTGTGATGAGCACAGTTACCACTACCGCCTTGCACATCTACAAGTGCATCTCCAAGAACTGTGTACACCACTTGCTGTGTGCACTCCATAGACACTCGTCATTTGGCCTCTCCTTGCCGACATATTGACCATTTCAGCTGCGTATGCCTGCGTTTGTTCGGCCAGAAGTGTGCTGTCCAAGTGTCCAAGTCAAGGGTGGGAATCGAGTCCACTTTTCCGCAGTAGCTACACAGCCAACGTTACGCGCCCTCTAGCGTTGGCTGTGTAGCTACTGCGGAAAAGTGGACTCGATTCCCACCCTTGGACTCCAAGTGAAGTGAACCAATAGCAATAGTGGACGTGCAGATTGGTGAGTGAAAACGGAGCAAAAATAACGGTAATTGGCGCAGGGCACATATCGCTCAGTGGGCTCATCTGCTGAAGCAGTCGCAGCAGTTGATGCATCGCAGCGGTTGATTTTCTCTTACTCACTGCACTCTCCATTTTCTTTAGCTCTCTGTTAGCCTCAGGTAGACATAAATGTGTTGTGATTTTCGCCTTCGATAAATAATTCATTAACCTTTGCCCCACCACAGCGACGACGATAGCAGCAGCCGCAACAGCAGCAACGGCCACAGTTTGCAGTGTAATAAACGCCTACAGGCGAGCACTGAAGTGCGCGCAGTGATATAAATCGAAGGTACACAGGAAATTAAAATTTAAAGAGACATCAACAAGTAGATGAGCATGAAGAAGAGAAGAAACGCCGGAAAAAAACGGCTGCACGAGTCAATCTGTGATTCCGTGCGAGTGTTTGTCTGGCTGTTTGCAGTGCAGAGCTCGGGAAACAAAAAAGTGATACAGAAAAAGTGTGATCAAGTGGGCACTGCACATTATGCCCATATTTGACACTGCGTGCCACTAGTGCTAAGTGTCACACCGGGTTTCTCTAAATGACCAGACCAGCTCGGACAAGCCAAGAAGTGTGCGCGTGAATCCCAGAGCCCTTAGACTTTATTGACTTGGTTGCGTCAAGTGCTCTTCACCACAAGTGATATAACAGAGGCAGAGGCGACAAAAACGACGACGATGGCTACTGCTTCATCACTCTTTATTGTCGTCTTTGTAGGGCAGTGGCAGCAAAACTTGTGAATGGCAGAAATCGTAATCGCAATTTACAGTTACTGCTACTGTCACCGGTAAGTGAGCAGCACTGGAGTTACTCTCTACTTCACGGGTGAACTTCTCTTCTCAGAAAGACACAATTGTTGCGCAGCAATTGAAAACCATTGCAACTTGAGAAAGCTAGTTGAGCTGCACAAGATGTGAAGACGCAACACTGCGTGCCAGACTGTGAATGCCGGTTGTGGATGTCAGCAGTATCTGAAACTGCTGTCTGCCTTTCACACAACCACACTGATATGAAGTACAATTGAAATTATGCAAATAAACCCTAGAGCGATCTGGAAGCAATTTGTGAGCAATTATCCACACATACTAACAGAGAAAAGAAAGAAAGAGAAATGAAACTGAGAAATGTAGGAAAAAAAGTGAGATAAAAGCCTGTCTAATGATGACCGAGCTAATTGATTGAAATAATAGCAAGAAAATTAGTTAATTAAATATGCTCATTATTGAGATTGCTGCAAAACCTGGCTGCTACCTAATGGAAGCTTCCAATTGCAATGGGCAACAAATGTAATTACCACCACCACAGGTAGGAAGATGCCTTCAAAGTTGAAGATGTTCATGAAATATTAAGTAGCTATTAAATGGTAAAGCAAATGAGTTTGAGCAAATGCAAAAAGATTCAGACACAATACAATCTTTTAATCCAGACGTCTGAGAGCGAGTGCACTATTAAATAGATGGAAAGCAAAAAAAGCGACGTCAAATTAACTTACCGTTAAGTATGATCAATGAAAATTGGCACTCGCAGTGCGTAGTTTGGCAGTGCACCGAGGTGTTATGGTTTACAGTCACGAAAATACTGTCAAAAGATGTAAAAAATATATTAGAATAATGATATGTTCTGAAATTGGTCATAGTTTAGTAGTAGTAGCAAGTCGTCTTGAGAAAACCACTAATTACAATTGACTAGTGCCACCACTACTGCAAATTGAAACATGCTCAGAATGTGTTTTTCATTACTTGAACATTAGTTGGCAAGAAGGAGGATTACGTCGATGAAATTGCCAATTTAAAAATGAGTTCATTAGTCTTTGATGTAGATTTGATTTTTGCACTGCAAGCAGACGTGCTCTAAATTGACACTGCCGCTAACCTCTTCCTAGATGACTCATTACTGGCTGGCTAATTACCATTTAGCAATCAAACGGACAAATAGGCCAACAGTTGTCGTGAAGATTATGGCAGCTTCCGATGATCTGTTATAAAGCATACAAATGTACAAATGGAGTTAATACTTAAAATGTCAAAACAGTGCTGTACGTAATTAGCAAAATGTAAATTAAGTTCATGCCTTTTAATTGTAGTCACAGCACTTTCAATTTCTTTGAAAAGAGCATTTTTCAAAGTTGTTGTCTCTTTTTCTGCGCTGGAGTCGACCTCTGGTTGCTCAAATTCAAACTGATATTTACCTGTTCATTACCTACAGGTGTTGCACTATCACAGTTTGCAAACCAATCCCCTATCCCCTACTGTTATTAAAAAATCTCGGTTCGCGTGTGCGTTTGTCCGTCACAGGCACTACTGCGCATGCTCCCCACTCTGCTGGCGAAGCAGAGCGGAAAAGGAGGAAAAGGAGTACAGTGGAAAGGGGAGCGGTAGAGAGGAAGGGGTGTGGGAACTGTGCTGCTAACTTTTGGCAATGCTTTGGTAACGGTAGCATTTTTGTCCTTCGGGCAGAGAAGAAATGCTGATCGGTGATTGGCTAACAGGGAGAAGCAGTGTGGAAGTGAGGAAAGCAATGCACGGGCACAAACTGGCAAAAGTTTAGGGTTTAGTCTATGTCTTGGTGTAGGTTTAGATTTAGGTCCAGGTTTAGGTTTAAGTTTAGGTTTAGGGCTAAGTTTAAGTTTAAATCTAAGTCTAGGTTTAGGTCTAGATCTAGGTCTAGGTCCAGGTCTAGGTTTAGGTCTAGGTCTAGGTTTAGGTCTAGGTTTAGATTTAGGTCTAGGTCTAGGTTTAGGTCTAGGTCTAGGTTTAAGTTTAGGTTTAAGTTTAGGTTTAGGTCTAGGTCTAGGTCTAGGTTTTATGTCTAGGTCTAGGTCTAGGTTTAGGTCTAGGTTAGGTCTTGGCCTAAGCCTAGGTTTAGGTCTAGGTTAAGGTTTAGGTTTAGGCCTTGGTCTAGGTTTAGGTTTAGGGGTAGATTTGTTTGCGCCAATACTTGCTCCAGTCAAAACTTTTGTTTAAACCAAGATATTTATATTTACAGCTAAAAACTTTGCTTATGTTATGGTTTTACAAACAGTTTAAAATTTTGTTTTACTAATCTAATTTTATTATTATAAATTAATTTGAGTGGCGGCTGATGGGCCGCTAGCGGCTATGATGACTGGCGGCCGGTGAAGGTG
>JAALOO010001811.1_pt1 | contig 13312 bp, 11 predicted proteins | sample 7257641 | NCBI WGS metagenome assembly JAALOO01 (sample SAMN14085613, study PRJNA598686) | mite metagenome | biome: ENVO:01001000; feature: ENVO:01001002; material: ENVO:01001226; isolation source: single female mite from University of Michigan culture on fish food culture... ... | reverse complement strand
AGCGGTGCACGGTTAAGTGTGGCGTGAGCGAAGCGAGCGCAACTGAGCCCTTGTTGTCTTTAATTTTATGTACATCGTTATTTATTTTTCAATCGTCACCCTTAGCTTTTTGTTCTTAAACAATTTAGATCCTAAACAGAAAAACAATTTCACTTTATTAGCTAAAAATCATTTTTATTAGTTGTGAGCGCTGATAATACAAAAAATGTATTGAGGTGAAGTTTTCCCTCTTTTTTCTGCTTTTTACAAGCTTTATTTGGGCAGGCTTGTTGTATTTTTTCATTAATGGACGGATATGGTTACCACGCTAGTTTGTGTGTAAGGGCAGAGAAACAAAAACAAAAAACGTATTTAGAACAGCAATTTCAATTTAGACGGTCTAATCAGGGCTACTTTGTTTTTGGTTATTTATTTTTAACGTTAAAATTTATTATTAAAAAAATAAAAAAGTCTTTAAAAACAGGTATCAAATTTAATTTTTTAAAATTTTGTTTATTTTTGCAAGTGATGTTGTGCTGATAAACTAAACTAATACTGCTTTTTTTAGCTTTTTTATCAGTTTAGTTTTTAAATGCATGTTATAATCGTTTTAGGGTTTTTCACCTTTTCACCGCACCTTCAGGCTATCATTCTGCTTGCTTTCTGCTCCACCTGTTCCCTTTGCACACACTGAGCTACTTCTGAGCACTTTTAATTAAAGTTGTTTTTATGTTTTTGTTCAAAAAGTAACAAAACAAATTGTTGTTAAAAGGTAATACTAAATTATCAGTGTTTATATTTTGTATTTTTAAAATGAGTTTTTTTACTTTTTAAAACTATTTTTAAAAAAAGTTGGTATTTTGTGTTCATTTCATTACTGTTTTTTAAAACGTAAACCCAAACATTTTAAACTTTGCGTTTCATTAAACATCATTATTATTTTTTGTTGCCTCGTAATCCTCTGTTATTTGCAATATCCTCTCTGTTATCTGGGGTTTCCGTTTTTTTGCATGATAATCTCTTCAATGTACTTTTTACTCGTACTTTAATTCACTCACTTCTGCTTGCTGCATTTCACATCAATTTTATTTTTTGCATTTATTTGGTTCAATTTATTTTATTGTTGCCAATTTTTAACTTGTTTAATTTTTAATTTAGAACACACACAATTTTTTTTATCATTTTCAATTTTGGTCCTAAAACAGGTCATCAAAGTTTAAAAACTAAAAAATTTTATTTTTTTACTTTTACTCAAACTTACAAATGCATAAAAATTCACACGCTTCTTTTCCGCCCCTTTCTTTCCTTCTTTTCCTTCTCTGTTCTCTTTCTTTCTCTTTCTCTTTCTCTTCTTTAACCTCTTTCTCCGTATTCTTAAAAAACTCACAACTCTATCTCTTGCCTGAAATAATTTCCTCCTCCTCCTTCTTAAATCCTCCAAAAATGCTTGCCACCAAAATGTTACTGTTTAATGTCACTGAAACGAAAACAAAAAAAATCGCTACAAACTTAGCCGACGGCAAAAAGCCGCCCAGCGGCCCCAAATCAAAGCTGCAGAAGGTGATTCCCTTTGCTCGGCACAACAAACTAGGACCGAACAGCAGCGTCGGCTACTTTGGCATTCAGCGCAGTGAGGAGATTTTGCCGGAGAATATGGCGCCTTTCGGTTCCTTTGGCGCTTTCAGCACGCAGGCCATTCTCAGTGGGCAGTTTCCGAGAGATCCAAATGAAAATACGCCCCCACCACCGCCTCAAAAACAACAGCAACAACAGTCAACCTCTTCCTCTTCGGGAGCTAAATCGAAACGATACCGAGCCGGAACTGACAGTGAAGATGAGAATCTACCTCCTCATGGAAGGGGAGGAGGAGGAAGCGGGGCCCGTCAGAGAAGTCGTTCTCAGTCTCGGCATCAGCAGCATCAGCAGCAGCACCAACGGTCTGACTCGCTCAGCTCCCCACTTTCCGACCTTTCCGGAACTATTCTGAGCAGTTCGAATCAGGTGGAAAGCAGCGGAAGTGCCAGCGGCAGCAAAACGGTCACTGACAGCGACTCAGAGATGTAAGTGCACGCCTCAATCTTATCTCCTCCTTTGACCTTCTTTGACCTTCTTTGACCTCCTCCTCCTTCTCCTCTGTCCTCTCTTTGTTTGTTTGTGATTTTTATGTTCTTGTTTTGATCCCCCTCTTTTGTTTGTTTGTGTGCTCCTCCTGCTTGCTTTTCCCATACTTCTAATACTGTACGGGTTGTGTGTGCCCATTTACTTTTTGATCCCCCTCTTTTTTAACAGTCCTTCTTATTTTATGTTTTTGTGTGTGTTTTAATTTTTTGGTTTTGTTTGTTTTTTCATATTGAATTGTTTTGTGTGTGTCTGTTTGTTTTAAAATTGCTTTGCTTTGCTTTGCCGCTTCCTTTGCTGGTAGTATTTTTTTATCAATTTTAGAAGTTTTTATTAATTTTACTGTAAACTTTAAAATGATATAAAAAGTTTAAACTTATTTTTATTACAAAAATTTTATATGAGAATTAAAAACTTTGTCATCTAAAAGGTTTTCAACAATTTTTATTTGTTTGAGTTAGTTAAGTTTTTTAATTTGCAAGTTTTAAAATTTATTTTCAATACTTAGCTAGTTTCATTTTTTATTAAAAAATTTAACTGTGTTTTTAACAAATATTTGCTCAATGTGATAAGAAATTTACTGTGTTAGTAGAAACATCATAAAAATATTTTTATTGTTAAGTTTAAAATTTTTTTATCAAACACTGATCAAACAGGTTAAAATTAAAAAAACATCATTATAGTTAATTTATTTAAGCATTTTTCAATTAAATTTTAAATTTCTTCAGTTGGGGTTCCTGGTTTAACAGGTATACAACATTTAAAAATTACTTTTCTTTACTTTTAATACAAATGTAAGGTTTTAACTTATTTTCGTTGACACCGTTTTCCACTTTGAAGATCACACTTGTGATTTACTCATTTTGCCTGTGTGTGTGCGTTTGTGCGTTTGCAACCTGTTTAAAATTACCTTTACTACCGTTTTTACTACTAGTCACATCTCATCTTAAAGCTCATCGTCAAAACCGGTCACCAAAAATACTAACTCATCTCCTTTTCTTTTGCCTAATTAAATCTTTAATTAAACTAAACAAAAATAAAAAATCACCAGCTGGATGCCAGGCGGAAACATGCGAGCCATGCAGAGCAGCGGCAGTGCTGGGGGCCTAGTCAGCGGCGGAAGTACCGGCGGCGGCGGGGGAGGTGGAAATAGCAGCGAGGGCGAGTTTAGCAACTTTGTGGAGGGCTTAGGCCCGGGACAGATTGTCGGGCGGCAGGCGCTGGCCAGTCCGAGCATGGGCGACATTCAGCTCTCATTGCAAGTAAAACCAGGAAGTCTAGAAGTGGAGGTGGTCCGTGCCCGGGGCCTGACGCCTCGCAGCGGTTCGAGAATGCTTCCCGGTAAATTCAATGATTTTTGTCTTTAAACTGAGGTTCTAATTTTAATTTTTTACTATCCTAGCCCCGTACGTCAAAGTGTACCTAGTCAAAAACCGAAAAATGGTCGCCAAGTGCAAAACACACCCCGCCCGGCGAACCCTGGATCCGCTCTTTCAGCAGGTCCTCCAGTTTCAGGAGAACTTCAAGGGCTGTCAGCTTCATGTAATGCTTTCAAATGATTTTTTAAAATCATAGTTTAAACCTTTTTTATCACCTTTTCCTTTAGGTGACCGTCTGGGGCGACAAAAAGTCCTTCATGGGCGTCGTGCAGATCGTCCTCGACGACGTCGACCTCAGCTCCACGGTGATGGGCTGGTACAAACTGTTCAATGAGTGCTCGTTGATCAATCTGCCCAATGCCAAAGGAGGTGGTCCTGGTGGACATCCGGGACCCCACGCTGGACCTAGTGGAAGAGGAGGAGGAGGTAGAGGCGGAAGAGGAGGCGGATCCCTTTCCGGTTCCGTTTCCGGTAACCTCGGCGGCGGCGGCGGCGGCTCGCTCATGTCTGCTTCGATGGAGAGCTTCAATTGAAAACGAGAAAAAGAAAAAATCTTATTATTGCACACAGCAAAGCTTAATCTGGAAAATGCAAATGCCAACCAGCCAAAACGAATATTCTTGAAACGCTAAAATGCAAATTTGTCAAGCACTTTGCGAGATTGCGAGTGAATTTTCTGCCTCCTCTTTTCGTCTTCTTCTTCTTTTTCTTCGTTTTCGTCTTCATCTTCATCAATGTCAATCGCTTGCCAATCTAATGCCAATCTTCACTTCTTTTTTGCTACGCTTGATTCAGTTTTTTCCCATTTTGAAGTTGATTCCAATGATTTGCCACCAAAGATCAGAGACCAAATGATTTTAGCTACTTTTTTGCTAAAGTTTTTTTTATTCAAATGAAAAAATACCAGCACTTTCACAAACTTTTTCCCATCTCAAACTTTCAGCTGACATTTGATTTTCCAAAACTTAAATGAAAGTTCTCCCTGTTCCACGACGTAAAATTGCGCCCTTTTCATTTAATTTTATTTTTGTTTTCATCATCATCATCATTTTTATCATCAAATGAACCTATTTCCATTTTGACTGTGAAGAAAACCTTTTTTATTTTGTTCAATTTATAATTTTTTGCTTGTTATATATTTAAAAATAAGTTTGATTTTTGTTTTAGTGTATTTTTAATGTTTTAAATTAATTCTCTACAAACGGGATATTTAGTTAAAATGGTTACAAAATATTATTATAAAATTTTTTTATTTTAACACTGTTAACTTTTTATTAAAATTTTAATTTTATTTGCTTGAACAAACAAATTACAACATTTAAAAATAATTATGAAATGTTTTAATTGACAAATTTTTGCAAATACTAAATAGATTGTCACACTAGGCTTGATTATCAGTTTAATTACTAACTATTGACACATTATTTTAACTAACTTAAACAACAAATCTTGCATCATCAGTATTACTCAGTACATACAAAAATTTAAATAGGTTGCAAATGCAAATTTAAAAAACTTAATTTTATGTTACAATCCCCATTTTAAAAAATTTACAATTGTTGTAATTGTTTAATTTTTTTTATCGAAGTGTCCTATGTCCTCATTTAGATCTATTGTACAGTTTTTTTCATTTTATTTGATTTTTTGTACAATCCCATTGTCCCAAAACAACCGCCTTTGTTTTTCCTTTTTCTTTTCTCACTTTCATTGTATTTTTAATCATTCAAACTTTTTTGTACAACTTTTTCCAAAGTATCCTTTTTCATTTGCCATTTACAAATACTTTTTGTTGTACATTTTAATTTCCTATACTGTAACCAAATACAATTAATATTACAAATTCACAACTAATTTAAACAAACGCCCATTTTTACTACCTTTATGTACCTTCCCCCTTCTTTTATCATTATCATTTTGCCATTTTTTCCCAAAACTTAATAAATATATTTAAAATTAAATTGTTGACATTTGTAAATATAAAAACTTTTTCTGTTTCTTTATCCTCACAGAAAAAAAGGTTTTCAATTATTTAAATCTCAACTTCGTAAATTAATTTTCATTACGCAACTGAAGCAAGGGAAAAGAAGGGAAATGTTGCGCAATCAAAAGCGACTACTGCTACACAGACACCACCATCAGCAGCGGCAACGGCCATGACTGTCGATTTGGCCGCCTGATCTGTTTTTGTTTTTTGGCCTGGCCACTTCTGCCACGCACAAGTTGTTCTGAAAACGACCGCCGCCGGTAAACATTGAGAGAAGATAAAAACCAGAGAAGATAATCCATCGCTTGAAGCTTGCCCAGAAAATCCACCCCTCCTCTTATTATCCTCTCCCTCCTCCTCCTTATCGGCCTTTTCTGAGCACGATCACAATCTCATGCCCAAACGTCCTCTCCGCTCTTCACCTCACTGACGTAGGCTGTCATCTGACTGACTGACTGACTGCCGTACAATTCAAAGTGTGGACAGCAGCACTCTTATTATTTTCACCATTGTACGACCTCTCTCTTTCTGGTTTCACTGCCGTACAACAACTTTTGCTTCTTCAGCTTGTCTCCGCCTTAATCCTCGTCCTCGGCCGCGTCTTGCTAAAAGGTAAACACACACACAGCGCTTGCTGTTTTTCTGTTTTTTTCAGTTCGGTTGATACATTCTCTCATTAGCAATTCATTTGATTTGTTGTTTGTTGTTATGTGTGTTAGCTTTTTTTGTGTTTATTTAGCTTTAGCTTTCAGTTTAAAGCATCTTTCTATGTTTAGTTCTTTCAAAAAGTAGTTAGTATCTACAGAACGAACCACTTGTTGTCTAAAAAGGTCATTTACTAGTACTAATTTTTTATTCCTCGTCGGTAAAAGTTGTCCAAACGGTCTCCTTTTAAACATTGATCAGTTTTCATTTGTTGACTTTCCTAAAACATTTCATTCACCACTACTGACTGTTTTCTGTCTTTTTGTCTTTCACATCTTTTCATTTATAACCAAACCAGCAAACAAACAAACAAACGCTCTCCGCAATGTTTCCCACTTCCCCGGCTCGAAAACTGTTGCTCAGTGCCTGTTCTAATTCCCGCTTGTTGCTTACCTCCTCCTCATCCTCATCTGTAGATTATCATTACCACCATTGTTCCACTACTCGATCCATCACCACCAAAACTCCTCATCACCACCTTTGTCCAATACTCCCATCACCACCATCATCCTCTTCAAATCACAACTTTCTAAACTTTGCCACCAAAGAAATTCCGCCACCACAGAATACTCTTCAGGTTAGCACTTTATCTTTTTGTTTACCCTTTTCTAAAGCTTTCTAAACTTCTAGATTCGAACCATGGCCTCATCATCCTCAACTACTTCTCAAAAGAAACTGGCCGCCTCTCGCCTGGACGGCATGTCGGAAAGTGTTTGGTATGAAATAAGAAATTACATTGTTTACATTTTAGAATCTCAAACCTCTTTATATTCTAGGGTGGAATTCATCCAACTGGCTCTCGACTACAAACCAGTAAACCTCGGCCAGGGCTTTCCCGACTTTCCCGCACCTGAATCCGTCCGCCTGGCCCTAGCCGACGCGGCCACCGGGGCCAACCAGACCGCCCTCAACCAGTACACCCGAGGCTTCGGTCACCCTCGCCTGGTCGGCGCCTTGGCCGCCCTCTACTCAAAACTGACCGGTCACCCCCTGGACCCCAAGAAGGAGGTGATGGTCACCACCGGCGCCTACCAGGCCCTCTACAGCGCCTTCATGGCCCTCGTGGAGGCGGGCGACGAGGTGATCATCATCGAGCCCTTCTTCGACTGCTACGAGCCGATGGTGCGGATGGCCGGCGCCACGCCCGTCTTTATTCCCCTTCGCCCCCGGGCCGGCCTGGAGGGCTCTATTAGCAGCAAGGACTGGCTCCTCGACATGGCCGAGCTGGAGGCGAAGTTCAGCCCCCGGACGAAGGTGATCATCATCAACACGCCGCACAATCCGCTGGGAAAGGTGGGTGGCAGCTTTTGATTTGATTTGGTTTTGTGGTGATGGTTATGGCCATTTTAGTTTTTAGGTTTTTTTGTGTAGGATTTTTTTGAACGTCGTAATAGTGTTTACACAAAAAGGTCAAAAATATTATAATTTTTAGTCAAGTTTTTTTTCTTGATTCTAGTTTTAAAGAGTGAAAACAAATTTGCTCCAATCTCCCGACAACTCAACTTGATTAATAAGTTGGACAATATACCATTTTTTACAAGTTCAAAAAGGTCAAAAAAAATCTCAGTTTTAGTCAAGTTTTTTTCTTCATTTTAATTTTAAATCTTACACCAGTTTTAAACTTTTTTTCCTGTTACTTTTTAAAGTGATTTTTATGTAACACGCTGCTATAATAGCTCAAAACGGTCAAAAAGATAACTTCTTACTAACCTACTCTTTTCTCAATCCTAATTTGTTTTGCCATCTGTAAAATATTAAACTTAACCACAAAAATGTTCTTTTTCCTCTTTATCCATGACAGATCTTCTCCCGCGACGAGCTGACCGCCATCGGCGACCTCTGCCAGAAGTACGACGTCATTGCGCTGATGGACGAGGTCTACGAGTGGATCGCCTACCCCGGCGCGGAGCACGTGCGAATGGGTAATTATTTTTTGAGGATTCTTTTTTAGATTTTTTAGATTCTAACATATTCTTCATTCTCTCCTTTCTTTCTCAGCAACCCTTCCGGGCATGTGGGAGCGCACCATCACCATCGGCTCCGCGGGGAAGACCTTCAGCGTGACTGGGTGGAAGATCGGCTGGGCGTACGGCGCCGAGCGCCTGATGCGCCCCCTGATGATGCTCCACCAAAACTGCGTCTACACCTGCAACACCCCGGCGCAGGAGGCGATTGCCGTCGGCTTTGAAGCCGAGGTGCCGAAGCTCTTCTCCGGCGACCCCGACTGCTACTGGCGAGAGCTGGTGCGCCTGCTGGAGCCGAAGCGAGATCGGATGGTCCGCTTCCTGGCCGAGGTGGACATGGCGCCCACCGTTCCCGAAGGTGGCTACTTTATGGTGGCCGACTTTAGCCGGCTGGCGGAGAAGGTCGACCTGAGCGGGGAGAAGGACGCCGCCAAGGACTACCGCTTCGTCAAGTGGCTCTCCAAGAATAAGGTAGGTGAAGTTTTTTGTTTTTTTATTTTGTTGAGGGAATTTAGGTTGAAAGAATTTTTAGAAGTACTTTTTGATTGCTTTTTGTGGGTAGGGATTGGGTGCATTAAGTTGGAAAACTCTTTTTGTACTATGTGAAAAAGGTTACAACTACTCTAATTTTATTTGTTTTTAAATTGTTTTATTAGTTAGGTGAGAGTTACTATTTTTACGATAAAATTAATTTAAAATTATATACTCATCCACACTGAAGTAAAAACTGGTTAAACTATTTACAATTTTAACAAATTTAAAAACCTCATTTTTGCTAACTTTGCCCAATCGTTTGCCCCCCCCTGCCCCCTCCTTTTCTGAACTTTATTTTATTGAAAAAATCTAGAAGCTGCAAGGCATTCCGATGAGCGCCTTCTACTCGGCCGAGCACAAGTCAATTGCGGAGAATCTCATTCGCTTCTGCTTCATCAAAACCGACGAGACGCTGTCGGCGGCGGAGGCGATTCTCAGCGAGCTGAAGAAGTCGCTGTAACTTTGAAATTGCAGAGAGTGCAGAACTGCTGCTGCTGATAACTTTGATTACATGATTGGAGGAGAAATTGTTGATGATTAATTTGACACTGTAGCCGAGATTGTTTTCCTTTGATAAATAAAAAAGTTTGCAATATTTTAATTTTTTGGTGTGAATGTCAACTTATGTTTTTAAAAGGTAAAAAATACTATTTATTAGTTTAGTTAGTGTTTGTTATATTTTGTTGTTTTTAAATTTTTAGTAAAAAAAATACCCGTGTCGTTAAAAATGGTATAATTTTTAGACTTTTTACAATATTTTTGCCTCATTTTTTCCTATCTAACTTTGCACACCAGCCAGTCAAGTGATCGATCAATCAATCAATTAGTCAATTAATTGACTCAGTTCACTTTTTATTATTTACATTTTTCGTCCACCTTTTCCCGACTTTTCACTTGTGCACATCTAGAAATCGACCTACACAGTTTTTTGTGCTTGCTTCCTTCCTTGATCCGCACTCAAAAAAACCCGTCACCACCCTTTCTCCTGTAGCAAAATAATAAAAAGTTGCCACTATTACATCCGTTTTCATCATTAGATGTTGGCCAGCAGCAGCAGCAGCAGCAGACTGTCCAGGAAAATCCAAAGTTGAGTATTTGTACTAGTTTAGCAGTGAACTCCCGATCCTTGTGCCTTGCAGTGTCGCCTGGTGCTGATTTAATTTTTGCCACTTGTCTACACTAGTCTACCACTAGTCGTTTTCCTTTAACTTGGGCTTTTTATTTTATCTCGGACAGCACCAAATTATGCCCACAACACACTTTGATCTATTTTTCCCGGAGCAGCTGCTGCTGCTGCTGTTTATGCATTAGCATAACGGTCAGCTTTTACTTTTCCTTTTTTCTCCAATTAGCAGTCGGGATTGAACAGTTAGACAAGTGGTGAAAGTCTTTTTCTATCGCTTTGAAAAGTTTGTTTTGCAAGTCTTTTTGACAGTTGCATCTCGTTTTTACCCAGTCTAAAAGCGAGTGTGTTGTCTATTAGTGTTAGGAGTTTATGGATTGTGAGGTTGATTTAGATTTCAATTATTATTAATTTTACTATGTTTAAAGTGAAAACGAAAGGTTTTGTGGACTGTTTTGGGTCATGTTTTTTATGCTAAATGTTTTTAGCAAGTTATAGGATTAGTTATTCCGTATAATTTATTTAGAAAAAGGTTAACTTTTAATTTATTAAACTTTTTTGTGTTTTTATTTTGACTCAATTGCGTGGGGAACATTTAATGTTTAAAAGGTTTCACTATCATTTAAATCTGTTATAAAATTTTCAACATTTTTTTAGTTTTTATCACTTGGCAGTGATAATGAATTGCGTTTTTATACCAGAGAACTACAAAAATCATTAAACTGGTACCAAAAACATGTTTATTTTTACACTGATTAATAGTAAAAGCCAAGAGTGCCGCTAATACAAAAAAACATCAAATTTCTTAATCTAGTGCGCACTATATTACCGCCACTAAATCTAGTCTGGCGATGATGCTAAAATTAACGCTCACTTTGACTTTTCTTTGCTTTGTATTCAGCAGGTGGTGGTGGTGGTGGTCAGTCACTATTTTCTCCCTTTTCTCCCTTTCACTGTGTAAGTGCTTTTGTAATTAGCTGAGTGAGAAGATCAGTGACGATGACCTCGCCAATGAGAGTGAAAAAAAGCTCGGGAGTTTCTTCTTCTTCTTTTTGCTTTCTTTAGCTGCTTATCTCGGATCATCTCAAAGTCATGTTCACCTTGTTGCTGTTGCTGCTGCTGCTGACCCACTGCTGTTCATGCTTTTTTCCCAGTCCTGTGGATTACATTAAAACCTCCTGCTGTGTTTTAGTCGATGTTGTTACCACCGCCGATCTATTTTAGGTTTCATTTCATGACTTTTCTCTCTCTTTCTTTTCCTCTGTTGTAGATTTAGGTTCTCCTCTTTTACTTTCTACTTTTATATTCATTTATGCTAATGCTGCTGCTGCAGCTGATTTCGCAGCAGCAGCAGCTTTGAATGCTGTTGCCTGTGAAAGTGTGTGTAATTTTAGATTTGTTTTCTGAAAGTGGAAAAACAAAACAGGTTATTTAGATAACTATGAATACTGATTTTAAAACGATAGCAATTGATATCTGTTGTTTTATTAATTGAAGAATTATAGTTCCAATTTCGACTAAGATGAAGTTTAAAAAATGGTGAATCACTAATTTATAATTATGTTTTTCATAAAAGGAAGTAGCCTCCATTTTTCCCCTTTTATTCCCAAGTTGCTTCACCATAAACATCATATTTTTGCCATATGATTTTATCCCCCACCTGTTGATTTTTCTGTCTCTGAGATGCTGCTCACAAAAGAAAGGAAGATGTTTCTGTTTGTTGAGCTGTCAATAGATCACCATGTATAGAAGAGGGAGACAAAACAGTACGAACAGTCACCTTCCTTTTAATCACAAAAGTAGGCAAATTTCTTCTTTAAACACGCACACACACACACGTTCTCATTTAAGGGAATATGAACTTTCGGTCGTTTTTGGAGTTCATCACCGCATCACTGTCATCAGGGCTCTATTCTTTGGCGTGTTTATTCTTTTTTTCTTTCCTTTTCACTTCGTCCATTGACATTGTCAGTGACTCCTCATCTCTCCTCTCTCTTTTCTTCCCTTTTTAAATTTCCATAAATCGCGGCCACTGACTCAGTTGTCGGTGCCTGCCTGACTGACTTTGTTTGTTTGACTAAAAAGGTTGAATGACACGGTCACTGTGAGTGCACTGTTGTACAACGCAAACACACACACACACACACACAAGTTTGTATTTTAAAGGCTAACTGAAAGCTGAACATGCCCAGACATTTTGTGACTGTATAACAGCGGCATTTGCTTTTGAGCTCACTAAAGTGACAGTGGTTCATTTTTTTGAGTGGTATTTTTTTCACTGGCTCACTTTCTGGTACAAAGATTGAGCGGAACTGTTTAAATTCTTTGCTGAGTAGTATGTAGCTCCTCCCAAATTTCTTCCGTTAAATAAAAAGGTTACTTTTATTGTTTTTAGTAAGTTACTTAAATTTTTTTTCTAATTTTTGCTAAAACACCATAGATTTTTATTAAAAAAGTGCAAACAAAAATCGTTAATTGACAAAAAATCTACTTATTTTAAAACACCGGTTTAACTTTACTAACCATTGATCACTTACTTGAACATTTTCTACTTACTTAAACTTGAACTTTTCGGCTCTCTTATCATCTCTATCATCTCAGACAAAACTCTGATGATGATGATGATGAAAAGCACTCACACTACTAGGAGCACTTAACACTGAAACTACAACTTCATCTTTCACTTTGCGAGAGAGCGTTTTGTTTGACAAAGTTGTCTTCTTCAGTTAATGCTAATGAGAGTGCGACATATTTGCTGCTGCTGAGGCAGCTTCTCTCTTTCACTTTCCATTTCACCTCCAATTTTTTTATTTGAAGCTCTGACTGACTAACTAACGGCGCTCAAACTTTCAAACTTTCCAAAGTCAAGTCAGCTAACAGGATCAGTTGTCAGACTATCTCTCATTACCATCTTACATAAGACGACTTATATCACTGTCACAGAGCACACACAATTGTCAAGTCCGGTTTGCTTCACTGACAATCCGATAAGCAACAGAGGCGACCTTTTATTCAACTGAAAGTTTCAGAAGATATCATCTCGCTCTTTCTTAAGATAGAAAGTCCTCACTGCGGCTGCTGCTGCTCTTTTCTAAGAAATTCAGTCTGAGCTTTGAAGAAAACTTGTTCCAGCCCGGCACCGTTTTCTGCACTTTTCGAGTGCTTATCACTGCAGCTTTCTTCTTCTTATCATTGTTTTGTATCTGTAAGCGTGAGTTTGAGTTTTTGAGTCTGTTTGTCAGTTGCTGCTGTGTGTCGTACTTCTTCTTTTCCTTTGCAATTTTCTTGTTCTTTTGAGCTCTCTCTCTCTCTCTTTCTCTCTCTTTGAATGTTTTTGTGTCTGTCTGACTGACTGACTGACTGTGTCTCGCCCAGTCCAGTCTGTTACCTGTTACGGGCAGATACGGGAGACTGTAAAAAAGAAAAAGAAGAAGACGAAAACTGGATTCATCAGTCTGACAAGACTGACTTTCGATTTTCTCTCTCTCTCTCTCTCTCTCTCTCTCTCTCTCTCTCTCTCTCTCTC